>Ga0307511_10003204_pt1 | contig 16846 bp, 13 predicted proteins | sample 13_EM_MG_FD_200266 | JGI IMG/M metagenome (GOLD analysis project Ga0307511, IMG submission 200266) | Populus trichocarpa ectomycorrhiza microbial communities from riparian zone in the Pacific Northwest, United States - 13_EM | ecosystem: Host-associated > Plants > Roots > Unclassified | place... | reverse complement strand
CTAGAGGCTGACAGACCGCGCAATGGAATATAGTCCTCCACACGGACCCTGGACTGATAAAATGGTACCGTATGTCTCTCTACCGAAAAACCAGCAAGCACCCGCTACGAGACCGGGAGTATGCATATGGGGAAGACTCACGATGATTGATAGACATGCACATGAACCGATACAAATACTTCCGCTGGACCCCCCGCACTGTCAAGCTTACGTTCTGGTATGTCTTTGCTGTGCCAGCGGCGGTGGGGTATTTGGCGTATAAGACCGAGGTACGTTATATCTTTCGTTGGAGATATGGACCGATGAATCGCGGACTTTCGAAGGGAGTATACGGGGAGGGGAAGGGTTGAAAGGGGAAGGGGGGTTTATTCGCATCGGGCCATGAAGGGCAGGGCGCAACGCATAAAACTAGACAAACAGCTGACTTATTCATGGCAAACAGGGCAAATACAACATGCGAGTAAAGCGACGAGGAGACACCGTCCTGGAGTATTAGACTCGGCAATGAATTCAGCTACTTAAAATCTCACCAGCCCAGCTCTCCCACTGCTCAGAGGCATTGCAGTTTACAGCGCGGGGCTAGGGTTGGGTGTCTTAAGAAGGTGGGAGCTAGATTGTTAGGATTTGAGTTGTGTCAAGTGGGGTGGACATGGAGGTTAGAAGGTGGATTGTAACGTATATATTTCGAATTATTATACACAAGCAAACGTCTTGGTCACTTCCGATTCAGCTGTGGGTCTGTAATTGGAAAGCAACTAAAATCCCGTAGTCCTTCCAATTCGGAAGCTGCTGGTCCCATGCCTTCAGGCAAGCTTTAGCACTCACTCACTCACTCCCTACTTACCAAGCACCGATATGTCACATGAGCGAAAAAATCGCTACGAGCATATATACTGTTAAGTCTTGGTGATATATTGTACATTCTAACTGATGCTGTAAATCTGACTCGCCATACACTTGATGTGGGCACTAGCAATGGTTAACCCCTCTCACGCAATCTCTTCTTCAGATTCATCATTACGGATGTTCTCTATTGAAGCACGTCATAACATCCCTGGATGTCGAAAGTACTTACAACTGTGGAGGATAGCAATAAAGAAGCTCACTTCATGGAACAAATGGCAATGCCGTTCGCCTAACATATATTAGATCCCTATATCCACCGCAATTAAAAAACTAGCAAGGAATTTCAAAAGCATCTATTTCCATCCTCCAGGACCTAAAGCTGACGCAAGGAGAATTTGAACCACCGGAAGAAAGCATATAACCCAAATAAAATCCCAGAGCTTTACCAACATCTGAATAAAAGGTCGCTCAAAAGCTTGGTATCTATGCGGAAATGAATTGTCAAGAGAGAAAAGGAATACTTCAACATCAACGCCCAAAATAGTCTGGCTGACACTTCCAAAAGCCAATTAACTAACCGCCATGAGTGTGCTCGATCTAGAATCACATCAAGAAATAATGCAAGTATCCTTTGACGCTCTATACGCCGACGAAAACGAGAGATTTGACGCAACCGAGAGAGTGGAGCACGTCGACATTTTCCGAGATCTCTCTCTACACCCCTTCCCGGGGCTTGAGAGCTTAATCTCGCCATCTGTTATTCCAGAAGCCCCACTCGCAGAAGAGGATGCTAATGACGGCAAGGAGAACGGCGTGTCAATGATATCATCTGTCCCACAATCCGGTACTTCGTTTTCAGAAACACCATCGATAGCAGACATCCGGGAGATATCATTCAATATTCTCCCCGCAGCATATGTCCCACTCCCAAATCCAAACTTGACAAGAGAATCGCCAGTCAGGCTGCCAATAGCAAATATTCCTTTTGTGACCTCAGCATCTGCAGCTACCCTCGCCCGAAGGGTATCCCCCGATATACATCCAGCCGTATGTGATATTCCAAGTTCGGCTTGGATTTGTGGGGATAGATAGGAGAGATCACCTCTGCGACCTACAAAATAGGCTAGGCGCCCCACGTGTCGAGTCACAGGGGTCGAGCATTCGGGAAGTTTGAATGTAACCTCGAACGAGTCAGTTGCGCTTGGATGTGGTGTTACGGAAATGACCTCGGCATTGGGAAGCCCCTCGTATAAAGGCTGTTCAGACACAATAGGGTTGATTGTCGCAGAATTGATAGCTGCAAGCTTCATCTTCCGATAAATCATAGCGTACTCTGGGTATGCAGAGGGATGGCATCCCTTCAACGGGGACGACCCAGTGCAATCCCATTTATAGATATGTATAATCTTCTGGTTCGAGTGTGCGGACAGTAGTATATCGGCAGCAGTGAATCCGGATCCCACGACGAGCGTGGGTGCGTTGCTGCTACTATTGTCTGCTTCCGACGCAGCATACTCTGGGATCTGTTGCAAAAGCGGAGGAGGGGACAATAGTCTGGTGAAAATTCCAGATGCCAATACCACATGCTTGCAGCGTATTGCATACGACATGGGGGTTTGGACATCCTCAGAACTATGAAGAACCCTGACAAGAAACCCGAAGGCCCCTGTCCGTTCTACTTGGTAGACATACCTACCTAGACCGGTGGAGGACAATATTCCTGCTTCCTTCGGGTATTGGGCATAATAACTTGAGACATCCCGCCGGGTAGGGCGTGTGAATATTGGCATATCCGCCTTATAGAGCTTATGGTAATGGTCAAAGAAAGTATAGCCTGGAAGTGAAAGCATATCTGCATAGCTATACACAAAGTTAGCGCCTGTGATTATCATTGGGGACGAGAGAGTAGGAATATACCTTAAAGTGCCAATGTCCAAGCTTGTAGCTACAGGGTTTTCACTCCATTGCCCACCAGCTTTCGGTGCTGCACCGATCACCGAGTGGACTACTCTCCTCGAGTCGTCCTTCACCCACCGTATCCGGGGTTTGCATTCATCGATATCGAGATCTGCGTTGGGTCGCAGCAATGTGTCCAAGAGAACATTTATCCGTTGCGCCTGGGTGGAATATGGTAGCTGTGAGGCCGGAAAATGTTCGGTGAGGTAGGAGACATCTTCAGGTGACTGTAAGAATTCGTATAAGGAACCCGAGGGTATCCCCAACAGTTTCCGGTGCAGCACGGGGTCTGGGTGTGGGCCGTGTGTGACTGGATCATAGTAGGGGACATTGCCATGGAGGAGGAAGCTCAGAAACAATGCTGCCGGCCCATTACCTACACTGAAGTCAGTATAAACAAGTCAATGCCGTCAGCAAGTGCTAACGTACCAATAATTACGGTGTCTGTGCTCAAATCGCCATAACTCGGTGAATGGTTAGGGCCAATGCCGCTAGCCGTATCAATGCAGTCTCGGGTCATTTGAGGAGAGCACTTCTTGTGTCCTGAATCAAATAGTTTCTTATCGCATATAATAGCTAGATGGTGATGTTCGTCATCAAACCCGCACTGGCCATCAACACTTGTCGCCTTTTGGGACCATGAACTCTGGATCAGATCCCGTTTGCCTCATCACCAGCTCCCGATTCATGGATTGGACGGAGAGGTGACCTTATATTTGCCATCGTAAATGGGCTTGATTTACGAGCGGGGGTGGCCGTCGGTGGAGGGGTGGATGTGCTTAGGAATCAGCTTTTTTTCCTTCAATGTAGAAGCCGCTAAACATGATGAGGCTTAAGTAGTGGCCTTAAGGCCAGTATGTATTCAAGAAATGGAGTAGCGTGCTATGCCGCAAGCAGGCAGCGGGGCGTGCCAGGGGTTCATTTGTTGGATGAGTATGGTATGTGAGTAAAAAAGTCGTGAATGCGATGATAGCGGTTATGGGGGTACTATGGTAAAGTCTGTTTCCATCTAAAGTTTCGGGTGACAGCTGCAGGAGTGTATTAGTAAAGATTGCTCTGAGACATAACGGGTTGAGTTGTCAGATTTTGAGACGGACACGCAATGGAAGACTGGTTGAACAATCTCACCGACTGAGCCCGCACTTAATCTAAGCCGCACTAGACTTTCGATTGGGTTAAAACACTGCGGTAAACAACTCGAACTCCAGATCTCACCCTGATATCATATCTGGGAAATCAGACTCAAAAACAGGCCCCACCTCAAATTTGCCTGTCGGGGATTTACGGTTTATTTTGGACTTCAATGATAATATGACATACATATATCTGGATTGATTGAGGTCGTTTACCAGAGAAAACTGGTGAATAAGGCCCTTGTCTGTACAAAGACATTCCAAGCGCTGATACTAATACTACGTATTGATGAAATATGCCCGACAGAGAAAAAAGACAATATCATTAGGGCTTTTACCTAGGCAGATATTTCTATATCTCCTGTGGGGACTGAAGCCAGGCCATGGCAGATGGATGATACTACTGATATGTTGGATTCTGATGAGGAGGTTGAGTGGCTAGTAACTACATGGTTGCAGAAGGTGCCAAGTACGTAGTATTAGTATTCGCGCCCGGAACAGACAAGGGCCTTATTCACCAGTATATCCAACCAGACTATATATAAATTCTACTAATGATTTCGGAGTGGATATTACAGTAAAGAGCTACAAATTCAGCACAAATTCATTAGGAGTGCTTGGCAACACAACCCTCAAACTTCTGGGTATTTTTGTACCGTCTATTGGAGTACAGTGCATTAAAATGACAGGGGGTTCGAGTCTATAATAGTAGCATCATTTAAGGGGCTTTGACTAACATTGTGCCAGCCAACCAGACTAGGTTTTGAGGGGTTTCAACATTTTCGCAAAGTTGGCTGCAAAAACACAAAAGGGCGAAGGCTTATGACGCTGACTATATGTATACATATATGCACCGCAAATCTTACCAAAAGCTATCGATGATTCCTGATTTTAGATTTTGCGGTACTACATATTTGATAATTCATGACTAGGGGGTATGCTCTGGCTCTCCAAGAAAAAAATACATGCGTCGCGGCTGAGCTAGAATATATATGTATGTACTATATAAGTACATACTGGTACGACATAGCTACATGTACATTCCTGCTACCTTCAACATGTTATATATACAAGCACGTAAGTATGTGCTCAAGTAGTATTAGGATACGGATATAAGTATATTTCCTTACTAATATAGAATGTACAGGCCGATAACGTGCTCAGCAAACGGAAAATGTCTGCTACATAATGTACTTACCTGCTGCATACTCCAATTTATATACTTGAATTCCCAACCAGCAAGGATGATTTGAGACATCACAGCCTGAGCTGGCAACGTCACAATCAAAGTCTCAGACTTGCTTTTGCAGTCTACTGAATGGGCGGAAGTGCTCTCAGCTCCTGCACTAAGCCTCTCGATGCTGCAAGTAACTAGGCTACCGCCGCAAGGTGCGAACCACCATAGGTACAAAGATCTCAATTATGAAAGTCAATTCCCCCGCTCTATCTGTTGGTCGGTCAGTCGGTGTGATTTTCAATAACTTAGAATGCCTTCGCTACTTCGTGTTCGCGAGCGTTTTGGGGAGTTCCGGAGGAGAGGGACGTCACCTGATCATGATGGAGCGCCAGTGCCTCTTCTTACACCTCTAACCCCACAAATCGAGACTCAGTATCCAAATGATCCTTTGACCAGAAGCAGTTCGAATCAAAGTTTGAGGAGCAACTCTTCGCACAAACCACACGTTGGATCGTTATCTCGTGCTTCCACCTTGGTCGCATATACCCCTCAGGCTATATGGGACGAGGCACTGGCAAAGATCTCCCAGAAAGACAGGGAGGTACTCCAAGACAATATTAATAGCCCCTCCGACAGTGACTCAATACTTCGTGCTGTGACGTCAACGATGAGGGAAATAGACAGAAAGAGATGGGTGAATTCTTCGTATACCTGGAATGGAAGAACCTATAAGATTTTTGGGCTGCTGGATAATGTGACTACGTGGGTGGATCGGTTCAAGAGTATTGGGGATATCATCGTCCAGTATGATCCGATTCACTCAGCTCTCCCATGGGCTGCAGTCCGGATGCTCCTTCAGGTTTGTTCACACTCCGCACTAATTTACACTCAAGGCTAAACCAAGCAAATGTATAGGTAGTGGTTGAGGATAAAGCCAATATGACTGCCATTGCACTGGTGGTAGAGAGGGCAACGAACCTTATTACAGCCTGCTCCATGTATATTGAGATGTATTTATGTGAGAGCTTTGATTTCACCGAGATATTGAAAAATGCAATAGTTCAACTTTACACTGAGATAATGGGTACGCTTGCACTTGCCTTGGGGTATTTCAATCGCAAGTGGTTTAGAACCGGTAAGCCCTATGCTGCCCTGGAAACTATGTACATTGAATGAGACTAACGGAATTACAGCGAGGTCACTGCTTGATCTAGAAAACTTCGGGGACAGCCTTGCGGAGATTGATAAGCTGATGGGCCACGTGAAAGAAACCGTTCAAGTGGCGCAATCTGTGGGTAAGAATAACTATGAGTGTCTCAGTTACTCACCGCCGCGGGGCTAATGGGGCAACAAAATTAAGCACAAAACATTACGCGTATAGTGCAACAAGGCAAGTACACTCACCCAAGACCGCATCCATATATTAAACAGTCAGTATCTAACAGATCTAGGCAGATACGTTCATTCAGCTTCAGCAGAAATTGAACGGTCTCGGGAAGTCATTGGTAGAAGTTGGATTGACTACCCAGGAACTCCACCGCGATATGACAGGTAGGAGTACCTATCTCTGAAGGCAGATCTAGAGCTAAGCTCATTTAATTTGAAGAAAAAAACCAGGACGCCTTTTATAATTGGCTCTCCCCTTGTGAACACGAGTCACATCATTTGGATCAAGGCGAAGGAATTTTGGAAAACACGGGAACATGGCTATTTGAAATGAATACGCAATTCCAGAACTGGCAGAGCTCCAAGAGCTCTAGTGTACTTTGGGTTAGAGGCGATCGTACGTTTGACCCCACACCTTCGCCGTGCTATGTAAGGACATCTCTAATACTATCATGACCAATTAGCTGGCGTGGGGAAATCTAGACTTACGTGAGCATTTCACGGCCCCACAGAAGTACAGCTTGGTTGACATTTTTTTGTGAAGCTTTGCAGGAATCGAGGTAGCGCAAAAGAGAGCTTCAGCGGAGGAGATTGTAATATACTTCTACTGCTCACGGGGAGAAGATGTACGAAGGCGCCCTGAGATAATTCTGGGAACGCTGATTAAGCAAATTCTTAAGCAAATCCAATACAATTCCTCAACGAACACACCACCGGCACTCAGCGAGCGTTATCAAGCACGTAACGAAAGGGGTGCCTTAAGGATAAATGAACTACAGGAGTGGCTCTGTAACCTTCTTGGGGGCGGCATGAAGGCAACAATACTGGTTGATGCCGTGGACGAAATATTTCCTGACAGACGGGATCAATTTCTTGAAGTCCTCCAAAATCTCATGCAAGACGATAACATCATGGTTAAAATTTGGATTTCGAGTAGGGAGGAAACGGATATCCGGTTAGCATTTATACAAGTGGAGGAGGTGGTTATTTACAGGCAACACCAAGGGGAAATCCGAACCTATGTGGAGCGAGAGATTACCAAGCTCGTCCAGAAGAAAACTTTGCTACGTGGTGAAGTTGATGATAACTTCAAGCGCCAGATCGTTGACAAAATTAGTGAGAAGAGCGAAGGGATGTAAGTTCATAGCATGGCTTTATAAAAGCAATAGCGGCACAGGCTGACACTGAAGACAGGTTCCTGTGGGCACATTTACAGGTCGAAGGTCTGAAAAGGCTAAATCGACGAAAGCATTTGGAGGATAGGCTTAATACACTACCAAAAGACTTGACTGCTACATATGATGAAATGTATCAAATGATACTAGCTGAAGACCATGCTGACGACTGCGAGGCCGCCAAAATGGCTCTACGGTGGGTTATGTGCGCCGTTCGCCCATTATCGCCCGAGGAATGGGCACACGCAGCATGGCTCTCTTCAACGTTCATCCACGCGGGGGCATCGGTAGCCGGGATAGATGATGTGCCTGATATCAAACCGCCCGTTCTTCAAAAGCTATGTCACACGTTTGTTAGTATTGACAATCAACTGAACGTGGTCCGGTTCGCACATCTCTCGGTCCGTGAATACTTGGAGACAAAGACAGATTTCATGGAGCGGCTTCCAGATTACATGGCTTCGGAGACATGCCTTGCTTATCTCTCACGGTCAAAGTCTATTGTGGGCCCTTTCTCGAAATATATTATCGATAATTGGTCAGACCATTGCAAGCGTATCACCGAGAGGCCAAGTACTGGCTGTCAGCGTCCTCCGCAGCGCATTTTCAAATCAGTCCTGGAATTGGTTCGCAACTTTTTGCGGCCTGGTGATGTGTACCGGCGATGGCTTTCTCATGTGAATGAGGTGGAGTTCTGCAAGGACATTGACCCCTTATTTGTTGCAGCACGTTATGGGCTTTCTGAAAGCTGTAAGGAGATGCTAGCATGCAACGATCAGAGTCCCGCACCCCGAAATATGGAGCGCAGAACTCCACTTCATGCTGCAGCCCAGTTTGGTCATACTGATGTGGTTAGGCTATACATTAACGTACAAAATGTGGACGTGAATGACATGGATAGAGATGGGCGGACCCCACTTGCATGGGCTGTGTTTTGTGGACACCAGTCCGTAGTGAAGATCCTTCTCATGAGCCCCAGAGTGAAAGTCAATATACCTGATGCTTTGGGTAAATTCGCCCCATTAACACGCGCGTCGTGGCGAGGAAGCGAGCAGATGGTGAAAATGCTGGCAGAGGCCAAGGGTGTGGAGATTGACAAGAGAGATGGTTTTGGTATGACGGCGTTAATGTGGGCCTCTCGACGTGGAGACACTCCAGTCATGGCTGCCTTGATGGAGCGGGGTGCAGATGTCAATGCCCGCGATAATTATAATCGAACGGCACTCCATTGGGCGTTGATATCGAAGGAGCTAGAGGCTTTTGCGTTGCTAACGAAGGACTCAAAAGTCGACGTGAATTGCGAGGATGTGAACGGGATGACGCCCTTGTTCTACGCTTGCAAGTATCGGTCGGGAAAGATACTAGATAGAACGCTGAAAAGGTTGCTGGAGGTCAAGGGAGTTGATGTTAACACGCCATGCTATTGGACCACACCCCTCATTGTAGTGGCAGACGCAGGACAACACGACGCCATTCGCCGGCTAACGAAGGCACCTGGTATTAGGGTAAATGCCCAAGCACTTAAAGGGCGCACAGCTCTCATTATTGCTACACTTAATAAAGAGGTCGAATGTGTTCGCGCTCTGGTAGAAACAGCGTGTGGTCTCGATTTGGGACACGAAGATGCCTCTGGGAAGACTGCTCTCGTATACGCGGTGGAGAAGGGATTTGAAGAGATCACCCAGCTACTTCTCACGGGGGAGGGCGTTGAACTCGTGGGATCTACAGGCCTTGAGGGTCTACAGGGTAATACCGAGTTGAAGCACGAAGAGCTCCTCGCGAAGGCTAGAAACAAGATGTATGCTCCAATGCCAGCAGGTGCGCGCAAATATTGCGTTGGGGCAGAAGACGTGTTCGAAATTGCCCGGTCGGGCTCTCAGGGTCAGATTGAGGCACGGCAGAGGCTGACACAAATTAACATCAACATCAAAAATAGCTGTGGAGAGACAGCTCTGCATCTGGCGGCGCGATATTCGAATAAGAAAAGCGGGCTGGACATCGCAGTTACCCTCCTGGCAATTCCAGGCATTGAGGCGGATCCAAGAGACTTGTGCGACAAAAGTCCATTAAGCGAGGCTGCCCGGCTGGGGAATGCAAGCCTAGTTTCCGTACTGCTTAAGACACCTGGCGTCGACCCAAATGCCAGGGACATGCGGGGCCGAACCCCACTATTTCTGAGCACCCGTGATAAGCCGGAGCATAGGGATGTCGTTGAAATACTCTTACGGGACCGGCGTATTATTGTCAACGAAACAGATAAGAATGGGGTCACGCCCATCTCCCAAGCAGTACACAACAAGGCCGTGGAGGTTGCAGAGTTGCTCCTCAGGACGGGGAAGGCGGAAGTGAATCTTATTGATCATATGGGATTTACACCGCTAACTTACGCGGCGATGAAAGGATTATTCAAAATCTTGGAATTGCTGTTGAAGGTACCGGGGATTGATATTGAATGCCGGGATGATCGGTGGTATACACCATTGGCGTTGGCGGCAAAGTATGGACATAAGGATGAAGTGGATGAGTTGGTTAAGAAGGGGGCGAGCTTGGTGGCAAGGACAAACAGGGGGCTGACGCCGTTGGAGTTGGCTGAAGAGTATGGGCATGTGGAGATTGTGGAGTTGTTGAATAATGCGGGGTAAGGGTTGGTTCGGGTGTGGTAAGTCGGGACCGCCAGGCTGGGGTTTGTTAATATCACCTGAAGCGATTGAAGTTATGGCTTTATTATGGGTTGTTTGTACATAAAACTAGTGTTTGGCAGGGTGTATTGGCACAAGACGTCTGAAGACAGTAATATATAGGGGTTTGCTCGCGAGAAGTGTTGTTCTCCGACAGAGTGGTCTCAAAATGTCTTGAGACCGAAGCCAAGGGTATCGAGACCTGAGGCATTCATCTTTTACATACCGAAATAAGATACATACCGGTACTAAAATCCAGAACTGCCATAAAGCTATGAGTCAGGTCCTGCACGCAGCACAACAGCCTCAAGACGTGTCAAGACTTTGTCTAACCGTCTCGTTTCATAGTATAATACCCAGACCTACCCGGGTTCGCGAGTGCGGTCTTTTCAGGAGTACTAGTAATGTTTTTTTTAAATTTTTTTTTTTTAAAAAAAGACTCAGCCCCGCCATGGCGGAATACAGGGTAACAAGGAAAAGCGGGAAAATAATCTTCCACATCTCGTCAGTTACCCTCCTCCTGATTATAAGGTTCTAACTAAAGAAAAAGGCAAGTTATCATTCTATAGGAAGCTGGAAAGTCTTCCACTACGTCCCAGTATTCTTCCTTGTGCCGGAATGATCAGTCAAGCTCTTCCTAGGTCTGCCGCTTCTCCTATCAGCTTCCTCCTCATACATGGTCTGGTTTTTGGGGTAGTCGAAGGTGATGTGGTGACCGTTCTCTAGGGGATATGAGCATAGTGCCAGGTCAGATTTGCTTATCTGGTGCAGCCAATTACGTTGAGGGCCTCTGTCTGTCCTGAACCACGTATAGGCAGAGAGGGTATGCCGATCCTATGCTCCCCGTGACCTGGGTTCGACCTTGCAACTGACTTTGGGTATCGGCCTGCACAGGCATGTAGGTTAAGTTGTACTTTTTTTGAAGCTACTCAAGGTTCCGAGTGACTTGTCATAGTCCCCTCGAATGAGTAAAGAGTTTTTTGCATGGGCTTCCGGGACCCACGTGAATATTGATGAGAGAAGCTAAATCATAAATTCTGTTGTTATAGTTATGGCGACGTTACAGAACCTTAAGTAGGAGTCAAGATGTCCTGATTCTCGGCCAATAAACCATCAATTAACCCACCAAACCGAAACAAACTGCCAACGATCAACCCATCATGGGAAACCGCGGAAAACTTGCGGCCATTGTTAAGGGTTGGTCCATTAAGCCCAACAAGGGAAGAAAGCGGTCACAAAAGAAAGCAAAGTTACAGCAGAGGGGCCACCGCACCAGGCTCCTGACCCTTCCTAACGAGCTCCTCCTTGAAATCGTCCTGTATCTCCCTCGATTCCATGATCTCAACTCATTCCTGCGAGTCAACCGCTGGCTATCTCGACTTCTCACGCCAGTCCTCCTTAGTAGAGCCGTGGCAGATACGTCCTCTTCTCGAGCGGCGTATCCGGGTCTCCAACAACGCTCTGTTTTGCACTGGGCTGCTTCCCACGGGGATAGCAGTCTCTTAAGAAAGCTCTTTGCTTTTGGTCAGGGCAAGGTCCCAGGGTTAGACGAGATTGATTCATGCCGGTATCACATGTTTCCACTCTATTCTGCAATCTTAAACAAGCATATTGCTGCAGTAGAGGTGCTTCTTGAGCATGGAGCAGATATCAATCTCTCGTGCTCTCGCAAAACACCTCTACTTCTTGCAGTCCTAGGAGGCCTGCATGATGTGGTTGGACTGCTTCTGCGGGCTGGGGCGAGCACCGAGACGGAGCTAGCTGGAGTTGGAGGCTACTTGCACCTAGCTGTCGCACTTGACGATCCAGTGTCTATACGACTGTTAGGCTGTGCAGGGGCGGACCTGAGGGCAATGTACCTTGGTCTGACCCCAGCTGCAATGGCTCATTTGTTGGACAAACACGCAGCGATACAGGCACTACAAGACGCTGAGCTATGGGGCTTGAGAGAAATACAAATGAGCTATGGCCGCAGCGGGTATGCAGGCTGGAAAATAAAGGCTGGGGTGAGAGGTCTCAGACAGGGCGTGGAAGATGAACGCAAGGAGGATGCCTCGGTAGACCGGTACAGGTGCACTAGGTGCGCGAGAGTGAAAGGCAAATCGGGCCAATATGTGGGGGAGCTGTCGTATATTTGGCGTGATGCTTATTGGAGAGTCCTGATTGATCTCGACAGCAGAGTGTGTGGAGCGTCAGTGAATCAATGATCAATCAACCAGACAGGATCAGTTATATACATGTATCAACTGTTGTATACTAGCAGCTAGTGAGGGGGTACGTGCCACATAGTCAAGTCAGGCACCCTAAACCTGCCCACTCCCTCTCCAGAATACCTACCCCCACCTCTTCTCCAGAGTACCAACCTACTCCCTCTCCGGAAAACCTGTACCCACCTCTTCTCCAGAATACCTACACCCATCCCCTATTTGCACCCACCCCTTTTCCAGAATAGACAACATGTCACCCAATATAAGAAAGATGAGGCAACAGATCGAGGCACTTACGTATCAGCTGAAATGTGAAGAGGGTAAGGTCGAGGGGCTGGAGAGGAGTATGACGGCGTGTAAGTGGTGTCAAACTTGACTCGTCGTACATGGAAGTAACTCTAGATCTAGTGAATATGATTGCAAGTGGACTCGATGCGTTGAAAAATGTCTAGGAGGAAACCCTGGAAGGAGTTGCAAATGCCATCACTGCGTTGACGGATCTCCAGGCAGAAAGCTTGAAAGGGGTTTCAAGGGTCGTTGATTTATTGGAGAATCAAGTATTGAGCCCCGCCAGTACAACCAACGCCTCCGTGGCCCCAATTGTGACCACCGCTGCCTCGACTCACAGTGTGCCTATCGGCAGTGTGGCCATCGAAAGTGCTGCCACCGCCCCTATCCAAAGTGGGACCACCGCCCCTATCGACAGCGAGGCCACCGCCCCTATCGACATTGCGGCACCCCCCCCCCCAGGTCGATCAGCACGACCACCTCCACCAACCCACAGGGTAACACTGAAACCCCCGCCAGAAACAACAGCGTCCCGTGCAGCACCGGGAGGGGAAACAATCTCATGCAGCGGCTGAAGGACAGCAAAACCCTTCATAAGGTACTAGATAAGGGGGCGGATATTATCACAGGTTTCATTGGCAATACGACGGCAGGTATTGCAGTTGCAAAGATAACTCAGCTCCTGGAGCCTGCAACCAACGTCGATGACTCCGTTGGTACACCAGGCACAACCACCGCCTCCCAAGTTTTCGCCAACGCTGCCGCAAAAGTTGCGAGCAACTATGTGGCTACCTCACTGGGAGTTGCTCACTCCCTCAATGGCAGTAGTTTACGGGGTGTGTCTCATGGCGGGGATGGGGGTGTTGGATCTTGCTGTGGGTGCGCGGTAGGTGAGAAGGAGGGCGGGTTGGGGTTGGAGGAGGCAGGGGATACAGTAGAGGTGGAGGAGGGGGCAGAGAATATGGAGCTGGGGCCTATTAGGGATGTGAGTGGGGAAGGGAATAGGGTGATTTGAAAAGGGGTGGAAGGATTGTGGTTTCTTTGCTTTTCTTTGCACTTTGCATATTCTCGGCTTGACCAGACCATTCGACTCATTTCGGGCAATCGATTAGCGCAGCTTATAAAAGCTAAATAATTTGAAAGCTTCGAAAACGGCGAAAACGTGCTCTGGAATGCCACTCGCGTAGTGCAACATGTAACACGTGTTCATGCTGACTTATATCTGTTTGGCACAGGCCGCCTATAGAGGGTCTGGTTTATTGCTGCCACGTTTTCAATGCGCTCCTGGTTTCGTTTTGAAAGAGCCACTGGCACTATTTACTTGTCAAGCACCCCATGGCTCTAATATTGGCTCTGCATGCTAAGTGGAGACTGTATTCACTCACTGGTTCTGCGTGTAGACTGATGAGTATATCTATTGATTCTGGTCGCACTCCTTATAGAGCTTCTAAGTTACGATATATACTTCTAAAATCAGGTAGTAATGCTCGACGCATTCCGGCATCGAATTACGAGCCCCGATAGTTCCTAAGCTCTATCTGCTCCTGTAGGTATAGTAGGTAGACGTGCTCTTATGCATAGCCTGTGGTGGCGCTCAAGAGTAGGCACGTTCTCTAGTCCGGACGCGCTTTAGTTTAAGCTCATGTAAGGGCGGGGCTGTGGTCAAGAACTATGGGCCGCTCCAGGGAGGACTATAACTACGAAGAGGAACGTTGAATTGACAGTAGCATACAAGACGCTGCGTGAGGAGAATTGAAAGAGAAGAGGGAGAGTGGTTGGGTCTACCGTCTTTTATAGACACGCACCCCAAGTGGTTCCATCCTCAGTGGCTCCCTAGTTACCCCGATTGTTGGATCGCATACATCCGATACATCCCGTGCGTCCATGTACCCAACACCCGATCCTCTAGACCCCCCGTAGACTGCCGTGACGGTATCCCCGCTCTATGGCCGAAGTCCCTTCAGGCGTTATTCGCCGTCGCCGCCCTCCGTGAGTAGTCCTGGACTGTTAGGATACCGCTTAGGAAACTTATTGATCACTTACAGCTTGTTCGCATTGCCGGCTAGCCCCCATTCTGGCCGGTCATCGTCAGCCTACTTGACGAGGTATTGTAGGCGGCGGGGGGAGTCTAGGACTTCGTCGACATAGACTTCTTCAACGCCGTCTACCATAACGGGTGGCAGTGGGTTGCGTTATCCACGAAGGGTTATCACCGGCACGATCGAGGAGCAAGCTGGTGGTACGTCACAGTGGCTGGGAATGGGATTTTGTATGACTATGTGGTGACACTACCTGAGTGATCCTGAATGGGCCAATGCGCCTGTGGTCGAGCTTGTGGTTAGGTTGTTGGGTAGTGATGTTCTGGGCTTTGAACCATACTCGGTCTCCCGCTGTAAACAATGGTGCTGGCTTCCTCTTCCTGTCCAGCTGGTCTTGTTGCTTGTGCTGTGCCCGTAGGGTTTCGGCCTGTAGGTGCTCTGTAATCTCCTTGAACTTGTGCCAGCTGTCTGGCGTTGCGTTCGGCAAGTAGCGTAGCTCGCTACTCCTGTGCAAGCTCTACGGTAACGGCCAGAGCGGGTCTTGCCCATGGTTGGCGACAACGGGTGACATACCCGTGGTCTGTGATACATGGTTATCGGATGCGAACGCAGCGAGGTAAACCCATACTTCCCAGTCATCCTGAAGGTAGTTGGCAGAACAGCGGAGATACTGTTCAATGATGGCATTCAACTGTACTGTCTGCCAGGTGGAATGGTTTGGATAGGATGCACTCGCTATTCAAGCTTTTGCATAATGCCTGTTTGAACTTGGCTGTGAACTGCGAGCCTCGATCTGAGATAATGGACTCAGGTAGGCCATAGAGCTGGAAGATGTGGCGGGCAAAGCGGTCAGCAAGTTGTTCCGCAGTGCAAGTATCACGATATGGGGCGACCAGAAGGTAAAGAAGCTAATGGTGGCCAACGTTAAGGCAGACTTGCGGACCAGGAGAGCCAGATACGACCAGAGGGCGGGGACGGAGTCGGGCAATCCTGGTGCGCCTGCAGAGAGGGAAACCTACTACGACCTGCAGAGGGGTAGCAGGCACCCATTTTAATTTTTTTTATATACTCAGATTCTTATGTGCAGACGCTATGACGAGCCAGCTGGAAACTCGGCTGGATTCACGGTGCGACCGAGTTAATCCGGGCAACCCGGCGGTATGTATAGACAACATCACTCGACAGGTAGAAACTAAAATCAGTGCAGGTGAAAAAAAACAATTCTCGAACACCGCGGGTGGAAGAAACAATACTCGGCCCATGGAGGAGGTATCCTCGCTCGGATGGAAAAATAGTGATCGCCTCCTCATCTATCCCAGCCGTACTCTGAAGCGCTTCTTTCCCATGTGAAGCCCCTGGTTGAGATCGATCCATTGCTTCAAGTAGCTAACCAGTGGCAACTCCAGCCTTCTGTGCGCTAGCGGATTCCGAGGATTTCCTTTGTTGTCCTCTTCAATCCAGCGGCGCATCTGACCGGGATTGTACTTTGCCGGGGTCGCGTGTAGGACTACGGCTCGTGCTAGTGATAGTGCTTGTGGTGCTGTGGATGCCCTTCTCCCGGTCTCGAGGGGTGGTGTTTTGGTTGGTGTGCTGGTGGGGGGTGTCCTGCCGTGGAGGGACCTGCCTGGTTATTCTGCCTTGGGCGGTGCTGGTTGCTGGTGATCCTAGTTCCTTATCGCTTCCTTTCCCCTTCCCCTTTGTCTCCGGGGTGGACGTGATCTGTGTGGCTGCCTCCGCATAGGTGCGGGCCGGCGGAGGAGGAGGTGGGGTGCTGTCTGTGTTGCTGCGTCGGCTTCAGGTTGTGTGATTGGTGAGTGATCGGATTCCTCAGCTGTCTCTCCTCGAATGACTATTCTCTCCTCGAATGACTATTCTCTCCTCGAATGACTATTCTCTCCTCGAATGACTATTCTCTCCTCGAATGACTATTCTCTCCTCGAATGACTATTCTCTCCTCGAAT
>Ga0307511_10003203_pt1 | contig 16848 bp, 9 predicted proteins | sample 13_EM_MG_FD_200266 | JGI IMG/M metagenome (GOLD analysis project Ga0307511, IMG submission 200266) | Populus trichocarpa ectomycorrhiza microbial communities from riparian zone in the Pacific Northwest, United States - 13_EM | ecosystem: Host-associated > Plants > Roots > Unclassified | place... | reverse complement strand
ACATCAGAAAGTGCTTCCCGAACAATGGCCTTTTATGGCGAGCAGGACCGTTGCAGTCCTGCTCGCCACCATAAGAACTTAAGGCCGGAGCTTCATTGTCGGGTCACCGAAGAGGATCCACGAATTGCGGACGTCGGGATCAGTGGCCACCAGTTTCGCTTTGGCCACTGCCTGGCCGAGAGTCAGATTGTTGTTTCCGAAGAGCTGGCGGAACGCCTCACGAACCACGAGCGACTGCTGATCGGGCTGCGTGAGCGTCGACGATGCCCATACCGCCACCGCGCCTCCATTGGGCGCTTTCATCAGCGCCTCGGCAAGGCTCAGTGTGAACACGTCGTGGAAGTAACCATTCAGGCAGTTCATCGCCAGCACTACAGGCAAACGGCTTCCATTGGTCAGAGCAAGCGCATCGTTCGACGAGAAGATGCTCTGGCCCCAGATCTCGACCGAGGCATGGCCGATGTACGTGGTGAGCAGATTGCCGCTATTCATCGCGTTGACGGTGTCCGCATGCGGATTTGAGCTCTGCCCGAAATTGACCATCTGGCTCGTGATCGACGACGGCAGCAGATGGGTGAGCGAGGCAGAGACGCCCGCGAAGTCGAAATCAGTGGTCACGTCGCTGACAAACAACGCGTTGCGCGACCAGGCTCCGCTGGGCGTGCCACGCGATGTGATCTTGCCGATGACCAGCGCGGCTTCGTCCGCCGTGCGCACCGGAATGCGGCCGACCGGGATGTCGGCGATGCCATCTCCGTTGAAGTCGGCGAACCAGTCGTCCGACGCTGTCTTCAACAACAGCGTGGCCACCAGCTTGGTCGGAACGTAGTCGAACGCGCCAGTGCCGAGGTAATTGCGCGGATCGACGCTGGCGTCGCCGAGCAGCATGAACGCGGTCTGCGCGTGCTTCCAGCCGGCAGCCAGTTGGAAAAACGATTTGATCGCTCCCGGGCCGCGGATGCCGAAGTTGAATTCGTCGTAGAGGTCATCGACGTCGATGATCCTCGTATCGATCCCCTGCCCGTCGCGAACCGCCTTCAGTGATTGTGCGGCGGGGATGAACGTGCGGTTGCTGACGATGTAGAAGTCGCCAGGTCCTTTGGATCCGTTGCTCTTGCCGTTCGTGTCGCTCCACGTCGACGGTGTGCTCGTGGCCAGCTCGCCGGGGGCAAGGAGGCGCGAGGAGTCGAAGGCCATGACGGTGTGCGTGCCGCCATTCGGAATGGAGAACGACGCCGTAAACCCGCCCTGCGGATCGGCTGCTACGGTCGTTTGCAATTCGACTGGCTGGCGCGCGTCCGTGACGTCCATCGCGCGCACTTTGTTCGTGGTGAAGTTGCCGATCGTGACGGAGCGGCCACCGGCGAGATTCACATCGAGCGCGCCGTTGTCGGCACGGAGGAGATGCTGATACGTGAGCCGCGACTTGGCCACGGCGCTGACGTCTTCCTCGCCGTTCATCGAAGTCAGCGTCACGTTGTTGGTGCCGTTGGTCAGCCAGGACTGCGGGATCTGGAAGGTGAACGTCTTCTGCTCACCTTTCGACAGCGCCAGCGTGCCGAGGCTGTGACCGTTGATGGCTGTGGCGATGCTGTGGACCACGTCGGTGCCACCGAGGATGGTCAACTCGAGCTTGGCGTTACCGGCGTACGACGCATCGATGTTGCTGACGGTCAGCGGCTCGGTGCCGGTCTCGCTGGTGATCAGCGTTCCGAAGAAGGCGTCGGCATCGCCGTTGTTGACCAGCGCCGCAAAAACGCTGCGCTCAATGCGCTCGTAGGTGAAGGGGACGCTGCCCGTGATCGGATCGCCATTCTTGGCCTTCGAGAGATTGATGCGGCTGTTCTTGCCATCGTTTTTCTTGGCGCGGAGCCAGTAGGTGCGTGCGCCGGTGGAGACAACGTCGACGGGGTAACCATAGAACTCGATGGCGTCGTTCGGATCGAACTTGCCGTCGCCGCCGTCGTCCATCGCGATGTCCAGCTCGGCGCCGAGCATGTAGAGGGAAATGTCCTTCGGATCGGAGCCGGGGTCGTAACCTGCCGCAGTCATCGCCGCGCGGGTGACGCGATACCAGCCTTCCTGGGAAACGTAGATTCTCAGTCCCGTGTCGGCAGCGAGATCGAGCTGCTTGTCGTACTGCGACTTGGTGGCGGTCTCCTGCGCGGTCGAATGCGCGGCGCCGAAGCCGTCGGGCGAGGCGAATACTTCGCCGTTGGCGCCGAGGCCCGGAAGCGGCGTCGTGTTGGGCGGACCGGATGGCGCGCCGTTCACCGGCGAGACCGGACCGTGCATCGTGTGCCGGCCGGCGGTATCGACATCCTCCAGCCAGTACTGCGCGAACGTTCCCTCGTCCAGCTTGTCGCTGTATCGATAGACATGACTGGCTTCGCTGTCATGCTCCTTCGACGTCAGCGCCGTTCCGGCGATGAGATGCTTATTGACCTTGACGCGCTGCGGTCCGATCTCGCGATAGATGTTGAAGCCGAGGTTGTCGGACTCGAAGCTCGTCTGCCAGGCGATGGAGACGTTCTTCTTCTCCTGAGTGACTGTGAAGTCGCGCAGGCGGACGAGTGTGACAGCCAGAACCAACGTATTCGCGGTCGACGAATTGTTTGCTGGAACTGGATCGGGCTCGGTCGCCGTAACCGTTGCCGTGTTCGTCACGGTCCCGGTGGCGTTGGCCTGCACGATGACGTCGACGAACTGGGAGTTCCCGACATTCAGCGTACCGAGCGTGCAACTGATCGTGGTCGTGCCGGAGCAGCTACCGATGCTCGGCGTCGCGGAGATGAGGCCTACCGTGGCCGGCAGCGGATCGTTGATCGTTACATTGGTTGCGGTACCTGGTCCCTTGTTGGTAACGGCCAGCCGATACGTAATCAACTGTCCAACGCCGACCGGATCCGGCGAGTCGGTTTTGACGATGGCTACATCGGCATTGGTGCGGGCGGTGACGAGATTCGTCGCCGTCGCCGTATCGTTCGCGACGATGCTGTTGGTTGAAGTCGTGCTGATCGAGGCCGTGCAGTTCAGCGTCGTGCCGGAAGCGGTGCCGCTGTTGACCTCGACAACAGGCTTGAACGTTGCGCTGGCACCGGGCGCCAGCGAGGCGATGGTGCAGGTGATCGTCCCGCCGGAGCCGACAGCCGGTGTACCGCAAGCCCAGCCCGCAGGCACAGCGAGCGATTGGAAATTCGTTCCGGCCGGAAGCGGGATCGAGACGGAGACATTGGCAGCCGCCGCCGGTCCATTATTCGTGGCCACCGCTGTGTAGCTGTAGCTCTGGCTCGGCGACAGCGGATCGGGAGAGGAGGTCAGCGTGATGCCGACGTCGCCTCCGTTCACGACCGTGGAGGAGATACTGGTTGCGTTGTTGGGCAGATAGGAGTCGGGCCCGGAAGTGGAGACGCTGGGTGATGCCGTAATCGTCGTGCCGCCAGCGGTTCCCGCATTCACCTTCAGAGTCAGCGGCATGTTGAGCGACGCGCCGGAAGCCAGCGTCGGCCCGCTGCAGGTGATGCTGCCGGTTCCGCCGATCGCGGGTGTAATGCATGTCCATCCCGCCGGCGGCGTGATGCCCTGGAATGTCGTGTTCGGCGGTGTGGTGATGTTGTAGCTCGGACTCGTAGCAGGCTCAGGGCCGTTGTTCTTGATGACTTGTGTGTAGACGATGTTGCCGTTGGCCACAGGGAAGTTCGTGTTCTGGGCAATCGTGATGGCCAGGTCCGTGTAGTAGCCCGGGCCAGCGGTCAGCAAGGCTGTCGCCGTCGCCTGATTGTTCGCCGGATTCGAGTCCGGCGTATTGCTCGACACCGAGTTCGTCTCCGAGATCACATAGCCGGGAGGGCTGCCGATGTACGTATTGCAAACGAGCGAGAAGTTTGCCGTCGCCGCGTTGGCAAGGGTGGGCGTGGTGCAGATGACGGCGCCCGTTCCGCCGACGGCGGGCGTGATGCAAGTCCAGCCGGGAGGAACGGACATCGAGACGAACGTGGCGCTCGCAGGAATCGGCGCCATGTAGACGACGCCATCGGCAGGACTCGGACCGTTGTTGGTGACGGTTTGCGTAAAGGTGACGTTGCCTCCCGCCGTCAGCACGGTCGGGCTGGCGACGTTGGTGACTGCCAGATCAGCGACCGCGCACGACGCGCCATCGCCACCGGGAAGGACATTGTTTCCGGAGATCAGCTCGACGAGACCGGCCGTTCCCGGCTGAGCGCCGTAGTCGTCATTCGCGCTCGTCGTCACGCCATTGGCTCCGCCCGATACGTTGGTCGCGGCCGCTGCGCTCGACAGCAGGACGTAACCGCCGCCACCACCGCCGCCGGGTCCGTGACGTTCGCCCGGGCTGCCGGCAGGTGCTGTGGTGAGCCACGCGTTGCCGCCATTGCCACCCCTGGCATTGACCGTGAGGCCCGTAAGAGTGCCCATCTGCGTCGTGAAGAGGACCGAACCGCCGGCGCCACCGCCACCGCTGCCATCGCGGCCGGTGTTGTACGCATTGAGTCCGTTCGCATTGAGTGTGGCCGTACCGGTGGCCTGCAGTGCACGGATGATGATCGTGCCGCCGCCGTTGGCGCCGCTGCTGTAGTAGCCGTTCGCGCCGGCCTCGGTATCGACCCAGTCGCCCGGCACGTTGGCCCGGCAGGTCGGAGGTGCGACGCATGTTTCGCCCGATGCGTTGTTCGTCGTGCCGGCGCCGCCGCCGCCACCCATCGTGATGCGCGTCAGCTTCGGCGAGATGCCTCCGCCGCCCTGACCACCGGACGGACAGTTGCAGGCCCAGCCGTTGCCGCCTGCGCCGCCGAATCCGGCATTGCCGCCGCCACCGCCGCCGCTGTTGTCCTGGTTCGCGGTAACGTCACCGTCCGTCGAACCGCCTCCCGCGTTGCCCGGCGCGCCACGGCCATAGCTGCCGGCTACGTAACCTTCGACACCGGTGTCGAGCGGTGCATTGCCCGAGGCTGGCGCACCGATCGTTGCGCCATGTTGGTAGACGTAGCGCGGCGTTCCGGTGATGCCCTCACCCTTCGATCCGTTCGTTGCCAGCGTCGCCAGCGTGCGGAAGTCAGTCGAAAGAAGAGTCGTTCCGGCGCCGACGCCGCTTAGCTGCCTGCCACCACCACCACGGAACCCGAATCCGTCCACAGAAACCGTCGCGCCACCGAGCGCCAGAGTGCCGCTGACGTCAATCGCCAGAATGCCGCCGGTCGCTCCGTTCCAGGCAAGCGCGGTCAGTGTGGAGCTGAGCGTGGCCGTGGTGTATTGCGGAACGCGAATGATCTGGAAGGTACGCTGACCCTGCGTCGTCGTAGTGGCGAAGGTCTGATTCGTGTAGCTGTAGAGCAGCCCGCCGCCCGAGCCGCCGCCGTTGAAGGTCAGCGCCCCGCCGGCTCCCGTCACCGTATTCGTGGCGATGACGTACTCCCAGCGTCCAGCATTGTTGAGAGTCGTCGCCGCGCCGCTGCCGGTGCCGGTGGCCTTCGTCGAACCGGTCCCCTCACCATACGTTTCGTCGTTCGTCGTATCGAACGCCGCGTCCTGCATCTGCATGACGATGACGAGATCGCCGGCGGTGATGTTGACACCTGCGCCGCCTGCTCTCCGTGCTCCGACTGTGAGTGATGCCGTGCCCGAAGCAACAGTGACGCTGCCTGGCCAGTAATCGTTCTTGACGCCCGTGAGCGTTCCGCCTGCTCCGTCCTTGCCAGGCGTCGCACAAATCTTGTCCTCGGCGAGCGTGCTCACGGTCTCCGACGAATTCGTCGTCCCGAGTCCGTTGTACGAGACCGTCGCTACGTTCGACACCGTTCCCGCGGCGTTGGCGACAACAGTGATCGTGATCGGCCCCGACGTCGCTGCCGCAGCAAGCGATCCGATGTTGCACGTCACCGGTCCCGTTCCCGCACAACCGGTCTGCGACACGAACGTAGAGTTGGCCGGGATGGCATCGGTGATGATGACGTTGTTGACCGTGGCGGCGCTGTAGTTCGTGGCCCTGAGCGTGTAGGTGACCGTGTCGCCGAGCTTGATGACGTCCGCGGAGGCAGTCTTCGAGAGGCCGACGGTTACCTGCTTGAGAGGGATTGCCGCGATCGCCCAGTTCTGCGCTCCCCCGCTCGACGTCCACGTCATCGTCGTGTTGGTGTAGCCCCGTGCGCCGCTTCCAGCGCCGGCGAAGTTCGTGACGGCGCCCGCGGCCGTCGTAGCGACCACATAGCGGTCGTCCTGCCGGGCGCCCTCAGTCAGCGTGACGTTGCCGTTGTAGCTGACGGCATCGACGACGTAGTCGTACGCGGAGTTCGTCACTGCTACCGTCGGAGTCGTCGTGTTGCCGGTGGCAGAGACGAATGTCCCGGTCGGCGCATTCTGATCGACGTTACTGAAGGTCTGCGCGCCTGCCACGACGTTGACGTTCACGCCGGCGTTGCTCACCGACACGGTGATCTGGTGAACGCCGCTTGCGGGCGCGGCGAGGCCCCACAATTCGGTGCGCACAGCCGTGCCGTTGTTGATCGCGCCGAGGGAGGTCATCAGCACATTCGGACCGCCACCTTCCGTCCCGTAGCGAACGCTGTTGACTACCGGCGTAGCGTTCGCGCTCCGATCGATCGACACACCAACCACGAGGTAGCGATTCGCTGCGCTCGTCGTCCTGTGGTTCCAGGAGCCGGTGACCGGATTGGCGGCAGACGCGAAGGTCGCGCTGCTCGCGGCATCGAAAAGAATCTGCGGAGTGGCCGATTGCAGTGGCACACCGACTGCCGCCCACGCCTGCGCGGCGCCCGTTGCCGTCCAGCTCAACGTCGTGTTGGCGGCGCCGGTCTTGGTGCTTCCCGCACCGGAAAACGCCGGCGCCGCGTTCGTCACATTGAACGAATTGGCCTGGCCCGCGGTAGGCGTGAGCGCAACATTGCCGTTGTAGGCAACGGCATCGACCACGTAGTCGAATGCGGAATTGGTGACGGTGACGGAAGGAGTAAGACTTGTGGCTGTGGCCGTAACTGCTGTTCCGGTCGCCGTTGTCTGAAAGACGTTCGTGAACGACCTCGCCCCAGCGACGACGACCGTGTTCTGGCCGCCCGCATTGGCGACGGTGACCGTGATCTGGTGCGTTCCGGGAGTCGGACCCGCCAGACCCCAGATCTCAGCGCGGTCGATCGTCCCGTTCGTCGCAGCGCCGAGGAGTGTCATCGCCAGATTCGGTCCGCCGGCCTCGGTGCCATAGACGACGCTCGTCACTGTCTGAGCACCGCCGTTCTTGTCCAGCGAGACGCTGACGGTGACGTACGGCTTCTTGGCCAGACTCACGGTGTGGTTCCAGTTGACCGTGATCGGATTGGCCGCTGAAGCCGTGGCCGGCGTGGCGTTGGATGCCGCGTCGAAGACCACTTGCGCTGTGGCCGGGGCAACCCAAACCAGTGCGAACGCAAGCGGGACAATGATCGAACGGATGAAACGCATCGACTGCTTCATACCCAGACTCCCTCTTCAGTAGCTTCGAGTGGGGAAACGATCGGAGAGAACCAGAACCGCGAGTTGCAGGCGTCCGGACGACGTCATCCGCAGATTCATGGCTTCCCCTCTTTGGACCGACTCACGCGCCAACAAACTTATTAGCGGTGGCGTCTACAACACATAACCGCTCTCGCAAAAATTTCGTCACTGGCCCGGCCGCTTCGGCCGGCGAGCGTGATCTCTCTCACAATTCAGAGGTTGGAGCGTGCCTTAGTGCTGGAACCGGGCGCGCAGACGGCGGATGAGCACGGCTGCGATACGAGTTATTGTCGCCGATTCCGCAATCGAGGTGGGAACATTTGTGACTGGGTCGACCTGCTCGACGCGCCCGAGGATGTCCGCAGCATCGATCGGGCTGTCCGAGCGGAGGGAGTTGTCGCCTCGGGTCGTGATCTGGAGATTACCGTCGCGCTCGCTGATGCGGACGATGCGATGGGCGGTCAGTCCCCGTTCACTCGAAGCCAGAACGACATCGCCGCGCCGCAGTTCCAAGACCTGGCAAGGGACGATGCGGAGGTAGTCGCCACTGCGGATCGATGGATACATGCTGTCGCCGGACGCACAGAAGCGGGCGGCATGACCGGCTGACAGTAGCTCGCGCAGCATCGGCTCGAACTCGCTCACGCCGCGCTCCGGATGCAATCGATGACACTTCGGTCCGGCAGGAATCGGAGCGCTCGAACCGGAAGATCGCGAACGATTTGATCGAGGCATTCGAGCGTGTACGCAATCGCCTCGGCGTCGTAAAACGGCGGGAAGGTGCATCCGAAAAGCGCCGCTGCCGCCTGCGCCGGAGGAAGCGCAACGAGCTCGGTGTGCGATGCCTGCACAAGCAGATGGATCGCACCAAGCGGCGCGGAAACTGGCGACGATAGTTCTGCCTCGCCATGCCACGGCGTGCCAAACATCCTCCACTCCCCGTTGATGCAACGGACGATGACGCGATCGTCGCTGACGATCTCGTAGTGCCCCTCGGAGAGCCAGACGCGCGCAGTGGTGGTCTTGCCCGCACCTGACTGGCCAACGAAAAGCTGCCCGCGGCCGTCGCGATCGATGATCCCGCAGCCGTGCAGTTCGACGCCGAGGCCGCGTCCGAGGAGATGCGCAACGATCACTTCGTCGAGCGGATAGTCGAGAGCGTGCATCGAATCGCTCATCGCATCAGGCCGCATGAGAATGCGACCTTCGCGCAGATCGCGATCGAAGAGTGCGACTTTGTAGGGGACGTCGCCGAACAGGTCGCTCGAACAATCGATACGGAATCCGCCGTTGTCGTCGTAGGCGCGCCAGACCGCGCCGGAATCGAACAGCAGCCGGCCCGGCGGAGGCAGCGGCTGTGTCATGGCGTCGACGATGATCGTGACATCGTCCTCACCGGGACTCACGGCGAAGCGGCTCACGGTCTCGGACAGCGGACGCCGCAACGACTCATCGGCGTAGCGGATGCCGATGGCAATGCCGGCGATGCGAACGGCCTCGCTCGCGGAGATGTTCATTCGAGGAACGAGTTTCCGCTACGAGCCGGCCACGCTGCACCGCGAAACGCCGCGGCAACCGAGACCCGTGGGACCGCTGGCCGCATTCGTTTTGCAGAACCCGAGCACGGCTTCATCCGGACGAAGTGGAAAGCGCTTCGCCTCCGGTTTCTCATACTTTTTCTTGGCGTTGTTTTCCTGCTGTTGCATTCATCTCCCCCTACTGAGCAACCGCGCTCGTGATGGAACAACTACCGCAACTTCCCGTGCCGCATCCGGCCGCGGCGGGACGCATCTCCGGCTCGTACGGTATCGCTGCAATTCGTTCTGCTTCACCCGATTTCAGTGCTTCGGCAGCCGTGCGGACGACTTCGTGCTGACTGCCGCCCTGGCAATACTCGCAGTCGCCGTGGGCCGGAACCTCGATGTCGAGTGTTTCCGCCCGCAGATGCGCGACCTGACAAAGAAAATCGACTGGCGACTCGGCATCCCCGTTTTCCAGCTCGCCGTTCGCCGCGCACATCCCGCACATCGACTTGATCCCACAGCCGAGGCACTTCGTCGGCCGCGTGACCTCGCGCGTGCGAACGGCCAGGAGATAGTTCTCCCACCCTTCGCGGAAATTGCCGTCGCGCACGTTGTATGTGTCGACGTGCGACAACACGCAGATCGAAAGGTCGCCGTACGGATCGATGGCAAACGAATTGATCCCGCCGCCGCATTCGTAAATCTGCCGGGCCGCGCCTTCGACGAACGGAAGTGGCGAATGATCGCGCGCCAGGCGGCGCCACTCGGAGACGCGATCGGGACTATCGAGATCGAGCTCCACGATCTCCGAGGGACGAAGCCGCACCGCCAGCGGACTGGCCGAGCAATCGATGCGCGGATTGATCATGGCGTCGAAGGTGAACTCCACGCCGCGATCCGCTGCCATCTGCCGCATCAGCGGAATCTCGTGCTTGTTGATCGACAGCGCGACTGTCTTCAGCTTCAGCGGCAGACCGCGCTCCAGCAGCAGATCGATGCCGCGCATGCAGAGGTCGTACGATCCCGGGATGCCGGTCAGCTTCTCGTACGTCTCCTTCGTCCCGCCGTAGAGCGTGATCTCGATCGTGAACGGCCGCATGTCGACGAGGAAGTCGGCGATCTTCTCCGTGATCATCGTTCCGTTCGTGAAGAGCGTGATCAGGAAGCCTTTCCGCTTGGCGTAGGAGTAGATGTCGAGAAAATCGCGACGCGCGAAAATCTCGCCGCCGGAGTACAGCAGCCACAGGCATCCGAGGTCCGCCAGCTCATCGAGGAGACGCTTGTGATCGTCGAGCGTCATCTCGCGGGCACGGGCCACGAAATCGTTCATGGGGAGGTTGTTGTAGCAATGCTGGCAGGTCAGCGGGCAGCGGTTCGTCACCTCAATCGTCCCGTTGACCGGCACGCGACGCGGCTCGGCCCGTCCATGGACGATGGTGCTGAACTCGGTGTAGGTGCCTGTCTCGATTGCGCTCATGATTTGGCCTCGACCGCTGCGGCGATGAGGTCTGCTGCCTCCAGTGAGCCGACGAGCTCGTCGAGGTCTGCACGAACCACATCGGCCTCGACATCGTACTCGCTGCAGATCATGGCCACGATGGAATCGACGTCGCGGCTGCCATCGAAGAGCGACCAGATCCGCGCCGCGACGGCCGTGAACACATAAACAGAATCGAGATCGCCGACCCGATTACGGATGGGCACGAGGATGCTCTCGCTGCCTACCTGTCGCAGAGCAAACTCACCACGGTGTGCAAACACTCGCCTGTCCATATTCAGTTGTCGTTCGTCGGACCCGAGGTCATTGTCACACGCGATCATGCGATGGGCAACTCCGCGGAGCCCGCTTCGTATCTGATCATGATGCGTATTATTTGACCCCGCGTCTACAATCAAAACAGATGAGCACGAATCCGTTACCTGCCGCGCCGGTCTCCCCGGCCGGGGGCGAAGGCACTCCGCCGGTTGTCCTGCGAACCCGCCCTTCCGGCGAAGAGATCGCCGCCTGGCTGATCGCCGGAGCACTGCTTCTCTACGTTCTGATGCGGCATCTCGTACCGGCTGTCGTCGGTGGATTGGTGCTCTATCTCGTGCTCGACCGGCTCTCGCGATCCTTCTCGAAACGCCTGCCCGGTCCCGCCGCCCGGCCGCTGGCGCTGATCCTCGTCACGCTCGTCGGCGGCGGAGTGATCATCGGCGTCGCGGCGCTTCTCATCTCCTTCCTGCGCCATCACGTCGACAACATCCCGGCCATGATGACCAAGATGGCCGACATTCTTCAGTCGACTCGGGCCTGGCTCGGCGACTACGGCGAACAACTCATCCCCGAGGTCATGACCGATGCGGAGACGATCAAAGCCGCGCTCGTGGCCTGGCTGAAAGAGCACGCCGAGGCTCTCAAACTGGCCGGCAGCAGCGTCAGCCTCGGGCTGGTGCACATGATCATGGGCATGCTGCTGGCCGTCCTGGTCTTCTTCCGGCACGTCACGCATCACGTCGCCCGCGTTCCGGGAACGCTCAGCGAGGCGCTGGAACAGAAGACCGAACGCTTCACGCGCGCCTTCGCCCAGATCGCCAGCGCGCAGGTGAAGATCTCCTTGCTGAACACGACGCTGACGGCGCTCTATCTGCTGGTGGCGCTGCCGCTGTTCGGCCATCACATCCCATTCGCGACGACGATCGTGTTCGTGACGTTCGTCTGCGGACTGATTCCGGTCCTCGGCAATCTGATCTCGAACACAGTGATCCTGATCCTCTCCCTCGGCGTCTCGCCGGGGACCGCGATCGCATCGCTCATCTTTCTGGTGATCATCCACAAGCTCGAGTACCTGACGAACTCGCGCATCGTCGGAGGCGAGACGGACTCGCAAGCCTGGGAGATCCTGATGGCCATCCTGATCGGCGAGACCGCCTTCGGCGTCAGCGGCATCGTGATGGCGCCGATCATCTATGCGTTCATTAAGGGCGAACTGCGGGAGCGCGGGCTGGTATAGCCGAATCACACATCCCGAGATATACTCCTCCACCGGTCCAGCGTTCCGTCAGGAGCGCTAAATACAATCCGAATACTGAAGGCGCGATCGTTCTCTCTCGGAGAACTGTGTCTCCAAACAACGGCGGCGAATCCGCCGAAAGGAAACATGCATCCACGCATCACAACCATCCTCCGTACCGTCTCCCTGGCTCTCCTCCTGACCGGCTTCTTCACCACCGTCCAGGCGCAGACCCGGGCCTATGTCGCAAACAGCAATCTCCACAATGTCTCGGTGATCGACACGGCGACAAACACTGTCCTTACGACGATTGCCGTCGGCACCCGTCCGTCGGTAGTCCTGGCCTCGCCCGATGGCTCCCGGGTCTACGTCCTGAACGCGACGCCCAATTTCAGCGTATCGGTCATCAACACGGCCACGAACGCCGTCACCGCGACGATCCCAACACCCGGCGGCAATTTCTTCATGGCAATGTCCGCCGATGGAAGCCGCCTCTACGTCTCCGACCAACTGTTCCCGAGCAGCGGCGTGAGCGTGGTCGACACGGCTTCGAACAGCGTGGTGGGATCCATTGCACTGCCCGCCGGAGGAAGGCCGCGGGGCCTCTCCGTGTCGCCTGACGGCACGCGTCTCTACATCGCCGACCTGGGGAGCCCGAATGTCTACATCGCCGACACGGCAACCAATACGGTGGTCGACTCGATCGCGATTCCGTCGGGTGCAGGAACGACTTCGCTGATCCTCTCGCGCGACGGCAGCCGGCTCTTCGTCGGAAACGGCAACGCGGAGGGCGAACTCGGCGTATTCGACACCGCGACGAAGGCCCTGGTGGCCTCGCTTTCGGGCGGCATCGGAATCATCGCCCAGTTCTCGATCACGCCCGACGGCGGACGGGTGTACGGAACAGGAATCGTCGATGGCGGGCCGTATCTCACCATCGACACCGCAACGCTGAACCAGATCGTCCACGCGCCGGTCGACGGAGCCTGGGTGTACGCTGGGTTCAGTCCCGACAGCTCCCTTGCCTACATCACCGACTACCTCCACAACCTGGTTGCCGTCGTTGACAACACGACGGACGCTCTCATCACCACGATCCCGGTTGGAGGCGGACTGCGCGCCAACCCCTGGGGCATCGCCGTTACGGCCCTTCCGCCGACGACGCCGTTTGCGCAATTTAGCGTGTCGAAGCTTGAGCTGAAGAAAAACGGGTTTCAGGAAGCAGGCGGCTTTACCGTTGCCGCCGGCGGCAGTGCACTCGATCCGGTAACGCAGATCGTGACCTTCACGATCGGCAGCTACACGCAGACCATTCCGGCGGGCTCGTTCAGCGAGAACGGTCACTCGCATTGGAAGTTTCAGGGCGACATCAATGACGTGAAGCTGAACATCCAGATCGACCCGCACGCGAACAGCACCACGCAGTTCGACTTCAAGATCGACGGTAAAGGCCTCGATCTGTCCGGACAGCGGAGGCCAATCAACGCCGGCCTCAAGATCGGCAACAGAACAGGCAGCGTCCTCGTACCGTAGGCAGGCAACCGGGAGGAGTCGAGGCGGCTCTTCCCGGTTTCCCTACTTGATGCCGCCAATCGCACGAAACAGATCCTGATACGCCGGCTCGTTCAGTGGACCATAGCTGCGCCAGGCGACGGCGCCGCCCGGTTGCACGAGGATGATCGACGCATGATCGTCGGTACCAGCCGTATCGAGTGCGCGCTTCCAAGAATCGACACCGTCCGTCACGATCAAAAACTGCGTTTGCCGCGCCGGTGGGATGCCTGACCGCATCTGCTTGAGAATCATCGAACGGAGAAATCCGGGAACACCGTCGAGAATCGAGACTTCGTAGATGCGCACTTTCGCGGACACGCGGGAATCCGCACGGAGCCGCTGTGCCCATGGCTCTGTCTCTGCGCGCGACGCCTTCGTAAATCCGGCGACGAAGACCGCCGGCTGATGGAGATCGTGCGGAAGGACGACACTCTCTCCTGCCAGAGTCTGCACGCTAACCGAAGGCAGCACGTTGATTGCGAACAGGACAAGCGCGACAAGAAACATGTTCGAGAGCTACGTGCTCGAACGGGGAAAGGTTGCGGCGTCAGGCCCGATCTTCCGAACATGGCCCGTGGCACAATTCGCCCGCTCATGAAAAAGCTTGCTCTCGTACTCCTCATCTCATTCGCAGTTCAGGCGGCACCCGCGCATGACACATCCTCGGCGCGACATGCGCGGAACGTCGAGATCATCCGGGACGACTGGGGTATCGCTCACGTCTACGGCAAGACGGACGCCGACGCGGTCTTCGGGATGATCTATGCGCAGGCTGAGGATGACTTCAATCGCATCGAAAGAAACTACCTGCTCTCGATGGGACGGCTGGCGGAGGCGGAGGGTGAGAGCGAGGTCTATCGCGATCTGCGGATGAAGCTCTTCATCGACCCTGCCGATATGAAAACCAAGTACCACCAGAGCCCGGACTGGCTGAAAGCGCTGATGGATGCCTGGGCCGGCGGTTTGAACTACTACCTCGCAAGACATCCCGAGGTGAAGCCGAGAGTCATCAAACGATTCGAGCCGTGGATGGCGCTCACCTTCAGCGAGGGAAGCATCGGCGGCGACATCGAGACGATCAGCCTTGCGGAGCTCGAGGCCTTTTACACAAAGAAAGCGCGCATACAGGTCGCGGAGGACCTTCTCCAATACGTTGAGCCCACGGGCTCGAACGGCGTCGCCATCGCTCCTGCGAACACCTCCTCGCACCACGCCCTGCTTCTGATCAACCCGCACACCTCATTCTTCTTCCGCTCCGAGCTGCAGATGGTCAGCGGCGAAGGGCTCGATGCATACGGCGCGGTGACCTGGGGCCAGTTCTTCGTCTATCAGGGATTCAATGCCCGCACTGGTTGGATGCATACGTCGAGCGGCGTCGACAACATTGACGAGTACCTGGAGACGGTGACGAAGAAGGGCAATGTTTCCTACTACAAATACGGGAACGAGGAACGACCGCTCAAGACCTCCACCATCACCGTTCCCTACAAGACCGGCAGCGGGATGGCGAAGAAAGTCTTCACGGTCTACCGCACCGGGCATGGCCCAATCGTCCGCGAGTCGGATGGCAAATGGGTCAGCGTCCGGCTGATGCAGGATCCATTGCATGCGCTCACTCAGTCGTACTCGCGGACGAAGACCAGGGATTACAAATCGTTCCGGAAGACGATGGAGCTGCACACGAATTCGTCGAACAACACGATCTTTGCCGATGCCGACGGCGACATCGCCTACTTCCACGCCAACTTCATCCCGAAGCGCGATGCGCGATTTGACTGGACCAGGCCGGTCGATGGAAGCGATCCGGCCACGGACTGGCACGGCATTCTTTCGATCGACAAGACGCCAAATCTGATCAATCCATCGGTTGGGTGGCTGTACAACAGCAACAACTGGCCGTGGTCCGCGGCCGGACCGGACAGTCCGAAACGAACGGACTACCCAGCCTACGTGGAGCGCGGCACGAGGGAGACGCCGCGCGGTGTCCACGCCTTGCGAGTGCTTCCGGGCAAGCGCGACTTCACAGCCGATTCCCTCATCGCCGCGGCGTACGACAGCTATCTTCCCGCCTTCGATTCGCTTCTGCCCCCGCTGCTGAAGGCGTACGACGAGGAGCCTGCCACCAGCCCGCTTCGCACGAAAATATCCGAACAGATCGAGCTGCTGCGGAGCTGGGATCGCCGCTGGTCCGTGTCCTCGACTCCGACATCGCTTGCCATCTTTTGGGCTGACGACCTCGGACGACGGGTGAATGACGAAGCGCGCAAAGCGGACTTGCCCGCCGACATTTACTCCGCTACGAATGCGACCTCGCAGGAACGACTGCAGGCACTCGCCGCTGCCTCCGACAAGCTGGCCGCCGACTTCGGAAGCTGGAAGACGCCGTGGGGCGACATCAATCGATTCCAGCGTTTGACCGGCGACGTCGAGCAGAAGTTCGATGATTCGAAGCCCGGCATCCCGGTCGGATTCACCTCCTCGCGATGGGGATCGCTGGCATCGTTCGGCGCGAAGTCCTATCCCGGAACGAAGAAGTGGTACGGCACGAGCGGCAACAGTTTCGTGGCCGTTGTCGAATTCGGCGACCGCGTGCGAGCCTGGGCCATCACCGCCGGCGGCGAGAGCGGCCATCCTTCTTCTCGCCATTTCAATGATGAGGCGGAACGCTATGCCGCCGGCAAGCTGCGCGAGGTCTACTTCTATCGCCAGCAACTGAAAGGACACACCGAGCGCACGTATCATCCGGGACAGTAGCCGCCACGCGAGAGAAGTGTTGACCTGCATCACAGTTCCTGCGGGGCCTGTGCTCTATCTTGCGCACTCTCTCTCACGCAGTTCTGCAAACCGGAGGTTATTGAGCATGCATCGATTCCGCTCGTCCCTGGCTCTCGTTCTCTTCGCCGTTTCCCTTCCCGCAATCGCCGCCGACGGCAAGGTCGACGGTTCCCTCACCGCCAATGGCAAAACGTTCGCGCTCAAACACGCCTACGCCACCACACGCAAGAGTCCCTTCGACAAAAAGAAGAGCGTCGTGCAGGTGATCGTCAGCGACAAGGAGCTCTCCCCTGCTGCCGCATCCGACGACATCGAGTTGATGCAGGCGCAGGACAAGCAGCAGTTGAGCGGCTTCACCGCCACCATCGATGAGGACAAGCAGATCATCAGCGCCACCGTCTTCAGCCCGGCCTTCAAGAAGATGAAGCAGTTCTCCGGCGTCGGGATGCAGAAGCTGACTCTGACGTCGATGACGCCAACGCGCGTGGCCGGCACGGTGGCCA
>Ga0307511_10003202_pt1 | contig 16849 bp, 14 predicted proteins | sample 13_EM_MG_FD_200266 | JGI IMG/M metagenome (GOLD analysis project Ga0307511, IMG submission 200266) | Populus trichocarpa ectomycorrhiza microbial communities from riparian zone in the Pacific Northwest, United States - 13_EM | ecosystem: Host-associated > Plants > Roots > Unclassified | place... | reverse complement strand
TGATTTATTGGTAAGGTTGCCATAGGTCGAAACTCTCCATCGGTTTAAACCTGTTATAGCTTTTGCCATTCGGACCTTGTGCTTAGGTGCCCATTTGCCTATTCTATTGGTCCTTGAGTGTTCCGTAGGCATACATGCAGTTGGTAATGGAAACCTACAATATTCCATAATACATCGCAACTTACGTCTAAACTCATTAACGTTATTACACTGACCAACCTCTAGTGGATCGCATTAACCAATCTACACCATGAGTGCAATGGAAACTTCCATACCTTCTCTAGACTTTAGAGGATAGGCACAAGAATACCTACTAAAATGATCTCGAATTTGTAAATCGATTGGAATTCTCCATCTGGATCTGCTCGCATGCCAATTGGATCGCATTGCACTCGTTCCTAAAAATTGTTAACAATGATTGGTTGTAGTATCATGGTCCCCGATCTGGGGCGGCATATCAGATGTAAAAATAAAAAAAAGATTAGTTGTAGTGGACAACGAGTTTACCTACACCATATCAATATGAATAGATTAAGCCTTATACTGCCTGAAGATTAATTCCATGGTAACCCTCATTTATACTTGCATTGAATTTCTTCGTGCATGCATGTAATAACACACATCATAAGTATGTGCGATAACATCACATACATCATGATCTAAAACCACTCGTTTTCCCACGATTGTCGTTTCCGGTAAGTTCAGATAAAGCCTGTTACGCAGCTCATTCCGTTAATGCCTTTGCTCGCAGCTAAATTGCGAATGTATCACCTGTTGGAGCCTTAAGATTTGGGTCCCGGAAGAAGAATGTAATTTTTAGATACCTAGTACCTATTAGCCGATATGTACCATGCTATCAAAAGATTGTAGGAAATTCCTTCCTTAAAGTCAATCAAAATTTGCTCCTTCTTGTACGCAAAGATTCTTCAAGCTTGGTACCAGCAGCAACAGAGAATCCCTCAATTCACTTGGCACTTGTAGCTGGAGCATAAACTAAGGAATCAAATTTATTAAGATCAAGTGCAGCGTGATAGATATCAGTGGAGTAAGGTGCTGGTAGTCGGTGCTGGTTAAGATTCCCGTGTATTTCGCAAACGGATTGTAGTGCAAAAAATTATCTTTTAAGCTACCATTGTGTGCACTACATTGTCTTGTATCCCTGTCATGGTAGTGTTGACCAATTTTAATCCCTGGCCCGTTGCAGGATGCAGGCGATACCATTATGGACTGAATCCCGGAACGGCTGGCTACTTCTTTTATTTATTCCTACATCGGAAGGGTGGAGGTGGAAACGGTTGACGTGGGGCGAGAGTACGTCAGAAGCAGGTGTTAACCGCAGCGCGTAGGAGGGTCACCGAGAAGCCTGGGTCAGGGTGCAGAGGGAGCTAAGGCCGAGTTGATCTGTGATGAGGAAGACAATATCGCCGTCATCCACATCCATATCACCTGCGACGGGGGCTGCAAGGCGGTGAATTACCGAGACGGGGGTGCAATTTGTAAAATCGGTCCAATGATCCAGTTTCTCTCGGCGTTTATGCGCAATGATTTCCGAGTATTGGTCAATCTTCGTCGCTATCGCTGTTTGCGTCGTTATGGTTGTTTGCGGTCTCTTGTTGGGATATACATGGGTTCGCGAACTTCCCTGGTATCGTATCCTGAAGCTCCCGGAATATTTCCCCCGAGGGGTCCCGGGGTGCTCAGAAATCTCACTACTAGGAGTATGTCAATGCCTATGTTTTTATGGGTATGGGGGGAGGAAATGGAGGTTTAGACACCCCAGATGCTACAAATGTATTGGAATTTAGGGTCGGGACAGTAGTCGTTGTGAACACGTGAGGGTACTGCTTTGATAATGCGGAAGAGGCGAGATTGTTGCAAGATCTGGAGACTGAGGGTTGACGTGATTCTAGAGAGTATCATGCAATGGTTAATCTGTAGAAGCGACATAGCGTGTGGGGGCAGTGGCTCAAGCAGTGATCTAGTTCATCAACCATTGGCAGTATTTAGTTGTCCCCTACCTCTCGCTGAATCGAGCGGTGAGGTCAAGCGAGCCGCTTTAGTTTAAATTTCAATGCGTCACACTTGTGTTCCCTGAATTCGTTCTGGCTGGCGCTATTGTCAGAACTTCCTTGGGACGTCACTGACGACTGAACCTATTTTGGGCAAATATTTGGTTAGATGGGGCTACTTCTTGGGCGAAAATCCTACGATGAACAAGACTTGGCAGGTTGTGAGTGGCTCAGATTATTGCCTGGGTAGGCTCTATGGGGAATATATTTGGGTGGGGTGCTTTCGGAAACATGGTTACATGGGGTGCATGCTGTCTTGCCTTCTGTACTCGGCCTTGAAGCCCGCGGGCAACACGCCAGCATCTGTGTGCCAACCAGACTGAGGATATGTCCTTTTCTAGTAATCCGAGAACCCAGGGTAACTAACTCAATATTTCGCAGAATAGCATGAGCTGGACTTAAAACATTCAGCTTTGTGCCTTGGCTCTTGGGAACAAGTGGAAGGTTAAACGGAGGGAGTTTTATTTTGGCCACATCCTCTTGTGGAAGAAACATAATAGGGTGAGCTACTTCAACTGTTACCAAATTTGTGACATTGCCTCACCCATGTCTATTGGGAATAGCACTTGGTCCGTATGTTCAATGAAGGTACCTATTCTAACGTATACCTGCCCTACCACCCTCCCAAATGATTTCATTGGGAGAAGCACCTCTCGGGGAAACGGCGGATATTCACCATCCTGCCTACGTAGTCTCCCAGAACCAACCGGGGTCAGGAATCTAAGCCACTCATAGCATTCACATTGTAGCCCGAATATATTTCCCCAACAAAACCCTCTATTGAACCATATATTGTCCTTACATAGCTCCAGTGGTCACACATATTCCCTCCCTACCTGGCTTGGGAAAGTTCCAAACATGAATCCTATATAGGCCTATGTCAAATAAACATGGCTTATAAATACCTAGGATCGGTCCTTCGATGGTGGTCGGCTTCCCGGTAACATTCTCAGGCTAACATGGCTCCTTCGAGGCATTTCTCTCCAAGGACCCTGTGACTTTTATTCATTACATCAAAATGTCTCCACTTTATCTGTTTTAGGACATGAATCGTTTTTATTCGGCTCTGTCGCGTCAGGTCCTTTACAAAATTGTCTACCTGCCTTTATCTGCCTTTGATACTTACTATGTAGATTCCCTCAACAGAATCCGATCGATCCCGCTGTTAAGCTAATATATGTCGTGTACATGCAACTGTAATCTGGAACATGGGCAACGTGAGATCGTGGGCGAAACTCGATAGACCAATATGGAAGGAGGAGGGGAAGGACTTAGGACGTCGTGGAGGATTGCTTTTTATATTAAAATTTGTCTTTCAAGCAGAGCCATTAAGGCCGTTATCTCTTTTGTCTTTCAACCAGCAGCTGTATGGGTCTTGATGCCTACCAAGCCACGTCTAATCTCCGTGTTTTGCCAACAACCTTGGTCTTTGCATTAGTTTCGCTATTTGAGGCGTCAAGGCCGTCATTATGTCAGGTGCCATCGGGTGGAGCTAAGCATCGATTAAGTTCTCTCGGTACATACTGCGCGGGTGCTCGATCTCACTCAAATCTCCCGGGGCTTTCCGGGGAACTCACCGTGCTCCAAAACTGGATAAGGCAATTGCCTAATCATATATTTTTCAACAAGGCTACCGACACCAAAAAACAGTGATATATAAGAAATGTTTTTCAAGATACTTGCCGGACCTTTTATCAATAGTACAGTAGTCCTGCATCATATGCTAATCCTCGTTTGCAAAGTTTCATCCACTCTTGGTATCAAAACCAACCATGTTCAATACAAGACCATATTAGAGTTTTTATGCTTCTACCACCCGATAATGTTACCAACACCCAATATTTATCAAATGCCAACCCAAGACATGCGCTAATTCTAATTTGACAGGTATTTTCGAAACGTGGTTGGGGGCAACCTAAGATACACGTATAGTTCATGCGACTATGTTACAGACTTCATACTTCGTTCTGCTTAATTGAACCTCCGAGACCTGTTTGGCCTCACCTTGCTCGGCTTGTCCTTGGCTCAACCGTTTATCCCACTTTTTTAGCCCCCTAAACTCAGAGCCCTCAAGCTCCGCAGAAAGGGACAAGAGTACCCAAGAGAGCTCCTTCAGCCGCTTCCTCATCCATTTTACAAACATCGATCAACCCGTCTAACCAATTCCTACAACCAATTGACTTCGAGAATAGAGTTTCCGTGGAGATTTCTGTCACGATCGGTCAGGAGGAGTACTCTCCATTCCGAAGTTCAGTTCCAGATCGTGGCAAGTTGGACCATCTAGGAAGTGCAGGAAATAGGCACACGCCCTGGACACCAAATGTTCGGTTCCCCCGGTCGGTCCCGCGTGCGGGGCGTAGTGAATTGAACCGATAGCATCTCCTAGGCCATTGGTCCGTCGAGCTTGATGCGGGCCCAAACCCCCTGGAGGCCTTCTCCTTCTATTGTTTAGCCGGTCGGTCCCGCTTGCGGGGCGTGGTGAGTTGATTGGTGCATGGCCCTGTTCTAGGCGTCGGTAACCCACCTTGAATGGGGGGTCGGTCCCGCTTGCACCGGGTCGTAGATTTTGCGCTCGCCGTTTCGTAGTTGGGCAAGACACTGTAGTGGCACTTCTTAGGGCCACAAGCTTTCAGAAAACTCCATCCCTTTCGGATTTCAAACCCTGCAAAAAGTCCATGCCACTGAGCACGCTTGCGTTTGAGTGATGCCTCGCCAGATCCTTCAGGGGCTGGCATGGCATAGTGGGACACACTCCACTCTAGTGGAGCAATGCTTCAAATAGGACGGACCTCTTGATGTATGTCCGCAATATCTGAAACACGTGATGTATGTGGAGATCGTCATTCAGTTTGTGTGACGCCGGGCCACTTATCACTCTCTGGTAGTAGTGCTTCACAAAGGGCGTACCGAAAGGAGTTGCGTGGCAACCTCTGACACATGCGACGGTCTTGCCATACCACTTGCAAGGGGTTTTGCATTTGCTTGTGTTTCCTCCGCCCTCCCGTTCGGCAAGAGAAAGTGCTGCTTCATCACGGGAAGTTTTCCTTTGCTTGAGGGCACCCACTGGAAGCGCAACAAGAAAGGTAGCAAGAAAATGTAGGTCCGGCAGGCGAAGTTTGCATTGTTTGAGGACACTGAGTGCTGACCAACAGCGCCAGTTTAACAAGGACGACAATGGCACCAAGGGTGCAGTGGGTGTGTTATCGCGGTAGTGAAACAAGTACGACAATTGCTCCCCGGGCTGCAATGGGGGGAAAGGTCGACGCATGCCTATTCAGCGCCCGCCAGTGCACTTCCGTCAGGCCAACTTTCCATTGCTTGAGTACAATCAGTGGAGACCGGAAAGTTCACGCCATTGTATCAACATCCGGATTGGTGGTGGTGGTACCCCTGTCCAGGGCAAGAAGGATCGACGGATCGACGACCAGGATTAGACTCAGCCCCGGCATCACACCACTGGCGAGTAAATCGCAAGAAATTGTCTGCAGTTCAACAGCATTTCTCCATCCGGTGCCCATGTTATATTGACATCCCCTGATGTTGCAACAATAGTGCTGCCCGATATCAAGGTTTGGACTATAGTATATTGATTGGGGCCGGTGAGAACGTAGGCTTCAACGTTGACGTTGCTGGTGTAGGTGCTATCGATGGATGCAAAGATTGTGATGGCGAGAAACTCTGCGAAAGAGGAAATTTTGCCGGACGAAACAACTGTGTTGTAGAACTGCTGAGCTCTATTTATATGCTCCATAGTTGTTGTAAACGCTGCGGTAGGTGAAAAAGCTATGATAAAGAATGAGAAATTCTTAGTTTATCGAAGCTAGGGAAACATGGTGTGGGGGACCCATTGGGCAGATAAATAACGTACGCGTTGACTTTAAAAAAGACGCCTTTGGCGAACTTGAATGGTCCTCGAATGGGGACCTGAGAAACCACCACGCAAGTTTTTGAAGTTTTTAAAAGTTTTTGTTATATTTCGGCGTACGCACAATGTGCCCTGGCTGGTGGACATGGTCGCACAAACCATGGCCATAGGATTGGAGCGATTTGTAGGAGTCTGGGTGGTAAAGACTTCTGGAGGGGGAGTAGACGGGGTATTTATCTTGATTGCTACGGTGAGAAACATCGGAACTTGGAACTTGCTTTCTTTAGGAATGTTGTCATACTTGGTCTGTATCGATTTGTTGAATGGTTGAGCCGAATCCACGTCAGCCTCGGGTATTTCATTTTACATGGCTAGCATGTGGGTACTCGTGACTAACCGGAGCGACGAAGTTCCAAACCATAGCACTCAAATCTCACACGCGCAATGTCGGCCGTTTGTGCCGGCTTTCCTACAGTAATTGTCGTCAAAAAGCTAAATTACAGTGCACTTAAGAAGATCCGCGAGCCCGTTATCATAGACATTGATTGTGCCAACCTTTCTAGCTTCTACATAGTCTGGTTGGCACAAGCTCTCGTAGAGAGCTTCTACATATCGAAACCCCGTTCCTATTGAGATTCAGCGATCATCATGATATCAACTTCGAACTTGTGGGCCGCCCTGTGCTTCCTAGTGCACTTGTCGCCCTAGTGTACTTGTCGCGAAAAAGCTAAACCACAGTGGAGGCGGGAAGTAGGTCCGCGACCGTTATCAATAGACTAATAATTCTGCAATATTCATCATGTATGACGCTTCCATTTTATGCCACTTCGCTAGCTTCAACTCAGATTGACTATCGGAACCCCGTTCCTCTTGAGACCTAGCCATAATCATCATACGAACGTCGACTTTATACGCCTTGTGCTAATTTTATTGAGCGTCGGTAACTCTCGGTCATTTCATAATTCTTTCCATCGGCATATGCATGCGTCCTACACACGTCCTTGTCACCCCAGCCATTCACGACCCAAGTTGGTAACTAGTAGCTTCGCACGTGACACACCAGCTTCAGGGAGACCATGTAATGTTGTAAGGGCGTGTGTAGCCAAACACCGTTGACTTTGTGTCTGGGATACACAGACTAAAGAAGTTTAAAAAAGCATCATCAGGTGCGGAAAATAGGCGATCTGAGATTCAGACTTTCATGGTTTCTCACTGTTGGAGAGGGTAACCGCTAGGACAGAACATGATCACTGGGTGCCACGTTTGCCCACACACCGATGGTATACTATACGCTCACATCCACCTGGCCACATATTACTAACAATTATCCCCTTATGACATGGCATATGGAAAAATATCTTGTCCTTAAGGGGCTAAAACACAGTAACGGGAAAAATGGATAGCAAAGCACAGAAGGAAATAAGCGATTTGATAGGAACCTGAATAGATATGACTGAGGTTGCAAGATATAAGGTTACAATAGTCTGGTTGGCACTTACAACAGGGTTGGCATTGGTGATAAGGAAGCGTTCTTCACTATTATTATAAACCGCGTTGGATGGGTGGAGGTGTGATATATGTGATGCTAGTGATTATCAGAGTAAAGTAGATCAAGGCCGGGCATATATAGGTAACAAGAAAACCCCAGGCTACAGAGATATCTCATTACAAGCGTACCCCCAGCGCTCTTACATACTAAATACGCATATTTTGATTATAGGAATACTCTTATTTTTTTGGCTTAGTAACCGCGTATACGCTTGTTACTAGAGTTAAGCGTTACTTAATTAGGTATTCTTATCGATAAGGAATAACCCCGCATTACAAAACAACACGTTACTACGAAGTCCTAGGATACTCAAGTACTAACTAGAAATGAGATTGTTGTAGATCTTATTGGCGATATTGAAAATGCTATCCTCGCCACCTATCTTCCCACCGGGATCAATGAGCCAGAAAGCCAGACCCCAGTGGCAGCAACAACTCCTCCGGGCGCACCCTCAGCAGCATTAGCCCACATTGAACGATTGCTCTTCTTTCCATTTCAAGCTGAACCTAGGGCCAATATTACTGAGCTACAACATTTCCTCTACCGTGAGAAAAGGCGCATTGAGCTTCTTGAACTTCAACGTAGGCGTCAGAATGTTCAGCGCAGGATCAAGGATCTCTTGGGTCATTCTGTGTCCGGAACGTCCTCCTCCTCCCTCTTCTTGATTTTTCTATATCTAGCCTTCTATTATTCTCATGGATATCTAGTACTCATACCCTTATTCGGCAACGTTCTGAAGCCCGTGTTGCCTTCTTTCTATAAGTACCTATTTTCCCTGAATATAAGAATATACTGGGTACGAGCATACTGCACCTGGCCCCGGCGATATGCTTGTAATCAGGTAGCTCGATGTCCTTGCATTGTGCGAGCCACCCCTGGGTCGTAAGTATCCATTCAATCCATTAACGGTTCGGTGTCATCATCGGCTACATAAGCACGAACAGCCTCCTACCCACTTGTCACCAGGGCGTGGAGCACTTGGTAATTGTATTTGCTATCTCTGCCGGTTGGCTATAGTCAAAAATAGCAAGAAGAATCAACGCCACGATTGGTATTGTGGTAGGGATGGTCATGCGTGGGTGGGATTCTGTCTCAGAGATATTGATTAACTATGCTAAAACATCCGTTTCTTCCCTCGAAACATTTCGTCCGGTGAACCATCGGGCATAGGGTATCTCTGCCAGCGAAGTGGGTTCTGGAAGCGTTCTTTCGTTTTCGTGACCTGAACCCTGTTCTCGTGCGTTGAGCCTGGGACTTTTCATTTGGCGCAAGATCCGAGTACTCACATGCGTGTCAGTAATGGAACTACGATGTGCCACTAGAGCCAACCGAAACTAAAACCTTAACGCCCAAACTGGTAACGGAGAAATATGGGAGGTACCATTCCTTACCGTAGGAAAACACGTAAGACAACAGCATCCCGTTGGATAGGAAAGAGCTAAATATTTCTGCCCCAGTCTCGGCCGTTTAGCTTTCTTTCCCACTCATAGTCCGTGGTGCGGATCCACCTTCTCCTCATCCACAGGGGTCTGTGAATCAGCGACAGTGTTGACATAGATAACTAGGGAGAATCATCAGCGGTCGACCTTTCGGTAGACTACCTCAACTATTCGTAAGTTCTGGTTGTCTTCTTGAAGCAAATAGCATATTACGCCCAGCAAAGAAAACGTCCTCACCTGATCTGTCCAGCGCCAATCCCCGCTCCCCACTGGCTTGTCTCTCGCTAAGATTTCTTTCCCATACCCCTCGTGGAGTTTCTCCGAGGCTTTTCTTCGAGACCTATCTCGGCAAAAAATTTTCAACTACTCCGTCGTCTGTTCCCCACTATTGTTCCCCAACTCGACCAATGCTGATTTAACATGTATATAGATGCTTGGTTAAGGATTTTAGTGTCTATGGGGTATAGCGGAATCTTCGACCTGACCGGCGTTGGGATTAGATTCTAGTCCGTGACATAGACCACCTTGTTGTACCGTCATATAGCATCACAATGACGTTCCTTTTACATCGGATGTTCTCAATTGTAGGTAACGGTCTACCGGCTCTAACGATTGTTGAGTGAAGATTGCTATTGAAGCTTGCATATAGCTGTTATATCTGGGAATTTTGCTCGTAGTCGTAGTGGTCACATACTGGTAATGTCAGTGGCGAATGCTACTGGTGATATTGAGTTTGTTATCAGATTAGTCATGTGGTGGTGTAAGTAGTGACGACTCCCCTCATGTGAGTCCAAGGCCTCAGACAAAGACCACACCATAGCCAACGCCCTTCCCAGGTTCAGACTTTTGAGTGCCCCATCGGCATGATGAATTCACTTCCAGGGTTTGAAGACTGGGAGGAGGCGACCCAACTTGACGATGAGTGGAAAAAGATGCAAGGGCTCGAATGGGACGGATCGGGGGACACCACAGAGTCCACGACGGATTTCGGAATAGGGTCTCTTGAAGTGCGATATGAGGCAAGTAATGCAAGTATCTACTAGTCGAGACGGCTTGAATTGACAAGCTCCAGGGCGACTATGAAGTCATCCCAGCCGCGGCGGCTGGTGAGAGTATGCACACGGATATCATGTACGGTTACTCGACGAGGTCTCAACTATCAACCGATATTGTGATGAGGGATGCGGCTCCACATTCAGCGACACCAACGTTTGGCAACGGAGTAAATTATGGGCTCCAAAATGCCTACCCAGGACCATCATTGGTGCGAGAAGATGAATTATCCTTCGACCTCGGAATAGATGGGGTTGGATATCTGAACCCATATATAGCCACCCCGGTAGAGAGAAGATTCTTACAACCACCGCCACTACCCCCAGCCTCAGCAAAGCACGAGATTGAAGCCATACTTGGCCATGCCAAGGCTGGGACAAAACAACGGAATTGGACGTACCTAGTTAAGTGGAGCGGATTCGACCATACCCATGATACGTGGGTGGAGATTAAGACACTGGCACATGCTAAGGAACTTGTGGATCACTATCACAGGGATCATGGTCTGGCGAAGGTACGATGGATATATGTGGATCGCGAGAGCCTGCAGAAGGCGAGAAGAGTGAAGAAAATCATATTGCGTGTGAATGGGGGTCCACGGAACAAGGGCACATAATGTGACAGACGGGTTATGTGACGAACTTGGGTCTTCTAAATTTCTTGTTTTCGGTGTAATTGTTGGGTGAACTGGGGAGGCTTTGTAAATTAAGTTTCGCTCGAGGTGAATCGCATGTGTGGGGAGGGTGGCCAGACCAGTTCCAGAACGGTGTTCGGTATCCTCTGATGGATTTGATACGCTGATATTTGGGATATCCGGATATAAAGGCAGGTATGATGCTGACAAGTATATTAAAGGAGCGCATACACCCTATCTCGAGGTACATGTCACTATGGATCAGATAGAGATCGCTATGGAACAAAAGACAAGCCAAAAACGCGAAATCAACCTTCCTGCCTTTACAGCACTCCGAAGACGTCTACCTGAGCCTGAAGATTGTAAGGATCCCTTTCATAAGCACTAGCGTAGTCAAATCGTGTTATCGCATGTGATAAACAGACATAGAGTGGAACCCCAAGAAGGAAAGAAAGGTCGAAGAAGGCCCCAGTCAAGTTTACAGATAAGCGACGCTGAGGAGCTTCACTCCCCATCTTCATCATCAAGCTCAATACGTAGATAGTCACAGGCTTCAAGCTTCTAACGCTTTCAAAGTGCCTATTGATTCTTCATCACTTTACAACCTCCTCTTCGATCGTCCGACACCACTTCCTCTGCTCAGCCTTGAGTGGTTCCTTCACATTTATCTCTGCCAACTCTGTCGTTCTTGCGTAATGCTAGTCTGGTTCGTAATGCCTCTCCTCCTTACTTTCTCACTCCCCGCTTTATTTTTCCTCAGTATTGAGTTCGTGCTTGTCTTCCTGGGTATTCACTACCCCGGCACAGTTTACCATCTCATTCTCCACGTGCTCCCATTCGTCCCCTTCGTCCCCTTCGTCAGTACAGCTTCATGAGTCCCATTTATCATTTCCTCAATATTTAATCTACCACCGTATTCAATCATTTCTCCGTATTGGCTCTCCTCCATATTCTCTCCTTTCTCTGCACTCAATCCGTCATCAGTATTGCCACATTCCTCCACCCTAATTATGTCCTTGGTATTCACCCCATCTTCGGTACGCAACTTTGTCCTCTGCAATGCTTTGAGTTTACTCTGTATTCACTCTTCCAGTACTTTGCCACCTAAATGCTCTTCATTCCGTTTACGCTTGCCTGGCGCGACCACCGCCGTATCTGCTGAGCTCTAACAGCAGGTCAGGTGCACGAGTGGTCAGAGACGCGGTATTGGGCTCCAGAGCCAAAAACTATTGTCAAGAATCTGGCAGGTAAAACCAATAATCAACCGTTTCAACCTCAGGAGAAGGTGTTGGGAGCCATTTGTGGGTGCAACTGAAGACCCCGTTCTAGTGGCATAGCTAACATCTCTTCCAGACTCAGCGGATATCGTGTGGTATTGGCAGACATACGTAATACCACACCGAGAGAGCATTGTACGCGCATAGCTAGCATCTGATGTAGAGCCAGTGGATATGCTGTAATTTTAAGCAGTCATAGGTAAAGGAACCGCGTGGCCCAATTCCGCCGGAGTATAGCTAAGATCTGTTCAGAGACCCAGCGGATGTGGAATACTCTTTGCGGACACAGTGAGAGATTTTTTGGGGTAAATCAGTACTCGTATTCATGTTATGCTATATAACGAGGGCACTATGAGAACTCATTCGGCCGAAATATAGCTAATATCACAATGTTTCTCAGGACTTAACGGATGTGGAATAATTTGCCAGGTATAGGTCAGTGTAATGGGAGACTCTATGCTACTAGCACATCTAACCATCTCTTGCCGGACTCAGTTGATGTGGAATAATATTGGCAGGGATCGGTAAAAGCAATCCAAGGCGCAATTCGACTCGATGGCTAATCTTTTGTACAAGACTGAAGCAGATGTGGAATACTTTGGCAGGCATATGTAAAGGTATCCTAAGAACTTATCCTGAAGGAATATCGCTATATCCCTTCTCCACTCAGCAGATCAGGTATGTTTTGGGAGGTCTAGGTAAACGGTACTCGAGACCTGATTGTCCTGGCATTGCTAACCTCTCGTGCAGGGACCACTTTTATTTTCATTTTTTACATACTCAGTACGCATATGCGGCCCTATGAGGAGGACCATGAGGAACCCCTCAGAAACCAGAGAGATTTCAAGGAGTGCCATGCAAAACTAAATACACGAACAATACCTCCCCAACGACTACTCAAAAAGGATATGGTCGATGACAGCCCCTCCTCGACTGGGCTTTTATGAAGACTCCGAGAAAATAAAATCAAAAAAGCTTCTATGGTGTCCCAATGACTATCGTCTCCTTCATCCTTTCTCCAGTTCAAAAGGCCCAGAGCCTTCAATGACCCGCGGGTCCGATTAGCTCTTTTCTTTACTTGTGGAATGTGGTGCATCTGTTGACTTGCCTATATGCTTGAGCCAGCTCTTCTGAGGGCCCCTGTTGGTCCTAATCCATGTGTACGCCAACAGGGCCTGTCTGTGCCACTCTGTTCTCCTCACTCCCTATCCAGGACTCTTTTTCCAGTAGCGCCTGAATGCTCTGGACGCCTACTTTACCCCCCCTTCCGTCGCGATCTGTGGGACCGCCTGAACTTCGCCTAAAATGGAGGTGAACGCTGCAGGGAACATCGCATGTGGTGTGAGTTCGCTGGCATAGGTAAAAGCACTCCGAGACCTCATCCGGCGGGCATAGTTAATACCTCTTCTAGACACCCAATTCCACCGGAATGCGAGACTCGCTACTGGGCCCCAGCGAACAAGGATAGGGAGAAGCAACCCGAGACCTGATTGTGCCAGCATAGCAAAGATCTCTGGCGGACCCAGAATCTGGTGTAATATGGCAGGCTGAGGTCAAAGATCCCAGACCCTAAGCTGCCGGAGTATTACTGATGTGCCTTCCAGGAATGAGATGTAATTGTGGCAGGCACAGGTAGCAGTAACCGAACGACCCATGCTACTGGAATATAGCCAATATTCTTTCCAGGGCTCAGTTAATGTGGGGGAACCTTGGCAGCAAAGGAAAAAACACCCCGAGACGCCTTTGTATGCGAATAGCTACTATACCATCCAGGACCCTGCGGAAATAGTGTGATTTAGCAGGTAGAGGGAACAGCAACCGAAGCATTGTCCTGGCATATTGTTTATGTGGTTTCCAGACTGGGCGGATATGGTGTCATGTTGGCCGGCGTAGCTGAAGCTAGCCCGAGATCTCTTTCCGCTGCCATAGCTAATATCCCCTCCAGGCTCAGCAAGTGAGGTGTTTTGGGAGACATTAGTAAAGGCTGTCCGGGACCCAATTGTGCTAGCAAGGCTAACAGGTCTTCCAGGACTCGGTGGATTGGGTATATTTTAGGCCCCATGCCGTCTGGATATAGCTAAAATCTCTTCCGGGACCCCGCATATGTGGTGTAATTTTGGCAGAGGTAGCTAAAAGCCCTGAAGCCCCACTCTGCCGGGATATAATTAATATTGCTATTTCTCCCAAGACTTAGCGGACTTGGAACGATTTGGCAGGCATAGGCAACACCAAGCGAAGACCCCATTCTGCCGGCGTCTTATTAATATCTTTGACAGACTCAGTGTATATGTTGTGATGTTGGGCATCATAGGTAAAAGTGCCCCAGGACCCTGTTCGGGAGCCATGACTAATATCTATTCTAGAGTAAGGGGATGCGTCGTGTTTTGTGTAGGTACTGGCAATTGATACCCGAGGGCATAGCGAATATGTCTTGCCAGACCCTGTGGAGGTGATGTCACTGTTGGATGTAATGGTAGAAATAACCGGAGACCTCGCTCTATTGAAATGGTACTCTAGTCCTAACAAGCCCCAAGTGGGTTTTGGGCAGCAAAGGTAAAACCAACCCTAGGTTTTGACTGGCATGGCTAATATCTTGTACTAGACTCCCGCAGATGTGATATAAGTACTTTGACACCCATAGGTAATAGTATCCGAAGCACCTATACTGCTGGAATATCGGTAAGATTCCTGCCACGACCAGGCGGATGTGGTGGTGTTGTGTCAGGCATCCGCAGGAGTAATGTGAGACCCCATTGTGCCCGCATAGCTAACATGTCAGCCGGGACTCAGTAGATGTGCCATATTTTAGGCAGGCATATTTAAAAGAACCCGAGACCCCATGCTGCCGGAATATAGCTAATATCGCGATTTGTTGCACGACTTGGCGAATATGGTATAATTTCACAGTTTTGGTAAATCAACTCTTAAACCCCAGCCGGCTGCCATAAATAACATCTTCCACGCTCGGTGAATATTGTAGGACGTTGGTAGGCATAGGTACAAGTACTCCGAGATCCCATTGTGCGCATAGGCAACGTGTCATCCAGGAATCAGTGGATGTGGTGCGTTGCAGGCAGGTACAGGTACAGCTACCCCGAGACCCTAATCTTGCCTAATATAGCTCATATCGCTCTTTCTTGAAGCACTTGGTGAATGTGGTATAGTTTGGCAGGTATTGGTCAATATACTCCAAGACCCACCCCATTCGGCTAGAATTGGAAATAGCTCTTCCAGTACTGAGTTGATGTGGTGTAATTTCAGCACGCATAGGAAACACACCCGAGACGCCATTGACCCGGAATAGAGCTAAGATGTCTTCTAAGGCGCAGCGAGGGTGCTGTAATGTTGACCCGTATAGGTAAGTACTGCGAGAAGCCATTCTGACAGCATAAGATTCTTATCTCTTCCAGACTCAGCCGATGTTGTGTGATGTTGGCAGGTAAGGTAAAGTACTCCGAGACCGCATGGTTCCCGCCTAGGTCACATGGAATCAAGGACTCAGCGGATGTGGTGTTTTTCGGGAGGCACAGGTAAAAGTACTAGACCCTATCCTGCAGCGATGTGGCTAATATGCCGCGCAGGACTCCAGCGGACATGGTGTATTTAGGGAGGGATAGGTAATAGTATAGCGAGACTTCACTGACTGACATAGCCAACATCTCTGCAAGGATATAGTATGATTTGGCAGGCATAGCCTATGTATAGGTACTATGGGACCCCATTATTCGGGCTCAGCTAAAGTCTCTTGCTGTATTCAGGTGGATGTGGCGTGATTTGGCAGGTACAGATAACCTTACCCCTAGACCCACCCGGCTAGCATAGCTAACATCTCTTGCACAGTGAACAGATATTGTGTGATGTTGGCAAGCAGAGGTAAACCTACCCCAAGACCCTAGCCTGTTAGCTATGCTAGCATAGCTAACATCTCTTCTAGGCTCGGTGCATATTGTGACATGTTGGCAGGTATCGGTAACCGTACTCCGAAACCCCATTGTGCCCGTGTAGCTACCATGACATCCAGGGCTCAGCGGAAAACGGGCAATTTAGGAAGGTATAGGTAGAATTACCCTGAGACTCCATGATGCAGCGATATTGCTATCATCTCTTACACGACCCAGCGGATATGGGGTAATTGGGGGAGGCATAGGGAAAAGAACCCCGAAACGCAATTATTCCGGCCTATAGCTAAAATCTCTTACCAGACTGCTGGGATTTGGCAGGAATAGGGAAAAGTACCCCGAGACCCCATCCGGCTGCCATAGTTAATATCCCCTCCCGACCCAACGAATGAGGTGTTTGGGAGCCATGGGTAAACCACCCCGAGACCCATTTTGCTGGTATAGCCATCATGTCTTCCTGGACTGGGTGGATATCTTGGGCAGGTAGAGGGACAACCTAGGCCTGGGCACGAGACATATCGAGACAGTTCGGTAAAAGTCTCGAGAAAGTCTCGAGACTTTCTGCGAAAGTTTTTTCATTGGTTACGCCGTGCAGATATTTGTGTGAGACAGTGCGGCAACCGCTGAAAGAGTGTGACAGCCGGTGAGACAGTGTGGCAACCTGTATATAATTAAATTTGAGATGCTTTTTCCGCGCTCATTTTCTACAAATTCCTATTACCTGCATCATTTGATCGTGATTGCGGTTGCTCGATGCCCAAAAGTCTCAAGACTTACGAGACTGTCTCGAGACCACAACCATAGAGTCTCTAGACCACTGTCCCTGCCGCTAACATGGCTTCCGGAACATATATTAGCTATGGTGTATTGTAGGCAGGGTAGGGAAAAGTACTTCTAGACCACATTCTGCCGCGGCATTGTTAAGGTCTCCGACACAGGGTATGTGGAGCAATTTTGGCACGGACAGGTAAAAGTGCCCTGGACTCGATTCTGTAGGCATGGAGCGACAATTTCATCGCGGACTCCAGCAGATGTGGTGTGATTTGCCAAGCATAGGAAAATAG
>Ga0307511_10003201_pt1 | contig 16853 bp, 24 predicted proteins | sample 13_EM_MG_FD_200266 | JGI IMG/M metagenome (GOLD analysis project Ga0307511, IMG submission 200266) | Populus trichocarpa ectomycorrhiza microbial communities from riparian zone in the Pacific Northwest, United States - 13_EM | ecosystem: Host-associated > Plants > Roots > Unclassified | place... | reverse complement strand
CAACCTTATCCCCCAACCATCCCCCAACAATCGGAACATACCCTGGAAGTAATACCTCCGCCACATACCCCCTCGCATCACCCGCTCTCTGTAGCTGCACACCCACTACGTTCTGGAGGATAGCCAGCGACTTAAATAGTTCCATATCTAGCTGGTCTTTGTCCTTTTTTTCTTCTCCCCTTTCCCCTCCTTCGCCCTCACTGCTGCTTGGGCCCTCTCCCTTCGCAGCAGTGTCTGCATAGGATTTTCCCTCGGGGGCATTTTTCTCGGACCACTCCTTCCCCTCCTCCCTCTTCTGTTGCCTTTGTCGATCCGAGCCCCTTGTCATGGAACTAGGCAAGTGCTCCACCAGCCAAGCATTAGTTGGTGCAATCCACGGGTCCGTCAGCTTCCCCACCCTCTGCGCAAGTTCAAATTGATCACACTTCAACATTGGGCAATAGGAATCTAGACGGTGTAGAGCCTGATCCAGCACCTCATCGATCGTCGACAAGACCGGGAACGAAGCCGGGCTAGGAAGGCTGCTGACCAATGGCAGGTTGTAAGGGTTGGGGATCGTGATGGGGAGGCGTTTGTTGACTTCACTATAGGTTGCAGTGAGGATGGGGTAGTTTGTGGTGATGTGTTTGAAGAAGAGGGATTCATCTGGATGTTGTTTCTTCGTCTTCCCCCCTCCGGGTTTGGCGCCGCCGCGTTGATGTGGGAGCTCTTGACCAGCAGAGCTATTGATTTGTCGTTCATGGGTTTCGGCCCGGGCTTTGGCAGTGCCGGAAGAGAATTCTTGGGAGCGGCGTTGCTGTTGTTCTTGTTGTGAAGTTGGGGTTTTTTCTTTCTCTTGCTTCTCTTGCTTCACTTGCTTTTCCTGCTTACCCTGCCGCTGCTGAGTGTATTCTTCTTTTTCCTGTACCTGTGGCTTTTCTTGGCCTCGTTGAGCACCAATGTCAGCCCTGGGTTGACCCTTTTGCTCAGGTTGTGGCCTGGGTTGACCCTTTTGCTCAGGTTGTGGCCTGGGTTGACCCTTTTGCTCAGGTTGTGGCCTGGGTTGACCCTTTTGCTCAGGCTGTGGCCTGGGTTGACCCGTTTGCTCAGGTTGTGGCCTGGGTTGACCTTTTGGTAGAGATTGTGGCTTAGATATGGGGGTATTCTGTGGTGAGCGGATAGCATTGCCAGACATCGTACTCGGGGATGGGGCTGAGGAGAAGAGGTTATAGAGAGAGTATCTGTACAAAATTGTGAATGATTAGATTTACAGATCTATAAATTGTTCAAGACAGATGTTTGGGTGATGAAGGGGGAGCTTCAGATACCTTTATCAATAACGCCCTCCCCCATACACCACCCCCATACTGTTGGCCTGGACTATTCATGCCATGATGTCACTCCAAGCTCACAGGCCAAGCCACGGCTACATCACTTTCACATGTTTTCTTGATTCGAACAAGCCATGAGCCACGCCACAGTGAACAGTTGTGGACCGCCAAAGCCATGTGAAAAAGGGTTTAAACGGGTATCAGAACCATACGAAACGAATCACCGAAAAATTCTTGCAATCGGACTTTTAGGTCCCTTGATTTGTCTCCAAACTTGCTTGAATGGCCATTTGATGGATAGTCAGTCACCATGAATCACTAGCATGAACTTGCACATGCACTCACATAGGGGGGGGGCGAACCACATACAGAGAAGTGGGTATCCGGTACATGCTAAGTACCCAATTGCAAGTAGAGTAAAGTAGTTATGCAGGGGGCCTGGTCATAAGATACCCGGGTTTCTCTCTTGTCATGATCAATTGGAAATACCAAAGTAGATTCAGTGCAGAGCATGCAGGTCCAGGCTCCAATTGCAATTAATATGGATCTCTGATCTTCAGCATACCGGTACTCTTACTTTGAAATTTAGATTAACCCAACGTGACATCTCGCTTTTGCCAGCCAGACTGAACCATCCCCAAATTAGAAAGTGCCTAATCTAGCCTAGCGCACATCACCCATCCGCCTGATTCCCCCCACCTGACTCAAGCAATTACCCTCATGGGTAGCTCCAACTACACTACTCCACGTCCCGTCCCCCACGTATACCTCATTGCAGATCGATCGGGAGAATCCGGATCACAACTCTCAGCAAAAGCAAGCTCTTAGGAGCAACAGAGGAAGAATTCGGAATAGGTACATACTTCTGGGAGTACAGTTTACAGTAGTACGTACAGTACATACATCAAGGTAAGGAGAACCAAACCAACAGTGCGATAATTATATATATAACAAATGCAGTCATGTTTCAAATCTGAGGGAGTAAATCAATATATTAATATGTGAGCATAATTAAGTAAGCTTAAGTACTCGGGTCCTCCTCATCTGCATACATACAGTGCATGGGCTAATTTTTGGCTACAAATTGGGCATCTCTGTGATTGCTCCATGCATGCGAGTAATATATGCAAGCACAAACTACCTACTGCTACTTGACTTGAGGCCTTATAAAAGTTTGAAGAGAAGGAGAAAAGAGGCATAGTATACGTCGTGCCTATGCGGCGGGTCAGCTTCCGGATACTCCTGCTGTTTATATATAACAAAGAAAAGAAAATTGAAGAAAAGGCCAGGATAAAAACCAATTGACAGGTTAAAAATAACAGTACGCATTCTGGTATCAACAGAGATGCGGGCACAAAGAAGTAAAGTCCAAAAAAAACAATGAAAACTTTTCAAGGGACCCCACCCCCACAAAAAATTTCTATATGCATTAATACCGCAGAAAATATGATCAATCGTCCCCGAATCGCGCTCCCCTGTTTCCCCGGACGCTCATCGCTTAGATCTTCGAAGGGGGAAATGATTGTCAAAGGGGAGTGTCAAAAAGAAATGATGGCCAAAGCAAAGAAATAAGCAAAAATAAAAAAAGGCAAAAGATCAAAGAGCCGCCTATATACTCCATATCTGATCCAATTCCAGCCACATAGCCTTGATGTGGCGCCACCGCTGTCGTTTTTTCCCATGGGTATCGTAATGTCGTTCAGGGTAAGAAATATTAACATACAACATACACGCACGTCCTCGAGGTTAATCAAGCATTACCACCTCTTTGGCACTCTCTGACCCGCCAGTTGCTGGCTCTCCTGAAGAAGATGGACTCTCCTTATCATCTCCGTGCACTGGCGAAGCTGCTAGGGACACATTTTTGGTGATCTCCTCATGCCGTGTATCCTCCGGTGCAGCCACCTTCAGCTTTTCCTCAGTCTTCTCCAGTTTGTGTTTTGTCTCCTCCAATTCCTGCTTCAGAGCACGAATATACTCAATTGCTCTCTCAACTGTTACCGCCTTGCTAGTGTTTTGATTCCCTCCACCATGTTTTCCCTTCTTTTCACCAGCGCCTTCCTCATCCACCTCATCACATTTATCCTCGCCCACGGAACCATTGGTGGAAGGTAATAACGACGCCATTTCCTGTAGTGCTGTATTTATCCGATTCCGCCTTCCCTGTTCTGCAATCTTGTGACTGGTCCGTTTACTGGTGAGTCCGGTACTCAGTTCCTCTGGGTAACTCAACCCCAAACTGGAGCTATTACCCTCCACAATGTTCTGGTAATTACTCTTGCTAGCTAGTAAGAGCGAAGCAGCTGTATGCAGAGATGAGGAAGGGTCGAGAAGTAGCGAAGCGTTGCTTAGCAGGGGTTTAATGCTAGGCGAAATTTTTGGTGCAAGAGCAGGTGATGCTGGGATGCTGCGTTTTCGGGACGAGGTGCTAGAGGGTTGAGGCTGAAGCTTCGGTGTGAGGCGCGGAGTCATGTTAGCAGGAACAAGTTTGGGAATTGGCGATGGCTGGATGCCAACAGGGCTTGTATTGCGTGATGCACGCAACGAAGAAGTGCCAGACTTCGCCGTAGGCTTGAGATGTGGTGTCCCGCGTGGAGTTCTTGCAGGTGTGCGATTACTGGGTGCCAGGGTTGGGGTAGTCTGCGCATCCTCGTCCAAAGTAGCAAGACTTGCACGCCTACTACTTGCGCAGGAGTCAATTTCTTGCCCGATTGGATGCGCATTGTCCAACATCATCAGAGAAGCTTCCGCTGAAGGCATCTGCTGGGTGTCGGCTGGGATGCTTGATTTGGGGAGTTTCATCAGCATCATTGGCGTGACTGGCACAACAGATGGTGTTATCGGGGGGGGTGGTCCCATAGATTCAGAGTATTTAGGTTGTTGTCTATTCGAAGTTTTTGCAGTTGGCGGAGGAGGAGGAGCCATGAGTGCCTCAGGCATTGGCTCTGGAGAAATGGACTCCGAGGAGCTATCCCGTCCGGAGTTCGAATCGTGCATAGTAGTATCGTTGGAAGTCTGCCGCGGTGATGTGTTCAGCTGGGCTTGTTGAACCAGACTCTGTGCAAGTTCCGGAGCTTGTGACAGGGCCGAGGGTGTCTTTTTCCTCTGCGGTTTCATACTTGGTGACTCGCGTACTACCCGGGAAGAGGTACGATTCACTACCGACTTCCTTCTCACACCTGCTGAAGCAAGCTTCTTGCTTACGATTGGTGATTCAGACAAATCGATTGGAGAGGTGGCATTGGGTGTATTCGGTTTGGAGGTGGTGGCTGGAATGTAGCTATACGAGCCTTGTCGTTGAGCCTCGAGTATGGGAGAGGTGAGGGGGCTGAAGTAGCCGGTACTACCTATAGTATAGTCGGGGAGGTGAGTGAAATGGGTATCCAAAGGTGTTACAGCTGGAGAAATGAGGGGCGTGAAAATCATCTGTGCCCATGCAGTTTTCGTTAGTTATTAGTCACATCTAAGGTGCTTGGGATATCTCTTGCCTGATCATCCTTCATCGCATAGAAGTTGTTGTACATCTGAGGTGTCATATCACCACCCTGCATCTCTAAACTCGATGGAGTTGGGGGTATCATTTTTCTCATGTGGAATTGGTGTTGTAATTGGCGTTGGTGCTGTTGCAACTGAGCGTGGGCCCGGGCTTCATTCACTTGCTGTTGCAAGGCAGCTTGATGAAATCCCATATTCATCATATTCTCATTCATGATTTCAACCGAACTCAATACCGCATCTAGCTGGTCGCTCATGCCACCACCTATTCCTCCACCTGTACCCAGATGATCGGGCGCTCCAGTGTAGTCAGTGTCCATGGCATTCGGATCATTGTGTTGATGAGAGCTACCTAAGCCTCCGTGTTGATGAGAGAGTGTGTCAAAATTTAACGAAATGTCGGAATAGTTTAGGAAGTGCGCAAAGTCGTCTGAGTTGTGATCGCCAGTATTGGGCTGGCTTGACCACAGGGTGTGATCACTGGAGTCCATAACGATCTGCTTTGAATGACAGTACCGAGTGTTCCTCTGGGTGATGGAGATACCAAGTTGGCAGACAGGCTTCAATTGTAAGAGTTGGTATTTCCCTTAGATAATGGGTGGTGGGGGGGTGAGTTTTGCCGGTAGGGATTAAACTGGGCGCTGATTAGCGTATACCAACGAAACCCTGACCAGCGAGATCCTATCGCGAAAAGAAGGGACGGCGGAAGAATGGGAATGAGTACAAAAGATGTGTGGATAATGTAGAGGCTACTTACTCCGTGACCTTGGAAGCTTAGCCCGCGTGTGGGCGCAGGTGGAGAGCAGGTGAAGGCACCAGACTACCAAGCAAGAGCCGTCCGTATATGAGGTACGAAGACAGAGACGCTCTTTATTTTAGAAAGTTGTGTGTGTGGGGGGGGATTTCGTGTTGTTCAATATCAGTAGTAGCCCATGGACTTTTTCTCGACCCAGAAAATTAATCCTCAATAGCTCAAATGCAGCGCCGGTTGGCAGTTCGTCTTTTTCTTCTTCTTTTGACTGCGACGACTCTTACCTCTGAGTTCGGAATGTTTGGAACGATGCCATGTCTCGAGAGGAGCCGGGGCTGACATTTTGGCCGGGGGTGTTGCAGGAGCACAATATTTGCGTACCACTCAAACGCTGCTTAGAGAGTGCTTAAGCTTCCTACTCTGCGCTATGTGAGTTCGCGTTTTTAGCGGGGATATGGAGGCACCACCACCATATTCTGGTCTGGTCCAACGTTACTTGAACGCCTGCCCCGTTGTTTAACCTGTTGTACTGTGGGTTCCCATGTGCGCGGGGGTAAGAATGGCCACATGAAAATACTCGTACACCCTCGGAGGACTAGGATAGAGTGAGAGCAGTACCAGGTGCATCCAGATCGCCACCTGCTAGATTCTTTCTCGACCACGCTATTTGCTAATAATTTCCCATCTCATTCAGTACCTGATGGATGCCCCAGACTGGAGACATTGCACCCCACACTACTGGTATGCCGGGCAGCAGGCGGTTCTCTTCCCCATGGATACCTGGTCAGTCGACCATTCTGCCAGGAGGCACGATAAATCCCCCAGGAGGCACGATAAATCCCCCAGGAGCATTACTGCCCACTATGCACACCAGGCTCCAGCGTTCCGTCCGTATAATTTTCGTCGGTATGAGACAGCTGTAGTTCCCCTAGAGTCACGTGATATGTTAGCATCAGCCAAGTCCCAATTTGAGGATTCTGAGACCCTACGATGCCCCACTACCAGTACGCCAACCAGATGCCTGCGACTACAGCTCGGTCGGGATTTTCTCGTGGGGTCTAATGCCGAGACGACAGCTACAGTGAACCGATTATGCAGATTGGGTTCAACCTGGCCAATCAGGCACCGCCCCGCGGGCATGGTGCCGCTCTGTTTCTCGTACTGAGACCCCCCGTTAATTGCATGGTGCGCGTTAAGTTTGAGGCCTAGGTAGTCTGGTAAGGCCTTAGGCACAGGCGAGTCACCCGCGCGGGCAGACATGTCGAGATATTTGTTTTTCCATATTGTGCATGTCGTGTGATTTCAAGAACGACGGGGAGGGTCACATTAGTCCCATCCTGGGCCCGGTGAACTCGACGTTTCAAATGGTCAAGGCCGTACCATCCGACGAGGCCTTATATCATTTGGTGTCGAGGAGAAGGAGGGCATGCGGTGGGAGATAAGAAATATAGATTGGATGATGAATTAGATGCGAGAGGCCATGATCATTCGGGCCTATCGATCGTCGAAGCCATGGGCCGACCGCTCTCCATCTTCGATCGGGCCGGAGCCAAGAAACCACAGGCCGAAGCCCTAGGGCCCGTCAGTGGGCCCAGAGCCGGTATGGGGCCTTCCTTAGACTTATTTACAATTGCTTATATCTTCAACAAACCTCTTCACAAGATTCACATACATCAATAACAACGCTTCGTGAGCCATGACAGACCATTGGAGCAATCCATATTTGCATATGCTTAGATGTACTTATTTCTAGCTGCACACGACAGCCTTCAGCCACCCCATTCAAGTTTCCCGGGTGCCCGTTGCTTTGAACAAAGTAAGTAGGGCCAACTAATGCCAATTTGTCAATAGAGGACACCCATAGAGCCCTCTCGTCTGGCGGGCACCACCGGCCTCCGCATATCTCTCGTTTACAATTTACAAGGGTCCATGGATTCTTTAAATTACAGATATAAGTGTGGCTCATCTGTACTACAACGTTAGACATTATCCTACGGTGGATACCTAGTGCCACTAGACTAGGCGTTATCAATTATTGCAAATATCCCCTCAAAGAGATTTTCTTCAAACAGCTAAATACTAATAAGTAGGCAGCAGGGATACTCTTCACGTGTTCTAGGTCCTTGCTGTATTCAGCCTCGGGGAAATGGGATCCAATATAGAATCCTACCTATATAACGCCTAATTATAATAATCGTTAAATACCCACATTATTAAAATACTATAAGTTAGGCCTGCAGCCACGGTGAGAGACAGAGTTCTTACTTCTGCTGTGAGTCCACATGCATGTTTTCTATATTATACATTGCATGATATATACTCTTAAATCTCTTGACAGGTTCGACATGTGGTAGTATTAGCGAGACTGTGAAGTTGGGGCATCCCTGCTGGCCAAACCAAAGGATTTGATCTCGATGAAGGCCTCTGATTGGTATGCTTTAGATACAGAGCCCAAATGGCCAAGCTAAATATCCCAATTTGTTGTTCCCGGAAATCATCCTGTCACATCTCCACATCAGCATCATCATCATGCACATGCACAAAGGCCACTACTGTCTGATGTTTGATTCAAATACACCACCTGATTGTTTCACTATTTGGGAATTGACGACATATTAAAGAAACATATCTTCGTCTGCTTCAACCCTACCTAGGCATCCTTATTGGATGAAACTTCTCTAGGAAATTCCTCATGCCGTGAGTGAACTCAACTGGCGAGAACTGTTTTGGATACCTAGCTCTCAAGCAGATGAGCTGACGACATATATGCATGAAGGCAGGAAAAAGCAAAGCACTTTGCGGGGATAATGCACTCTACCGCATGAGGCAAGGGAATTTACCGTGCTTATGGCCGGTACAGAGTGTCATTTTGGTACTGCGTCCCAAGAAAGCCTACCATAAGAATTTTATGGTTAACGCAATCCCACAGCCTCCTCAAACTCTGCTGCACACACAAAGCATGTGATTGAACAGAATACGTGTGTACATCGGCACTGGGATGTAATATCAATGACTGTATAGCACTCGACTCGGATCACAGATCGATATATCACTAAGGGAGATCCAAGCAAATATAGGTGGCATCATATCACCGATACTACAGATCGTTCGTGCCAAAGCAACACAACATCAATGATGCTCTAGTTCTGCTGACGTTTGTTGTACAGCCCTAGGGCACCTTCGCAGCTGCGGGCCACTGGGTGATTCCATTGGTTGCTCCGAGACGTGGCATACGTAACCAAACAACATGACCAGTCATCATTAATAATTCTCCAATCATGCATGGACATGTCTGCCCTTCGGGGAATCGCAGACGGGATGAAACAATGAGGACAAAGGCAGCTTTACATAGTTTTATCCCTTTTCTCTACCCATTCTGGACCAGAGAACCTCGACCAAATCAAGGCAATTAGCCTGATAGAAAATCCATATGTGCAGGGGAGGTGGTGCTTCAGATCGATTAAACTGTAGATAGGCTCTACATACATGGAGATCGCTTCTCGGCCCGGAAGGAGATCAAATATCTGACACGCATAACACCGAAAATAACGTTCTTACATTCACGAACCAGACCCATTCGGGAATCTAGCCGTTGATCGAATTCGGGACTTGTCAATTGATTGTGGATTTATTACGCTACGATAACTTTGTGGTATGCTACACAGAGTCCTATCCGCAGCGGATTACATAACCCGTAATCAGAGTAAAATCACTTAACTCCAACAAAGGAAATATATAACTTGGCGGGGCGGCTGGGACTCGAACTAGGGCTTTCCTCCAAAGAGACAACATAAGGCCCGAGTACAAACCACTCGGCCAAGGGGGCACACCCCGGGGTTTGGGCTGTGATTCGCCCTTCCAGGATTGCGTGATAGCTCCCGATCCAGTCTGGGTGGGAGTTTCCTGCATCCTCCATGTCTTCGATTGACGCCGTTCCTGGCAGGTAGATGCCTGTGACGTTGCTGATCCCGAGTGAGATCGTGCAGGTAGTCCCGGATCTGTTTGAGCTTTCTTTGTACCTTGCGTGTTTCTTGTTCATGTATCCTACCACCTTGGTGTTCGCGTTTATTGGTGTTATGCATGTGAAGGCTGGGTGGTTGGTGCAGGCAACCGTGGGTATGGTGAAGATGAACGGTTCACCTGTGAAGACAGTGTCGTGGTGTTTGTGTAATTCTAGGAAGCTGTGTGTGTGTGTGGAGGATCGGTTGACGTTGAGATATGCGAATTTGATGTAGGGTGGTGGTTTGTTTTTGTGTTGTTTGATGCGTTCCGGGGATGTCGGGGTGGTGTGTCTTGCGTATGTGGTATGTGCGTCTTTTGATTGTGTGTTGCGCCAGTGGCCTTTGTTCTCTTTAAACATTGCGTCGGCCAGCATTCCTGTAGCTAGGTGATTCTGCTCGTTGGAAGCCTCTTACTCTTTCTTCTTTCCCTGCTTTCTCAAGCTCTGCCTTCCTGAGCTTCTTTCCTTCGTCCTGTGCTGTTCTCTTGGGGTATCCATCTCCTTGTTGCCCTTGCTGGCGTAGGAGCTTCCATGGTCGAGGGGCATTTTGGTCCGTCGTCCTGTTGATCCATGCTGCCTCCCCTAGTCTCTCCTGTCTTCTCTTTCTTGCTTCCGCGTCTGTTGCCGCCTTGCCGTAGCGTCCTACATCGTTTATTCTGCTATAGCATTCCTCCTCCGTGTGGAACTGTTTGAGGGAGTAGGTGCATGGGTTGGCCAGCCGTGGTTTGACGATGTTGAGAGATACCGTGTGTCTATTGTCATTGACATAGAAAAACCAATTCGGGCTTTTTTGAAGAAGAGGGTATATCTTACAGGTTTTTTCAATGGCTATGGGGAGCGCTTCAACTAAAGGCTTTAGGGACCGAGTTGTGACTGTGAAAATTAGGTGGTTCTCCGCTTTGGTGCTATTTTTCCACCCGTTGGCCCATCTGGGGGGATTTAGGGTGCTTGTAAGGTTCAGATCTGCTTCCTTGCAGATGAATTCTGCGGCCCGCTGTGCTGTTGTTAGACCTCCGGAGCTTACGAGTGCGGCCATTAGTGTGTGGGGAGAGTCCCGTAGCTCCGATGTTCTTGCTAGGACTGGTTGGCTGTTGAGGTAGAGGTGGCGGGGTGGGACACATGATAGGTTGTTGGTGTTGGGTTCGGTGCCGTATGCCCTCTTGTTTTGGCTGTCGCGGGGTTGGTTTGGTACGGTGCGGGGATTTACGTGATCGGGTTGCTGGTGTGTGGTCTGCTGTTGTGTGGTGAAGTCTGATGGGTCTTGGTTGAACTTGGGTTGGCGGAACTTGTGCAGTTTGTGCTTGTCACTTGGTGCTTTCGGTGTTTGGTAACTTGTTGGTACGGACGGTGGTGTGCCAAATGTCCTTGTGCCGAGCGGGGTTGCGTTAGCTGAGGAGTTGGCTGGCGGGAGCTTCTGTTGATGTTCGAATACTCTGTGTGTTTTCTTATTCATTGCCTCCGTGAGTTGCCGGGCTGTGTTGCCCTTGTACCCCTAGTGTGGCTTTCTCTGTCTTTGTCTCTCCTGTCTCTTTCCTTCTTCGAACTCATATCGGTAGCCGAGTAGTAGTTGGGTCGCTCCCGTTGGCTCCGGCTATTCGTCCTGGCTGTCTGGCTCCTACTTTCAGAATCTGGGTCCTAAGTTGACCTGGAGGGGGTGGCCCTCGTCCTGGGATGGAGGGGGTGAGTCTGATCGCCATAGGGCCTGTTTGCCTGCGGGTCCCTCGTGTTTGGTCATTCGTAGGGCGGTGGTGGCCAGAGCTGTCAGTTTGGTGGGTGAGTTTTTGTCGTTGTCCGCTGCTCTTTGAGGTGTTTTGCCCAAGTTAGATACCTCGTAACATAATTTTCCAAACCCTGTTAGTGTCCTTAGTGCGGGGGGCGGTACGGGACGGAATTGTGCACTCTGTCTTAGGGGTTGGTGGATGTGCATTCCAACATTGGGGGTTGCCGTTGGGACCGCTGGTTCGACTTGACTGCGGGTGTATCTTGAAGCATGGGTGAGGTAGCCGTAGCTAACCACCAGTGCTGTACCTGTTCCTTCCGTACTGAACATTACCTCCCTCAAGATGGGTTCTTGTCCTCCTACCGGTCCTGTTGTGACCACTATCGCGTAGTTTGGGCTTGATTGTGGTGGTGGTTTGACGGGCGTGTGTGGTGTGTGTGCGTTTTGTGGGGAGTTCGGTTTTATCCTGTGGTATTGGCTCTTGCCGCCTGTGTTACACCCTCCTCCTTTGTTCCCTGTCATGTTTGAGTATGTTCCTACCTTGGGAGATATGTTGGTGAATATTTCTGGTTCTTTTTGGTGTAGGGGTGGGGGAGTTGGGTAACCCCGTTTGGCTCCTCGTGATCCCAGGGGGTTGTTTGATGCAGCTGATGACGAGTTTATAGAATGAGGTGAGTTGGAGTTTGTTGGGTTGTTGGGGTTAGTGCCTTCTGAGATTGTGAGGTCAAGCGGGATTTTGACTGCCACAACAGTGGGGATTGTTGTCTGGGCTGTCAGTTGGTTCGATACTTGGTTCATGTCAGTTGTTTTGTTTTTGGGGATGGGGATGGTTGGGGCTAGGTATGTGAATACCGCCTCTGCCAGGGCTGGTTGTGCCAGTGCCAGGATCGTTTGCTTTAGGTGATAGTGTTGTTGAGGATATTCTGTATGAAATTGGCTGCTGTGTCCCAGTTATAGATCACTGTTGGCCTAGGTTGTCAACGTTTCGGACCATTGAAGACTCCTACTATTACTTATCTTCCTCTACTTCTGATGTTGGTAAGGTTATCAATCGTGTCTTCTATTGGGGCGTCTTCTAGCAGGTCACCCCCATAATGCTTATTAGACTGAGTGTAATTTCACAGGTGGTTCCAGACTTGTTTGCCTTTCCTGTTAGAATGTTCCATTTCCTTGCAGCTCATACTTATTGGGTTTCACTGAGTGGTTCTGCTCTACTAAGGTGCCTGTTCTTTCTGAGGTATCTATACTTTCTGAAGCGCCTATACTTCTTGAGGTGCCTATACTTCCTGGGCGCCTATACTTTCTTAATCTCATTATATCTATTGGTATGTTCCTCCTCATGTGTTACGCATATGTATCAGTTCTATTGGATATGTGTTGTAATGAGTCTAGTACTTTCCTGCATACCGCTATGGTATTTTTAATCTCACTTGCTCAAATTCCTGTTACGTTGAGAGCTAGGAATTCTCCTTTAGTGACCTTCTCCCCTATAGGTGCTTACACGTCTGCGATCATCTCTTCCATGTGTGCTCTCAAGTTATGGACTTTTATGTCCTTAAACCTGAGGTAACTTCCACATCTCTGGAGAATAAAAGTTATAGGGAATAAGACCCATCAATCTATGAATACCTTCTTCGGGAGTAATATGTTAATAAAAACTTATAACATCCGCCCGCTGCGCATAGAATATCAATGTCTTTGATGGCTTATGAGACTCGATCTTAATGTGCTGAAGTTTTCTACACTACTTTAAATTTTATTTTCTCTTCATTTACTATAGCACCCTATATACACGGATCACTTAACCCTAGAGCACCATTTCCCGATGATGATAAAGATAAAGAGAAAGAAGAAGAAGTTTATAACATGATTCGTGTTACTACTACTACTTCTATTACCAGTGCTCAACCTGCCAACATCTCATAAACACATACCTCTACAGCAAATACGCCTTATGCTGCCACAGCAAATACCTCCTATACAGTCACTACTACCAGTGCTGCTACAGGAAATACCCTCGGTGTAGCCCGTATCCCCTATGCTGCTTTGAAAAATACCTCAGAAATAAGCACCACTCTTATTGCTCCTGTGACTCACTACCTCATACCCTCCCTACCCAATTTTAAGTCAAGTGCCATAGTAAATAGGTACACTGTTTTAGAGGGATCAAAAAATTATTGTAAAATAATACGTTGTCGCATGGATAGGTTTACCAGCCTGTCGCACAGACTGTAAACCTGAAAATCCGCTGATGGTAATAAATCATTTTCTTAGTAACTATAGTACGCTGCCATAGTTAATACTTGTCAACAGGTGGCCCTGCCCACTAGGGGCTTGAATTAATAGGTTAGACCCTCAGGTCTTATAAATTCTTGTAACTGTGTCTAATTACAGTTTTTCGGCTCTGCCGCCTCCAACACTAGTGGCGGACCAGCAGCCCTTATATATTTTGCACCCAAGGAAATAGTGAGTCAGTAGGGAGGCTGTGCGCTAACCTATGACTCATACCCGCGTGACAAACCAATGAGTCACGAGCTCAATTATACAAATGAAATACATGAGTCATAATTCTGTTTGGTGGCTATCCTTTCGCATGAGTCACCCTCTGAGTCATAATCCGCTAACTACTTGTTAGTATCCCCTGGTTCCTACTAGATGTGGAAGGTGGTTATATTATGCCCATGCATATATATAACTTCCTTACAATTATAAACTATGGTCGCAGGCAATGTTAATGGTATTTGATGCTTTCAGAGCAACACTTGTTGTTGAGAATGGTTATACCCACTCTTTTGGTGCTACAGGTGATGAAAAAGCTGCCTATAAACATATGGTTACGCAATCACTATTATTGTTAATTCAAGGAATCTCTCACCCTATCAAGTTTCTAATTGGAAGGCTCAGATCAGCTCATAATATCTGGCAGCACCTGCACCATATTTATTTCCAGAATTCTTCTCCTTCCTTTGTTAACGAGATTAATGCCTTTCATTCTTTGTCTTCCTCTTTTAGTTCCTCTAAGTCAATCTCCAACTTTCTTGATCAATTTGACATTTTGTAGATGAGCCTATTTACTTTCTCTGCGAATCCTTCTACTGAGAGTTTTAAGAGTATTTATCGAATATTTCATAACTGTAAGGAAGTAAAAAAACAGTATTTGTTTGCTGGACTTGTCAATCATTATCCTAACTTAGTGGATAACCTCTTGAGTAAAGGCAACCTTTCCTTTGTAGATCTCAAAGAACACATCTTAAGGCTTGCCTCTACTGGACAGTTGAGCAAGCATTATATAGGCGGCAATGGCAGTAGCAATGAAAATAATAGTGATTCCAATGCTCTTAAGGCTCACAATTGTCAAGAGTAAAAATATAAGAAAAAGCCTCCTAAGAAGGAAACCCCTTCCACTGGCATCTCAGATTCTGAGCTGTGCATATATTGCAAATGTTATGGTGACTGGTTTATAGATCACATATTGCAACAGTGCAAGAAGCTGTGTAAAAATCAAGAAATAAGAATCAAGAAAAGAAGTCGGAGTGGTACAGAAAAATGTTGTGCACACCTTGCCTTCGAATCAGACTATAGTTCTGTAGTTCTCTGTTCCACTTGCTTTTGCACAAGTACCTATTATGGTACAGGGAAGCATTGCTCAGAACGATCCTTCTTCCCAAAAGGTTTGCTCCTCTCACGCTTACATATGGACATTTGACATAGGCAGCATCGCTCAAATAACATTGGATATAGGCCTCTTTGACATTCGCCGACTACATTTCCGGGTTGTAAAGGTAGGCGGAAGTTACCGCCTTCAAATTGAAGGAATTGGCATAGTCATTCTGAATGCTGCCTTACCTAATGGAACAATAAACCATTTGCTTATAAAGCAAGTGTTATATGTACCTACCTTATATTATAATCTTTTTGGATGGAATGTTATTAAATCTAGGGTTGCGATGGTTACATTTGATGATTATATCCATATGTTTAATAAAATTGATCTTGTCAATCCTACATTTGTTACTAACATAGAAAATGAAATTCCAAGAATACATGAAATAGTTCATTTAGCTTATAAGGCAGCTATACCTCCTATAATTGCTCAATCAGCTCAAATGTTTCATTTAGCCTATAAGGTAGCAATGCCTCCTATAATTACTCAATTAGCTCAATTATCTCATTTAGCTTATAAGGTAGCAATGTCTCCTATAATCGCTAAATCAGCTCAATCATCTCATTTAGCTTATAAGGTAGCTATACCTTCTATAATCGCTCAATCATCTCAATCGTTACATTTCGCTTTTAAGGCAGCTATGCCTCCTATAATCCTTCAATCAGGTTAATCCTCCCAGTTACCTCTTAACGCAGCTATGGCTCCTATAATCCTTCAATCAGCTTAATCCTCCCATTTACCTCTGAAGCCAGCTATGCCTCCTAAGATTGCTGAAACAGCTCATTTAGCAGCCAAGGCAGCTATGCCTCCTATGATCAATCAAATAGCGCAAAGGTCTCATTTGGCACATATTTCACTTATGAGCGTTCAAACAGCTTATACGGTAACTATACTCCCGATAATCGCTGAAACAGTTGATTTAGGTCATGAGGCAGCTATGCCTCCTGTGATTGCTCAAGTAGCTCATATGCCTCATTTGGCTCATATGCCTCTTAAGATGATTCAAATAGCTCATAGGGCAGTTATCTCTCCCATGAACACTAAAACTGCTCATTTAGCTCATAAGGCAGCTATGCCTCCTATGATTGCTAAAACAGCTCATTTAGCTTATATAACAGCTATATCTCCTATCATTGCTCAATCAGCTCTTACGACTACGTATGATCACTAGCATACATCATTTGTTTATTCCGCCAATCTACACTCAGGTGCATATGAAGATGGTATGTTGCTGCCCAAACAGGTGGCTAACTTCTCATGCATGGGGTGTCTCATGTCACAATTCACAAATGAGACTCTAACATCTCTGTCTTAATTACATTCAAGCAGACCGTTTGAGCTCATTTATTGTGAATTTAGTGGGAAACACTCTGAGTTTTCTTGAGGAAACTCTCTCTACTATATCACTTTCATAGATGACTTTACCCGTATATTATGGATCTTCTACCTGAAGAACAAATTAGATACTTATCAAGCTATTATTGATTTTATCACCTTTGTTTAAAGACAGTACAACACAACTGTTCTAGCTCTCTTTACCTATAATGGGGGAGAATATGCTCATATTGATGCATACTTCAAACTGCCAGGGATATGCCATGTAAGGATACCTCCTTACTAACATGAATCTATTGGTATTCTAGAACGGTTCAATAGAATGATTCAGACAATGGTTAGAGGAATGCTCATCCTGATCTCTGATACTAGATTATGGGCCGAAGCATTCTCTACAGCCGCCTAGCTTAAGAACTGTCTCCCTCACTACAATCTTTAATGAATGACTCCCTATGTAAGGAAGTGATATTCTCAGTATGCTGATCTATCACCACCTCACAACTTACCCTGAACCAACATCTACTATGTAATTTCTTACTAAGTTATGCTAACCTGCCTGGTTAATTATGTTGGAAGAA
>Ga0307511_10003200_pt1:7500-16858 | contig 16858 bp, 15 predicted proteins | sample 13_EM_MG_FD_200266 | JGI IMG/M metagenome (GOLD analysis project Ga0307511, IMG submission 200266) | Populus trichocarpa ectomycorrhiza microbial communities from riparian zone in the Pacific Northwest, United States - 13_EM | ecosystem: Host-associated > Plants > Roots >... | reverse complement strand
GATGAGTTACAAGACCAGCATGAACAACCAAAATGTTCCTAGAATGCATATACATCTTAACAATCTTTGTTGGTCTGTACTTGAAAAGGTAGCACTCCCATGTTAGTTAGCCAGAGAGGTCTCTCCTGTAGCCCTACTGAAGGCATTCAATTCTGCCATAACGTAGATAATATAGGTAAGTGATAGCTTAGCGGTAAATTCGAGCTCAAGAGGTTGTGGAGATGGAGAGAGCCTTAAGTATGGTTGGTTAAATTCAAACTCATGGACACAGAGGTTTGATATGAAGTTTTGTAGCGTTGTCACCCGCAAACCTGAAAAGACAAGTAACCCTGATGGGGCATACAAAAACGATACATCAAGAATTGTGATCATTGAAATGGCTTGGCAAGGCACATGGTACATTCTAGGCTATGTCCAAGTCACTTTCCTATAAATGGGAGCTAGGGCTCGATTGGTTCCCACTTCACAAGTCAGTTCGACCTCCCTGTATATGCAATTCCCCACAGTACTATTTACTGGGAAATAATGTGTTTTGGAAGAGAAAAAAGATCTCCTTAAGTTGTTGTACAAGTAACCCAAGAAGATGTTTGAGTCAAAGTGATTACATTGACATTATAAGGATTTGATTTCTTACAAGAAAGAAAGGGTGACTATAACTTGTCTCTTTCCATTTGTACCAAAGTGATGGCTGCATCTTTCATCAACTTGTGTGGCAACTAATCTCTCCTACACTCCTGCCCAAGGAAAGAAGATACGAGGGGAGGAAAAATGAACCTAGTTCCTCATTTATTACACAAGATATCGCCCACGTATACTCTTTACTTCCTTGCCAAAGTGAAGCCACTTTTAGCCATATATCTATATATGCTAATGAAGCTTTCTAATTTGTAGTACGTAGCTGTGTGTATGCGTATGTATAGGATATGTTCATGTAAGAGAGGAATTCAATCAAATAATTTGGCTCACAATATGGCAGATCATGCATGCGTAGCGAAGAATTTCTTGTGAAAAGTTGGCAATATTGTTTTGTTTTGCCTCATCAATTGCTTTATTAGACCATCGATTCGATAGCTCAAATCACAAAGTCAGAGTTCTGGTGTAGGATAGGATTTTATGTATGATCATCATCAGTGATTCATCATGTAGGGTGGGGTTTTTCCATTAACTCTTAGAACATCCCCCACACCCCCATCATTCCTAACTGACATTGTTTTGTCAGCGTAGCTGACATGAATGTGAGATAAAGATTTAGGGTTCAGTCACTATCTGTATTGCCTAACCAAAGACATTGATTGTATGAAAGCTCTCCTACTTTGTATTTTTTTATCTAATCATGCAGCAATGAGCTCTCTCCCCCTGCAGACGATGTAGGAAGAAAATAATTGAAGTGGGAAATTGTTTAGAAGAAACAATTAAATACATTTGCAAATAATAAAAACACGAAGAAAAATTAAATAAAAAATAAGTATAAAGCATACAATTTCAGATCTAAAGCATGAAAGTTGCCAAAAATTATATCATCTTAGGTTAAAGGGTGTTTGGAAATGTGATAGTGATTGTTTTTTAAAGTTTTTTCTTTTAGAAAAACATTAAAATAATATTTTTTTTATTTTTTAAAAAAACATTTTTAACATTAAAACATCAAAATGATTTAAAAATTTAAAAAATTAAAAAATTTTAATTTTTATGAAACGCGTTTAAGCTGCATTCCGAGACTACGAGTGTGTTTGGTATTGTAATAGCTTTTGTGGTTGTGGTTTAAAAAAAAATTGTTTTATAAAAAATATTTTTGGTTGAGGTTGGTTTGATATTTATATATGTTTGGTTAAAATTGTAGTTGAAATTGAGGTTGAACAAAAAGTAATTTAAAATGTTTGGTTAATAATGCTTTTTAAATTGAGGTTATAAAATAACTAAAAAAGATATATATTAATATTGATGGTTTTTAATTTAAATATTATAGATTTAACTACTGCTATTACATCATGAAATAAATAAAACTTTATATAAAATATTTTGTATTGTTCCATTAAACTATCTACAATTCCATCACGTACGAAATTCATTCAACAAGGACTACAGTTTCCATGGTTTTTTGAGCGTGTAACAAAATCAGGTAAAATATCATGAGGAACAAAATTGGGATTACGATCAAATTCTGCAAATGCTACGCCATCATGCAATCTCCCTTTAATTTATGTAGTGTCATTGAATAATGTTAAATACTAGTTTTTTTTAATAAAACAAAATTAAAAATAAAACAAATTGGATTTTTTTATTGTTCACGTGAACAATGCGGAGTGAATAAATTCACTTTGCACTATTCATTTTTGTGTGCAGAGTGAATTAATTCACTCTGTATAGACAGCATATGAAAAGAGAAGCAGCTTGGAACTGCTTTCGATTAACCTGCATTTTAAACGCAAAATATACTGGATCCCACAAATAATAAACCGCATTTTATACTTTACTAAACAGTTTTTTTCTATAATTTGCTTTAAAAACAGAAACAATAAGGTAAACAAACACCTTCTACAGCTATTGCTTGTCAACATGAATAAAGATATCTCAATGCAACGTAACAAGAATACTCCAAAAGAATGCACTTTCAATCAACACCTACAAACTAAAAATCTTATACATATTTTCTATTTACAACAACGGAACTTTAAGCTAGAGAAAGGAACACACAAGAACAAATAAGGTGGAGAGAGGGAGAGAGAGAGGAATTTTTATTTGTTTTTCTCTTTTCTACTTCTTCAAAAATAAAAAATAAAAAACAATTAATCAATTTTACATTTATTATAAATAATTTTAGACAATATAAAACTATGATCATGTCAAAATCATTTCTCGCAACAATCATTTCGAGTCATGTCCTTGTTGTCTTGAAAAAAAAAAGGAATGATAAAATTTTGAGCTTGATGGCATGGAGTTTTTAAAAAAATTAAATATAAATTTTTTATTTAAATTTATTTTTCATGTTTTAGATTATTTTGATGAATTGATATCAAAAATAAATTTTAAAAAATAAAAAAAAATATTATTCAAATATATTTTCTAGTAAAAAATATTTTGAAAAACAATAACTATCACAATATCATATCATATCATGTATGCATATATTATTATATTTATGCAATTTTTTTCCTTTCTAAACACTCAACATTTTCTTCTGTAGTCTGCATTAATTAGGTAGCATTCTCATGTCTTTTATATGCTGAGACTAACTACTACTTTTTCGTTCTGGTCTATTCACAAGATTCATACAAGTTTTACTTCCGGCATAAGATTAGGTTGAAAAACTTGTCTAATCAAAGAACAAGAGAAGCTATGCCAGGCTAGCTTGGAAAACGAAGTACTACTTAAGAGAGGAGAAGGGAGAAGATATGAACTGACTGACTTGGAGCTACACAAAATTAACGTATCCAAATGGGCAACGCCATAGATTGCCAAATTAGGCAATGATTAGGTAATCTTGCACTTGCAGCCATTAATATTCCTTGGGTCTTTTTTCATTTCGATCGACAACGAGGTTTCCTTGCATCTTGACGCAATAGGAAGATAAGAAAAGCCACCTTTTTTTCTTGTCACCTGGATTGAGTTTGTTAAGATTTTATCCATGCAAGGTCAAAGGTGGACTCTGTTCTTGTCAGTGATCATATCATACAAGTAATCTTTGCATAAACACAAACTTGAGTTTGTTCTGACCTAGTTCCTCCGGTATTGTCACTGTGATTACCTGTACATCGTCGCGAAGCAGAACAGTAAGAAGTGTACTTAGCAATGGAATTGTCTTGGCACATCCATTACTGCTCTCCATTTACCCTCGAAGGCTTGGTCGGATGACAAGAAGATTTGTTTCGTATTATTAATGTTATTACCTCCGGTTCAAATTCAAGAGGAGACTACGAAAGGGACGTGACTGGAAAAGACATGGCCTCGACATGCAGAAGCATGTTAAAACAAGAGAAAATTTAGCCCCGGACCATTTTAAAGAAGTTATAGTTGGGACCGATGTCGTTGAACGCCTGCACAGCAGGTAACGCGATGATGGGGGGAGCAATGACACAATTCTACGAATTTAGTTAGAAACAATCTTCAAAATTATGTCTATGGGCTTTCTTATTGTTTCCACTAGCCAAACCACATCAAGCCATATTGTGTGTGTGTGTAGATATATATATATATATAGTCAGGATGCTGGTTGTTGATAGCAACTAGTCCTGGGAGGAGATGACTTTTGACTCAATAATGGATTACAAGATTTTTCTGCTTAATGATGAGATTCAAAGGCCCTGCACCCCAGGAGTGAATGCATACACTGCACTACCCGTGCCCTCTGCTCCTAAAGCTGAATGTTCGCTTTTGGTCCCCACTTTCGAGGTCTAGCGCACCAAAATACAACGCAAACATTCCCCACCTCTCACTCTCCCTATCCTCATGGACAAAGTGTGGATTTCAGCATCGGGCCCTCGTTTAGACACATTGAGACATTTCAGTCAACTAACCAGTTGATTGCTGTGGTTTTGGCGACGAATGATTTGGACGCTCATGCAAAATTTGAACATTGAAATCTCCCTCACATTTCGCCCGTTATCAAATCAAACATAAAATGTGGAAATCAGAGAAACATGAACAGGGCATGAAGCAGTTTATCAAGGAAGAGAATTACGCTTTTACAAAGTGTAGTAGAAATGAACTGGAAAAGGTCCTGAGGATGCAAGTTTGAACCAGAAGATATGGCACCGGAAAACTATGAACAAGAACCATTTACTTCCTAGTAGAGTACAAATGAGAGTCTAGGACGCTTGACCATTGACTTTTTTGCAGTTACACAAGTGGCCATGTAACCGATACAACAACATATAAGGTTTGGTCTCTGGGGTTATAGTGACCTGATATTTAAATAGAACACAAAATGGGGAGATCGAGCAACCAAAATAAACAAGCTACAAGCACTTGAACAACACCGAGAAACAATCATATATCATTTCCACAGTTTGACAAACTTATCATGACTAGCAGATGCAAGCATCCCTGTAACAGTTGATACAGCCAATGCAGCAATTTGACCATCATGGGCTGCCAGAGTCATTGTCTTGTTCTCACTCATGTTCCAAAGCTCCAAAGACTGCAGTAAATGCAACAGATGCATATCAGAGAACCCAAAACAAAATATAGTGCAGGTACTGAAAAAAGATATGAATAGAACCAAGTGTGAATGGCCCCTCCCAACTCAACGAAGGAAAACAAGAGTGGGGCAAGACAAACATGGCAAGAAAAGGCAGCATCAGAGTGAAGATGGGAATGAAAATATACAAAAGACATTAGAATTTTTCCCGGACTTCCAAAAAAATTTGCCCACCAAATATTAAGAAATTGTTTTCATAGTTTAAAATCTGATGTGACTTTTGACTTGGATCCAACATGAACAATCTTCAGGGTGGAGAACACCCCATAAAGTGGTGGTGAAGTACCGTTTGTGGAGAACACCCCCATAAAATTTTTATTGGTATCGTTATTGTACAACTGTAATTGCAAAGTAGAAAGGACAAAGCAGAAATTACTTGCCTGGTAACAGCCAATGACGAGCAATGAAGGGAATGTAGGGTGAAAAACACAGGAGTGGAATTCGTTGCCATTACAACTCAACTCATGAACACATTCACCCTCACTTCCTGATCCAAGCGTCCAGACTCTGACAGAGTCCTCACTGACAGACGCTAGATACTCACCAGAAGGATCCCAACAAACAGAATGGATTGCTTTAGTATGACCCTGCAGTTAGAAAGATCAAAAGGTCAGCTACAACGCATGGAGAACGGAAAAATGGGAGGCACAAAATATTCATGAGCTCAGCAGACACAGAATCTGGAACAGTTTAAGCCAAATATGAAGGCAAATTAAAATATGAATATCACCAAGAACAATAAACATGCATGTTACACAAGAAAAGTATGCCACTTCTGTCACCATGACTGACAGGCAACTAAATCTGCAAAATGACTACAGCAAATAAACTATGTCAGTGAGTCCACAAGATTGACTCCAGAAGGCGCCTATATTTATGAAAACCAAAACAATTACCCAAGAAAAACATGCCACTTATGTCACCATGACTGACAGGCAACTAAATCTGCATTATGACAACAGTAAATAAACTATATTGGTGTGCACACAAGATTGACTCCAGTTGGCACCTATATTTATGAACGCCAAAACAATACAGTTAAATATTACTTCAACCTTCTGTGAATCTTGGTTTGTAGTGTTTTCAAAATTTTGAATGCAATGCAAAATAGGAGGGTGCGTAGATATATTTTAAAATGCTATTCACATCAAATGTCAAATATGAAAGAATACTAGTGCATTAATTTTGGAAGCCAACTGTGGTGTTCTATGCTCAATCATGTTTTTAGAATTCGAGTTAGCATTCATATTAACAGCTGTATAAATACCCAAAAAAGGTCATATACAAAAAAACTGGCGTCAGATCCAGGTTCGGGCCACATAGTTAAAGGAAACATCAAACTAACCTGTAACGAATGCCGACAAGCTTGTGTCTCAACATCCAGTATAGACACAACATTCTCAGCAGCAGCAGCAAGATACTTCCCTGCACGGGGTTGAAATCTCATCCGGGCCATATCACCCTAATTTAAACAACTATCATTCATCACAAACCAGAGAACTAAAAAAACCACCAAAACAAATCCACTAAATCTCGGATATCGTAAACTGGCCTACAAGATCTACCTTGAATACTCTTGTACAGCTACCATTGGTAATACTCCAGTATCTTATTTCACCAACCCCATCACAAGAGCATATAAGATCATCTTTAGTTGGGTGGAAGTCTAGTGACATTACATTGGAAGAATGTCCAGTAAAAGTGCGGAGTGAGAAATTAGGCTGCAAAAACCGTTGTTAAGTTTATAAAAAGATATATATGATGGTGCAGCAGCATAAGGATTCAACAAAGTCACATCCTCAATTTGAGAAAAAGATCTTATTGCCATTTCACAGAGGAAATGAATTAGCATACTATGGATCCACCAATATGAAAATTACTTATTCACACAAATCTTTATGAGAGAAGACATCTGTTTATTTACATTCACATTGCAAAGGAAGTTGCTCAGAACTAAAACACTCTCCATGAAAAAAAGACAAATAAGAATTTGCTGCAAAGAACTGTGAGTCATTAAGAAAGAATATCATACTAACATTGTCAGCATCCCAAACCCTAACAGTTTTGTCAGATGATGATGTTGCAAGACGTGGCATGCTTGGGCTGAAACGGACGTCAGTAATCAGAGATGTATGTTCTTCAAGGGTAGCTTTTAGCTTTAAATTATCTGTGTACCACAATACAGCCTGTATCATAAACCATCAGACAAACAATTAACATTGTATTTTGGGTCGGTATAAAACAGCCAAAAGAATGCCCATTTTCCTGTTTCTCTAGTCTATAATACACAAGGTATTGAATTCCACATTTTTGGCAGGCACATCAGAATTTCAAGCGAGCATTCAAGACATTTGCTTGACAACAAATGAGGCATCAAATTTTTCCATAGATTTTTAGTTCTCAGCCTTCAAAAAGGTTTTTGTTTTATAGATATTTTTTATAAGAGACCTTCCAAAAGGTTTAATTTACCCAGAATTAGGATTATAATGCCAGATATTTTGAGACTTACCCTTTTATCATGGCCGCCACTAGCAAGCAATTTCCCGTCTGATGAGAAATGGCAACAGACTACTTTACTTGCACTTGCTCTAACAGAATTTACTTCAGTAAATGTGAATCCTGAAGTCACATGCAAATTCTACACTCAGAGTAAATCATATTTCATAAAAAGACAATTTTTATAACATGTTTGGCATGTCATTACATTTTACATGTACTTGTCAATCCAAGAAAAAACAAAGAAACATAAAGAGGCATATCATTAACGATAACCAGTGATAGTTCAAATATCTATAAACAATCTGCTACATACATTATTGCATCATATTTCAGAAATGTATCTACACAATGTTGACAACAAGACAACAAGATTCAGGAACCGAAGTTCGAGAAAATCTTATCTAAGGAAAAATCAGGCCTTCATTTAAACACCTTTGCTCACATCCATACGAGGAACCACATCTCTAGGGTCATTATCATCAGGGGATAAAAAAGAATCGACATTGTCCTCAAGAGATCCATCCTCCACAAAACGATCCATATCAGCCTGCAATTCAAGATCTTTGTCATCCCACTGCCAAAATGGAATACCAATGAGAATTCAAGCAAGGAATTTTCAATTACTTTACCAATAAAAAGGATGAAAAATTTACTCACCAATTGATTCGATGGTGATGTAAGGGTGCCCGTACCATCTGCCCCAAACATAAAAGGCTTAGAAGAACCTCCACCATGAGGCAAAGCAGGCATTGAGATCACATCTCCAGGTGTGTGGGTAGAAGGCGTTGAAGGAGCTGAACTTGGGGAGGGTCCTGCTGTATTTGCAGTTCCTGAGCTATTGGCAGGACCAGAAGATGACACTGGTTGTTTTCTCTTTCTCCCACTCTGGTTTTTTGAAACCTTAAAATGCAACAAGGAAAACCATGTTAGGAACCTGCACAGATTGGCATACTACTTTTAAAATGAACAAACTATTGTGCAACATCTCGAAAAGGCAATAGAATCTCAGTTTAAGACCAGGGGGATAGCAAAAATCCAAGACAAGAAAGTTAACCCAGATACAGGGAGAAGTCAAAAGGCCTAGTTCAGAACTACTGTCATGGAATGAGTATAATTGGTCTCCAATAAATAAATGGAACAGCAATTGCAGTCAACTTGGCACCCCATTAGCCAAACTATATTGGCTGTGTTAAGCAACTTTTTTCCAAGGGGCGGGATACTAGAGAAAAGAGAAACAAATGTTTGCCCGCTAAGGCATCACACATAATTAGTATTCAGTAAAAAGTTTGAAGCAATTGAGATCTAGAATAATACCAAAATAGTTCCACAAATGTATCTAGAAATGTTAATAGCTGGTTTAAAGAATCAAGGAAACATAATAACCCTGCACCACCAATAGTGCAATCAAAAGGATGTCATGTGGCCAGAGCATCAGTTATAAAGGTGTATTAGAGGTAACCTAAAAGGACAGACCTGATCGTTTCCTCGAAAAGAGTTGGACATGCTACCGTCGACGTTGACACTGGCAGCACCCCCCATCTTATCTTGCGGGTGAAGATTGTGACTTGAACTCTGTGATTGCTGATTTGAAAGCACGTGCTGCTGAAGCTGTTGCTGCTGCTGCTGCTGTTGCTGTGGATTGCTGCTCTGTTGTTGTTGCTGTTG
>Ga0307511_10003200_pt1:0-2500 | contig 16858 bp, 15 predicted proteins | sample 13_EM_MG_FD_200266 | JGI IMG/M metagenome (GOLD analysis project Ga0307511, IMG submission 200266) | Populus trichocarpa ectomycorrhiza microbial communities from riparian zone in the Pacific Northwest, United States - 13_EM | ecosystem: Host-associated > Plants > Roots > Unclassified... | reverse complement strand
TTTGTTTAGAGTTGTTTTATAACATATAGTTAAATATTTTTATTTGCATGTAGTCGGATATGTTATTATTATCATTAACTATAAATTTAAAACGTGGAGAATCTATTATGCAAAATGTAATGTGAATCCCTTTACATTATATTATGGTTTGTAGTGCTTTATTTTTTGTCCCTTTGGAAAGATGAGATTGAAAAATGACGGATAAAAATGAAAAATACAGCAGAATGACTGTCTTTGATAAAGTTTGGGCTAAATGTTTATTATAGTCCTTATACTTTTTAAATTATAAATATTGAACCCCTTTAATTTTCAAGATTTAGGGTAAAATCAATTTTGGTCTCAAACTCCATTTTTCTTATTTTTTTAGTCTATGGTTTAAGAGAAGTGAGAGAAAGTCGCTAGAATACAACATTAGAGAGAGAAAAAAAATTATTGATACCGATTTCGACCACAAAAACAATTAATATTAATGTCAAATTGTTCTATTTGACGAAGGGAGTTTATATTAGATTTATTTTACCGTAAAATTACATAGAAAAACAAATAGGAGCTTCATAATATTTTTTGTTTCAGGTTGATTCCGGGTTTTTGAGCAGTTTTTTTGAGGCCATAAATGAGTTTATCAAGTTGCTTAGAATGTTTTATGGGTGTTTTGGGTCAAAATAGGTTGAAGAATTGGTTTTTTGGTCGAAAAAACTTCTCCTTTGATTTTCTAGTGGATGGAAACTAAGCAATATTAGACCACGAGTTGTTAGCCTTAGAACGTCATCTAACATTTTTTTCAAAACAAATCAAGACTGAAGACATGTTATCGCCTATCAAAAACCCAAAAAAAAAATTAAAGAACTAAGAGCACGTGTATAATCCTGTAAGCCCACGTGTGAACCCTTATTAGATGGGTTAGGTATTGTTGGGTCTGGCAAGCCTTTTTTAAAATAGTGTTTTTTTAATTAATGCTTCTTTTATATGTACTTTTTTCAAAATAATTTTTAAATTTATATTTATATTAACACCCCTTCTCTCTTTTATTTTATTTTTTATCTAGCCTCTTTTAAATTGTGGCTATTTTCTAGTTATTTTGTATTCATTTAGTTTTTTGAGAAACTGTTCTAATTCATCTATAATTTTTTATATTTTATATAAATAAATTATATTTTAAGAAATTAAAAATATTTATTTTTGGATAATATTTTTAATATGTGACCTTGAAAAATATTTTTTTCTTTTCTTTTATTTTATTTGATCAATTTTATGTTTGTCTATTTTTATTAATATTTTATTAAATAAAAAATCTATTTTTGTGAATAAAGTCATTAAACACAATCGTGTCAACGATCTGAGTTGCGAGATCAGAGATAACCTTATATAAAGCCAATCAAAACAAATCATGAAAATCAATTCTAAATCAACCAAATGATGAATGATGAATGATGATATTAAAAAAAGAGAGTAAAGAATTCAATAAAACCCCTATTTTAAAGGATAAAATAAAAAAAAAAAATCAAAGAAAAAAGCATTAGTGGCCCACCACGCTTGTTTTTTTGTTGAGTTCATCTCTCATATTTTTCTCGAAGACTGAAAATTGAGCAAAAACAAAAAAAAAACTCTTGAACCAAAATAAAATTTTAAAAAACTTGAAGATTGACCATGCATTTCTTCGTGTTTTACATTATGGTCCTCTAACTTTACGTTTTATCTTTCTAATTCAATTGAAAACTTTATCCGAAGAAATAAGGCCACAAAAGAATCAAATTACAAAGAAAAAAAATTCTAATGATGAAATTAAATGATAAAATATAGTAATTGTTAATTTCTGCATATCATGCTCACTATAATTATTCATAAAGTAATTTTTAATATTATTATCAAGACCTCAAATTTTATTTGAAAACTATGACATTGTTAAATAATTTTTTAAAAAATATTATAATACTTTTACTTGATTTAAAAAGAATCTTATTCCAACATAATAAAAAATTAAAGGATCATTTAAAAAAGACGAGGTGCTCTCGGGTTCAGAGAGACGAGCTTGTGTGTCCAGCCTTTAAAAAAAACGAGGGCAAAGCCTTCTTCTTCTTCTTCTTCTTTTGGTAATAAGCAAACAACCCGTCTTCCCCAAGAACAAATAAGAAACTATAGGGGTTATTTCAAATATACCAAAACCAATGTGGCTAGATGTAAATTGAGCTATGGCATGTGTTCTTCAAAATCTTATGACATTAAAGAAGATATTATGGTCAATAAATATGTAAAGAAAGAGCAGAACCCTACTGTTCGTCCATTTAATATTTCGGTGGATCGAATTATTGTAATGTCCATCGCAATTTGATGAATGAATTCATCCTTTGATGATATAATAAATAGAAAGAAGTTTTGTTTGTCATTTTCTTATAGTTTGTTTCATCTCTTGAAAGGGAAGAAGTGAGTGCACATTTTGCTTAACATTTATTCCTTTTATTTCTCTAACGAAACACGCACACTTGCAATTAGAAGTGAGCAA
>Ga0307511_10003199_pt1 | contig 16860 bp, 10 predicted proteins | sample 13_EM_MG_FD_200266 | JGI IMG/M metagenome (GOLD analysis project Ga0307511, IMG submission 200266) | Populus trichocarpa ectomycorrhiza microbial communities from riparian zone in the Pacific Northwest, United States - 13_EM | ecosystem: Host-associated > Plants > Roots > Unclassified | place... | reverse complement strand
CACTGTCCATTGATATCAGCTGCGCACCTAATTCCGCGGCAGTTGCCTGATACTGGACTGAAGTCCATAGGAACATTAAACCCATCAACAAGAGATATGTCGAAGAAATCCAAGTTGTTGAATTGGTTCAAGGCATATTCAGCCAGTGTGTTAGGGGGTTGCCCGAAGGCTTGGCATTGCAAGAGCCCATTGCAATCACCTGTCTCGCACTTCCCTCGCCCGGCCCCATCGAAATTGCAGTTGGTCCGTCCCCAAATACGGGCTTGTGTTGTTCCGGCATTCGCGGTGATGGTCCATGATTGGCCTCGGTCGAGTCTTCGGCCACCACCGGGAACAGCCGCGGCCCAGACAGTGTAAGGGCATTGGTTTCGGATTTCGAAAGTAGCTGCGTTGCTTAAGGTGAGGAAATGGGCAAAAAGAAGGAAGCAGGGAAACAACGATAAGTAAGAAAAACGACTCATAGTGAAGAAAAATGGATTGAGAATGCTGGTGTGTTGTGATTATTTGTGAGTGCTTAGGACTGCTTTTATAGGAGAAGTGTCACAGTTTGCTAGTGCCGTTGGATCAAGAGCAATGTAAAAAAAATAAAAAATAAAATTAAAGGATAATATCTACCAAGAAAGAAAAACCAAACTGTTCTGGAAAGCAGGAAAAATCAAACTCTCAACTCAAAGCTTTCAACATTTGCATTGGTCTAAAAGACAGTGGGATGAGATTGAAACTAGTGTTTGGTCATGTCCCTCTATAAATGGCGTATAATAGATGACGTAAATATATTAGATATTCTATAATTCTAAGTCATGTTCTTACTTTTAAATAAAAATGTTAATTAATTTGAACTATAAATTTTGAAAAGTAAAAAATAATTAAAAATAAAAGAAAATAAATGATGGAGAAGAGAGATGAACATCCATGGAATTTAGTTTGGAGGGAGTTTAGCAATAACACTATCTAAAATCAGTATTAAATGAAAATTTTCATTTAATTTATAAATATCTAAATTTAATCTATTTCTTCATCATAAATTGTAAAACACTTGGATTTGAATTCTTAGATTTAAAAAAATATTTTTTTTTATTATTTAAAATAGCTTCTTCTTCTTCTTCTTTTTTTCTTTTTTTTGAAACCCGAAGCGGCAAGAATTGTATGGAAATTAATGCTCGAAATGGAATTGTATCCACCAACAATATCTTCATCCTGGAGAGTGGACCCTAGCTTGTATAAAGCAAGCATATATATAATCATTTGAGTTATATACTTATACATAGATTTTAAATAAATTCATAACCTCTCCCGATAAAAGTAATTTACAAATATTGTGTTGTAATATATACTCATTTAGAAAATAGAAGATATTTTAATTTTATAATGTTAAAATATAATTATTAGAATTTAAGATTGAATGTTTTATCAAGTTTTAATTATTAGAATTTAAGATTGAATGTTACTAAATATAAGTAATCAAATTCAAAAATTTAAACTAATGTTCAATTATGATTTATAACATTTTAACTACATATATATATTGAAGCGGGGGAGAGAAGGTAGAGTAGAATTGTAGAAATTTCAAAAACACTATTTAAATGCAATTAGTATAGTTGATGGCCCCTATTTTCTATGTAGAATTCCTTTTTGTGGGATAAAGACGTAGAGAGAGAGACTCTTTCGTCCCCAGCAACGCGAGGGTGGCTGCGGGCATGTTCATAGAGAAGACTCAGGAACCAACGCACGAAGTTATGGCTCTCTTTCAAAGAGCCTGCAAACAATTTTTTCTACGTGGGTGGGTTCCTCTTTAACTATAGTTGATTGTCATAGCGCCATCAATATCTGAATACTGACGACACCCATTGGAGTTTTGGATTTTCATATCCCGTAATTTGAAAATATAATAACTATTCCGATCAAATTAAGATTGGATCAAATTATGCAAATGCTACATCATCAAATCAAATCATCTTCTTCTAATTAATGTAGTATTATTAAATAATATTAAACATTATTTTTTTAAAGTAAAATATAATTAAATTTACTGAATCCAATCCAGTGGAAATAGTGAAGAACAAAATTTAGACCGGATGGTCCGGCCGGACATTAAAGACGTTCTCAGTACTGTCTCTTCACTCTCCACTGTGTGGAGGCAGAGTTGAAACTGCTCTCTACTGACCTGCATTTTAAATGCGTAATATGGTGGGTCTCTCATGAAATAAATCATGTTTCCTCCTTTACTTGTTTTATGTGGTTTGCTTCAAAAGAAAAAGCAACCACAGAAACAAACACATGGAGAGATTGTACTGTTATTATTATGTGACAGCGTGCTAACATTGGAGAATGACCACAAGATAGCTATTTGGGGCAAAGAGACGCTTGTCATTTCACTATGAAAGAATTGATTGAACACCAACGAACAATCTATACCTTTGATTAATTACATGATAATTCAACATATTCTCAATGTTTTGTGAGCTGTCTTGAAATCCGAGAAGGGTTGTCCAAGGATGTTAAAGGAACTGTTGAGAACTCGGAATCAATATCTGCAAACGGCAGCGAATTTCCTCGAGGGGCTACAGGACCATGATTTTGAGCTGGAGAAAGATTTGGTCCACATGTGCTAGTTCCATGGTTGGGCACCGACGAACTAACCCCAGTAGCATTTGGACTCCTTCCTTGCGAGTCTTCATTGGGTCTACCTGTATCTTGCCCAGATTCCCTCTTTTCCCTTTCTTCAGTTTCCTTGAGAAGAAAATCAACCCACATATCTGCAAAGGACTGGAGAAACATATACTTGAGATGAAATTGCATTTTCATCGCACTCCTCTCCCAAGAAAAATATACACTTGTAAAAATGATATACTGAGATAGCTGATTATCTTTTAACGGAAAGGAAAAATCCTTTCCTAATAGCTAAATTCATGCATGCACTGTTGATGCCTCACTAGAGGCTGTAGAATGTCATTTGCCAAATAGGCATATGCTAGTGACCAAGAACCCACACACCCCACCACTTAAAAGTTAAAACAAAAGGGCAAAGCCTTTACTGTCAAGTCTTGACTACAAAGCATCCCGAGTCATGCATGCACTGTTGATGCCTCACTAGAGGCTGTAGAATGTCATTTGCCAAACAGGCATATGCTAGTGACCAAGAACCCACACACCCCACCACTTAAAACAAAAGGGCAAAGACTTTACTGTCAAGTCTTGACTACAAAGCATCCCAGAGTCACGGTGACCAAACCCAACAACTATTTTCTGTGAGTCACTCAACCGTTCTAATGAATAGGTGGTCTTCACTCAATGGATAGAACACAACAAGATGCATAGAAAGTAAAAAACCAAACTTTCAGTTCTGATTGAATTCAGATCAGAATACATTCTCCAGAAGAGGCTACTAGGTTCTTGCAGCAAATTAGTAATGAGCAAGTGGATAGATGGATCCATCTCAAGCAAATGCTAACTTACATCAGCTCAATGAAAAGCTCAAAATCACGCAATAACTGAGCAGAGATTGAGCAGTCTGCCACTAGTCTAAATGACAACCCAGATTATTAGGATGCAAAGGGCACACTGTATGAAACACCACAAAGAGTGGAAACAGAGCTACTTGTACATGAAGATCAAAAGGCCCATAGCATCATCTTACAGGTCACCTATTAAACATCAAGAAAGAAGAAAAAAAACCAACCTGGTTATCGGATGCCAAATTCATTTGAACACCAGCTGCACTTCCACCCAAGATTCCACCAACTAGGCGACCAGGTAGCCCCAAAACCCCACGAACAACACCTTTTCCACCTTGTTGAGCTACACCTATTCTCTGCTTGTCTTCATCCGAGAACCCAAGCATTCGAACCATAAGATCCAAAACCTGGAACCCGCCATACAGAATGAGAGTATAAGCTATGTCAAATTGAGTACGGGTTGCCAAAGGGATGAGAAACCAGAAACAATAATCATTATAACAATTTAAATAGCACTGCTATGTGAGAGCAGTGGTACAATATGGATTCTTTCCAAACAAGGATCTATTGAACTTGAGATGTCCTTTAACCAAAGGGTTCTCCAGTAAAAAAAAAAAAAAAAAACAAAAAAGATTTATGTAGGTTAAATTTTTCCTTCTTGAAGAGATGGATAATGATGCCTAGGTGTATTAGTGGTTAATCTCCTAAATGAATATAAAAACAACAATCTACCTGCATGGTATAGCAGAGACTAAATATTGCCAACAAACATAACATTGAAAGAATGAGATTATCTTTTTTTTGTTAATTTTTTATCCTGTTCAATTGTACTAAGAGATTCATACCTCTTTGCTGTGGTTTCTCTGGAAGTAGGTCACTAGTAATTTAATCACAATGCGCCTGCAATAAAAGCCAGTCGCACATTATAGACTACGCGACCCATGCATATCAACTTCCAATCCCAACAATGTATACATGGTACAAGCCATCTCACTAACTTGTAACTATGATGTAATGTATAACAAAGTAGTAGATTGAATACAAAACAATAATCAAAACTAAGAATCACACACAGAGCAGGCTAACCTGTCAACTAGATAATCAGAATCCATGGACATCCTATTGAGTCTGCTCACACTCTGCTCAACAGCACGACGAAGTTTTGCATTGTCTTCCTCGAGCTTATTCACTCTGCTCTTCCCTTCTGCAAACTTCCTTTCAACGTCTGAAAGCTTGGCTAAAATTTCTTCTTTCTCCCTCTTTGATTCCTCTGTCCCTATCTCTGCTTCCTGGATAAATCAAGGCATATCACTCTCCAAAAAATGGGTAAATGGAACTTTTACAATATAAAATAAACCATTAGTTTTCTGGGTCAGCAAAAGCAGTAAAACATGCTTTGGCTTGAAGCAGTACTCATCTGACAAATACAACAGCAGCTTCATTCTTAGCAAAACTCAGGAAACTATAATGATGCTGCAAAATGCATATCAAAACAAGAATAAAAAAGGGTAAAATACAGTGTTAATTAGATTCTCTCTTTTAAAAATTAATTAGACAAGTTCAATGACAATTTGAATGCACAGCCTGTAGATAAGGTTGTGCACATGACAGTATCTCATAAGTACAAGACTGCAAAACCTTACAAGACAGAAACTTTCTTCATGTCAGAAAAACTAGGAGCTTGTAATGATTCTGCAAAATGCATATTATAACAGAAATACCTTGATAAGTATTTGAACATTTGGCCTTTGAACAGCATGAGAAGATTTTCTTCTTGAATAAAAAAAAATCTTATTGAGAAAACACAATGACAATTCAAATGCACCATCAGTAGATAAGATTGTGCACATGCCATATCACATCAATCTAACAATACAAAAAGTTACAGAAGCCCTTCATCTCATAGACTTTGTACATTCATGGAAGAACAGCCCTCTAAAAGATAATTCAACATTGCTCATAATACAGACATCAAATTCCAGTTACTAAGTTATGAAGACATCCAATTCACATCACAAAAAATTCATAAAAGTAAATATTATACATAAGAAAATTAAGGATTTTCAGGAACATTTATGAATTATCTGATCTGAAGTAATCTGAGCAGTTTGACGATTTTAAAATTAAAGGTTTAGAAAACTAACAAGACTTGGAATAAGAAGGAAGGTGAGGCCATACTTTCAAAAGTTGAAAACGCTTAGCTGATTCTTCTTTTGTCAAAGCCAACTGTCGCTCCAAATATTCCTGATAAAACAACAACAACAACAACAACAGGAACAATAGTTAAAAAAACAACCTGGAGACTGCAAGACATCAAACATAACCTGTAGGAAACGGAAGCAAAGATTACCTTTGCTTCAACTTCAGCAAAATACTGCCCAAGAGCAGTTTGAAGATTTAGAAGTTCAACATTTTTTGATTCTATTGTGCTCATACAGTTTGCAAGTTTTTTTTTCAAATCTTCAGTCATTTCTTTGGACTTCTGGATTTCATTGCTGTTCATCATCCTGACTTCCTCCTGGCCTGCAATTGCCTGCTTTAGAGCTTTCTCCAAATGTAATATTTGAGCCTTTTGATATTCATTACTCTGACGGAGTTCTTCAATGATCTTACTGTCTTCATCCATTTTTTCCGATTCTTCAGATTCCTAGACAGCAGAAGTCTTTAAGGACTGAGAACTTCATAGCCTACATTTACTTCAATAACATGCAAAGGATCACAAGATCCAAACAACACAGATAATACCAAGCCAATATCGTAATTATCAATATCATTATATGGAGTGGCTATTTCAAGTCATGTTTGGACAAAACAAAATTGACACAGCAAACATGAGTGCACAGCATAAGCTTTGGCATGGGAAATTGAATTTACTAAAATATCAATGTATCTCCAAAAGATTCCAGATGATAAACCATTGAATAATGTTTGCCACATGCAATAGTGGGAAACTTTGACAAGAGGGTTTGAAATGTTCTCAGTTCCTGTAGATGGAGTTGAATTTATTAATGAGCTAACATATCAAAGTATCTCTAGAACTCCTGAAGAGAAACAATCAACTCATAATGAATGCATGCACTAGTTAGATTCTTTATCACGAAATTTTGTTGTAATATTAGCCATAATTGTAAAATGAGTAAAGCAGTGATTGCAAAACCATCATTTCTTATCTTTCTTATTTATTATAGTACAGTTTGTCATTTACATCTCTAAGGTCATGCCAGTTTTATGGAAGAGAGAACTTTATGGTGCAGCATATCAGAACTGTTGAGTTGAACTTGAAAAATAAGCAAAAGTCAGCAACAGATCAAAGCAATAAAGTAAAGAAGCCATGCGAGATTACAATAAGAAATGGCAATTTTAGGAGTAGCAACCTTTTCCAACAAATGCTGTTTGAGACGGGCCAATTGTTGCAATGCTTTCTCCTTTTCATGGCGTGTTTCCTTCAAATCTCTCTCCAATTTTTGCAGCAATAGCTCCATTTCCTCCTTTCTAGGAGAAGTTGTAGTTGAATCCACTTTCTAGGAGAGGAATGGATGATGAAGATGGAAATTTTGATGAGGATGATTATGATAACAATAGTAAAATATTTGTGTAATTGAAGAAACAAAAGATGTGTACCAGGGGCAGTGAGAATATAACTCTCTCTCAAGTAACAACCACGTGTGTGCATAAGAGGTAGATAGAGCCTTTGTGTGGGAAACTGTGGGAGTGCGCCCATACGTGTGCATGCAGAGAAAGAGAGAGGGAGAGGGAGAGTAAAATTACCCCATCTGGAGAAGTTTCGTTAGGAGAAGAGTTCTTGCTTCTTTTCAAAGCAGCCTCAAGTTCATTCCTTGCCATCTAAAATAGAATATAGGTGAGAGATTTAGGAACCCAACATAGAAAAGGTATTATGAATTTTTGTGACATACATGGCACCATGGTTATTAAACCCGGCCTGGGGGTCGACCTGGCCTTGGCAGGGTCTCAGGTCACACTGGGTCAACCCATGAAAATTAAAAAAAAATATTTGAGATTTTAATATCTCACATGAAAAAATTAAGAAACAATTCATGTGGAAGTGGGCTATATATATATATATATATATATATATATATATATATACCACGTCGAAAAGTTAAGAAACATTCTATGTGAATGTAGGCTATGAGAAAAATATATAAGGCAAAGTATTCATAAATTAATTTTATATTTTTTGGTTTCATTTGAAAAAAATAAAAAAAAAAAGTCGGGTCTAACCCGATTATGTCAGGTCACCCGGGTTTTGAATTGACCCAGCAGGTCGCCCAGGTTTGACTGGGCCAATTACAAGTTCAGGTTTTTCTTATGTGAAATCAAGCCAAGGCCCCAAGCTTATGTGAAATCAAGCCAAGGCCCCAAGTCCCAGGTCAATTTGCCAGGCCGAGCCAGGTTTCATAGCAATGCATGGCACACTTCTTGCATGGATGACATTTTAAAATGCAACTAACCTTCATATTAGCATTTTCCTTCTCTAAGGTTATATATATAGTATTCCACATCGAAAAGTTAAGAAACATTCTATGTGGATATAGGCTATAAAAGAAATATGAGAAGCGAAATATTTATAAATTAATTTTATATTTTTTAGTTTTATTAAAAAAATATAAAAAACAAATCAGGTCTCACCCAGATTGCGTCAGGTCACCCAGGTTTCGGGTTGACCCAGCAGGTTGCTCGGGTTTGACCAGACCAATTGCAAGTCTTGGTTTTGCCTATTTGAAACCAAGCCAAGACCCTGGGTCGTCCACTGGGCCAAGCCAGGTTTCATAACAATGCATGGCACACTTCTTGCATGGATGGCATTTTAAAATGCAACTAACCTTGAGATTAGCATTTTCCTTCTCTAAAGCTGCAATGACTCTTTTCAAACTCTTTACATTGACATTGGGATCTTCATCTTCCCGCGTACTCAACTCTATCTGCAATCGTCTTATCTCTGATGTTTTTTCATTCAATTCATTATGAATTTTGCTCACATCTACTGAGGTCTGTAAATTGAGAAAACACGTCAACAAAACACAAAAGTCAGATCTCAAATCAGAAAGAAAATATAGAAAGTCATACATACATGCATACATATATTCAAGCATAATAAGAAAAAGAAAGATGATGTAACAAAATCAGCACTGCTAGAAGCATAAAATAATATAAAGAAAACAAATATAAGGTCCTAAACTGATAGGTAGTAATGGGATGATCCAAAAACATGTATACGACTACATTTATAGAGGTACAGAAATGTTATGCATATGCCATCTAGAACATACATATTTCCAGAAACTCCTAAATTCTGTAAGTGCTCCTTAGTGAAAAGGACAGAAAGACTAAAGAAACCAGAGCAGAATAAGAACAAAACTGAATGTATGCATGGAATAATATTCCACAGAAATTAGGAGCATGTAATATGATAAAGCACTCCAACTATCCATTTCTTTTCCCTAAAAAATACCAAATAACAGGTCTTTCCCGTAAACTAACGTCCTCAGTCTTCACAGGAACCATCGGAATTTCCTGGTACTACCCCAATCAGGAAAAATGGGACAATTATGCTAACAACATAGAGTAGCAACAAGAAGTTCCATCTCACTACCTTCTCACAGATTGGTAAGACACATCTAGATAACAACATATCTCACTAACAGTAACTGGTGCAACATGCTTGTACCAGACATGGTAAATATGCAACAGATGAGAGAATGATCAGTAGAGCCATAGAATCATCAAATAAAATTGAACTCACTTTGTGATGGTCCATATTTAGAATCCGGAGCTCCTCCTGAAAAGATTTGTTAATACTTTGTTCCTCTGAATAAATGTTGGAGACAACAAATAAAAAGGAAGACGAGTGAAAAATTTTGGTAAGTAATTCAAGCGACACCAAGAAGAATTCAAGAAGACAAAAGGAAAACATCATATTAAATTTTTAAGTGAAGAGTTACACCTTGCAATTTTATCTGTATATTTGCTGATTTGCGGCGTTCTTTTTCAAGTTCAGTTCTTAGCTCTTTTATTTCCAACTCATGAGTAGCTTTCATTGCTGCCAGAGACCTATTTTTCTCCTCCAGCAAATCTGCAAGCTCCTAGAAAGCATTCATATATCTGTTGTCAAGTTTGTTCATTTAAAGAACAAATACATAATGAAAAACACTATCTGCAAGTAGACAAGTACAAAAAGGGTAATCTACTGCTGAGTTCGTTTGTCAGTCAATTATAACGCACCAAAACAATAGGAAAAAAAGAACTTGCAATGTAATACAAGTGAAAAAAGGAGGGGCGGAGGGGGGGTTACATCCACAAATTTAAATTTCAGAAATTTATGAACCAAGTGGTGCAGGCAAGGCAATCAACAACTGACAATAACAATCATCTTACAAAATTCCCAGAGGCATATTCTTACATGACAGAACAGGGTGCAATGTGTCATTACCTTGTCCTTCTTGGTTTCCATCTTACTCTGAATCACATCAGGATGAACATCATGTAATATTCCATTGCCCATTCCATCATGTTTTGGAAAGACTCTGTTTTGTATTTGATTTCCACCACGGTTTTTTGCTTGAGTTGCAGGTCTATGTGGTCGTTTGGGTGATTGGTCGCCACTTTCCTGTAAAAATATCAGCCTGTACTTTTCAGCTTGTTGGAAGGAAAAACAATACAAAACATAGAACATGGTATTTTCAATCCCATAATAGAAGAATCATACTCGGAAACAAATATTTTGCACAAAACAATAAAGCCAAAAGCTGAATAGAGAACGAGAGGCAGGTCAAATTCTAGATTAAAAAGGTGCCTTCCAAGACAGCTTATGTCATGATGGACAAAGGACATACGTAAGGCCGGCATAATTCTGATATAGGCAAACACTAAGATCAACAATCCATTGTAAACTAAACCTATGCTTCACTTTAGTTTCACTGTAAATAGATCGAAGTAGTAAAGAAGTCATGTAATATCATTTTTGATATTTGCTGTCAGGTCATGTTACAAGTGAAGTGTTTACATTTTCGATCCTAACTAGCACCTCACGCAGATCATATGATGGACAACTAAAACAAAGAATGAAAATGATCATCACACATTGTTTCTGTTCAAAATGTTAAGGTGGTCAAAACTGTATCACGCTAAATCCCACCAAAGTACTCAATTGGCTGATACCAAGTTTCTACAAATATTAATTGGGCAAGCTTCATGGGACAACTAAGAAACAACTCAGTAAAGAGGGGGTAAGCTGGTCAGATAACCGTGTAACAAGACATACCACATGAATACAAACTGCCTTTTTCCTATAGGTCATAAATCATGCACTATAACTGCAGAAAAAATAACATCACACAGTATCAAGCTCTCAAGTTTACTTGGATATAATCTAAGCAAAGCAACAGAGATGATCAGTACTTACCAAAATACTGTGGAACTCATAGTGCATGTTCAATAATGAGTAACTAAACAGATTAAACTTTCAAATCAAATAATGCATTTTAATTGAGATTTGAATAACCACCTTGATGCTACTTGTTGATGCTCTTCGATGCTCATTTCTAGACACATTAAGAGCCTCCTTTGTCACATCCAAATTTTGCTTCAACGAACCATTTTCTTGGTTCAATCTAGAAATCTGATCCTGTAACATTGGGATAGAAGAGCAACAGATTTAATTTGTCAAAGGCCCTTGAACATAGAACTAATGGAAACTAGTTAATGTTAATTGAGAGTTAATAAGCCAAAAATATACTCTAGACTCCAAGACAATCATGAAAAACATGAATTTAATAACGAAACCCTAAAATGAGCAAATAGAACATGGTGGTCGATAACTGCAAAATGAAATGCATTTGATATCAATTCTGGACATGTTGTCTCTTGCCAGTAAATATTATTTCCTTCGATAGAATGTGCATGTACAGCAAAGATAAAAAGGACATGGCATTTAACTATCAGAGTGCACTTTGCACCTGAAAGCTAAAGGTTTTTCTGTCATTCATCGGTACTTATTTCTCAATTTTGATGTTTCAGACATAATGATAAGCAGGAATAAAAAACTAGCCAAAAAATTACTGAATTTCTGCAGCAAAAAAAAAAAAAACAAAACAAAGATTGATCATGTACCTCTTTCTCTTTTAATATAGCTGCATAATTCACAGATAATGCTTTAATCTCCGCCTCAGATTCCTGGTGCCTTTTGATTTGTGCTTTGTACTGTTCAATCTACAAGAAGAAGAAAGAAAGAAAGAAAGAAATATATCTCTATAGCAAAACCAATCAACTAACCACATATTCCACGTTACATAACACCCCACACAAGCCACAACAAGAATGCTATCAACATAAACTTCTTATGCAAATCAACTCATCTTAACCTTTCTTCACAAATAAACATTTTCAGCCTAAATTACTTCCATTTACAGCTATCGTTGGTCCAAATACTTTTCAAATAATCAGCCACGAGTCTCGAGCAAGACCGAAGCTCGCCTGCTTTCTAGCACGTTATTACAAAGTTGTCAATGATTTGGCGATTACGCACTAAAATGCAGTACGCTTTACAACTGACTGAAGTGGGGATCATAAAATCTCTAATTAATTAACACGATAATTCGTATATTTCCATTCCTTGATTTTTGATCGAAATTGATACCAGCAGGGATCAATAACAAGTTCTTGCAGTTCCAATAACAAAAAAAAACCGTCATCAATAATTAAATCATGAAAACACATTGAACAACAAATACCTCAAAATTGTACGGTGAGTCATTCCCATTCGCAGTAGGAAACGGTGAGACCGACTTCGAATGCGCGAAACGGTGAGAATTCCTCCGATCAGATACCGACGAATCGTAGCCATTGGTGGAAGCATGGATCTCGAGATCCTCATCGTCGTCATGAACATCAAGTGCAATCTTTTCAAGGTTTTGCTTCAAATTCGCAATGGAGCTCCACATCATTCACAAATCTCAAACAAACCAAAAATCAAATAAAAATCAATTGTAGTTGTAGCTGAGGTTTGGTAAATTTAGCGTGAGAGAGAAGATTGGGGTTTTTGTTTCTGTTGGTAGATCTGAAATGGAAAGGTGTTAAAGAAGAAGATTTGGTTTTTAATGAAAAGAGTAGTAATAATAAAAATAATTTCGTAGTACTTGTCGGGGGGAAGAGAATAAATTGCGTTACGTGATAGAAGTTATAGTTTGCCCCCCTTTGAGTTGTTATGTGATTTTATTTGGCAATCAAACTTTGCCTCTTGTGATTCTTACCGCCATTGGAGACCGTAGACGGGGTCGGGAAGAAAATACAGAGTATTTTGTTTTATTGTTTTTAAAGCAAGTTAAAAAAATAAATAATTATGTTTATTTGTTCTACTATTATGTTTTTTTCTTTGGGGAAACTGACTACCTTTTCTTTCGGTATGCAATCCACATAATTGCCGTATATTTATATCCTTATTGGAAACTCTCTCATATCTTTATAAAAAAAAAAACCTATTTTTAAAATGTCAAATAGTAAAGTTAATCAGTGCAAAACAGTATAGTTGCTACTAGCCCATTGGTCTTTGCTAAGCGATGGAGTAAAATTTGTTTTTTTTTTTAAATAGATTTTGTTAACATTTCTTTTTTTTTAAAAAAAAAAATAATCATTAATTTAAAATCAATTGAGGAAGAAATGATATTTTTATTTAGCATCAAAAAAGAAACACATTCCAAATTGACATGCACAAGTTGCAGGAATAATCTTAAAAAAAATTAATAAAGAATCTAAATTTCAAATTAATTCAATATTAAAAAATAAAATTTAAAATAAATTAATTTTTTTAAAAAATAAATGAACTTGAGTCAACCAATTAAACTCTTGATACAAGTCATGCATGTCATTAGATTTAATATAAATTTTATTTCATAAATTATTTTTTTATTTAATAGATTTATATGATAATAAAAAACATGTGTTTTTTTTATATGAAATATTTTCTTAAAAAAAAAAACATGACAGGCATGCCAGATTAAGATAGCAAAGGCAAACAATCGATAAAAAAATGGTGTAATTGCATTTTTCTTTTTTAAATTAAGAGATGAAAAGGGTATTAAATAAAAAAAATAAGTTGGATGTTGTGGCTTAATTCACCAAACTTGCAATCTGGATCATGGAATCAACCGGGTTAGTTTTTATTTTCATAAATTTGTATCTAAAAAAAAGGCTAAGAAAGAGGCCAGTGTAAAAGAAACAACCCAAACACGTGGGCCTTTAAGCCTAGGTTATCCGCTTGGGCCTATTCTTGTTCAAAGAGATAGACAACAAGTCGTTAATCCCTTATCATGTTTTTTTAAAAAAAACAGACAAGCGATGCATTGTTTTCCAACTTGGATTTCAGGCACCATTGTGATGGTCAGAAAATCGAGGCTATAAATTTTTAACCTAACAAAACTATTTTTTAACTCATTTAAAGCCATAAACACCTAAAAAACCAGTCTTAAAACTTGTAGAAACCAATCTAGCAACCCAATAAACTTGAAAAACAGCTAAAGTCACAAAATCAAAATGAATAAATTCCCTCATCCTTGACTTAAATATATTTTTTAAGTGATATTATGTTCAAAGCAACCATTATAAGACTCTCATCACTTAAAGGAACCCATCAACACCAATTTCAATCATTTTGGTGGTTGAAACAGGTATAAACAACAACCTTTTTTTTCTATACTGGAATTTAACAGTAATCTTTCTCCCTCTCTCCTCTCATAAAAAAAACTAAAAAATGAAGGGAAATCAACTTTCATATAAAAATTAAATCTTTAAAAATTAAAAGGAACAATCACCTATAAACAAAAAAAAATAAGGAACCGAAATAAACTTTTGTTGTGAAATTTAAAGTCACCACTTATTTTACCTGTTATTTTAACTTTGGTTCGCTGATTGTCAATCCAATCCAACAAACCTTGCTACAAAAATTAAATTTTTAAAAACTAAAAGGGCCGATCACTTATAAATAAAAAAAGAAAGGGGATCAAGATAAACTCTTGTTATGAAATTTAAAGCCAACACCTATTTTGTTTGTTATTTTAACTTTGGTTCTCTAATTTTCAATCCAACCCAACGAACTTGGTATAAAAATTAAAATTTTAAAAACTAAAAGGATTGATCATTTATAAACAAAAAAAAATTGGGTCAAAATAAACTTTATTTTATGAAATTCAAAGCCACTATCTATTTTACTCATTTTAACTTTGATTTTCTAAAAACCTTTTATTCTAAAAAATTGCTAATTTAAATTAAAAATAACTCAGCTATACATAAAAAAAATGTTAAAGAACCAAATGTTGGTGGTTCATGCTGCTTGAACTTGCATCTTGTCTTACGTGCAGCTGCAGCTAGTTTTGTTCTCTTAAAAATAAAGTTTACGGTGATTCATGAATGCACCACAATATTTGAAGCTGGGGTAGTTTTAAGTTGCTCGAATAGGAAATAGTCAATTGGATATTATCGAATAGCTGATGGAATGGGAGGCTCTCACCGCGCTTGCTCATGCTTAAACTGATGGCACCACTGAAGTTGTTGGAGAAAAGCTTGAATCCAGTAAGATTCTGAAGTTCAAGAAATGAATCAGAGACATGCCCTTCGAAATTGTTGATGCAGATCAACAACACTCAGGGCGATAAATATGCTCGTTAAAAATCTTGCAGGACACCACCAAGGCTGTTTTGACTTGGCAGCAATCTCTCCAGGGAAGGAAGCTCAAAAAGCGACGAGTTCAATGTCGCCTCCATTGAACTGCTCTCAGTAGAAAGAGAGCCTGGATTTGCTAACCCAACATGGTTTATTGTATCGGGTAGTACTCTCGGGCCTTTTTTTAACGGTGGAAGGAACGGAATCCATCCAAGAAGCTTGTTGCATGAGAATTTTAAGTGAATAAGATGGGTTAGGCTTGAGAAGAAGGTATCAATCCAGAGAGAGTACGATTCCTTGAGTCCAGTTCAGTAAAAAAATTGAAGATTACCAATGGAATCTGGGATTTCTCCATAAAACTCGAGAAGCATAAAGACAAGACTTTTAAGTGCTTGTCTACTGGAAATTCCGGCTAAGTCCCAGAACAAGGCATATTTCTTGATAAATCAAAAGTCTTCAGGTTTGGCAGTAGCACGATACCTTTCGGAGACATTTAAGAGAGATTGTTGCCATCAAGGTCAAGCTTTGAAAGCAATGAAAGGTAACTAAGTGATTCACAAATGGGACATTGGAGGTGACAGTGTGACAAGCTCAGGACTTGAGATTTGGGGGGTTGCAATTTTCAAAAACTTATTTTGAAGTTTAACCTTCTTGTTGCATTATTTGTAAAGTGATATTTTTTGAATTATTAAAATAAAAAAACTATGGTATTATTTTGAATTATTAATATTGTTAAAATTATTTGAGTCATTTGATTGTCTGTTTTGATAATATGATTTGTGTTGGTTAGATATTTATTTTATTTAAGTTTGATTTGAGAAAACTCAAGAATTTTATTGGAATATTTGTAGAAATTTTTTTTCTCAACATTCCAATAAAAATATTTTGATTGATTTTTTTAACAAATATATGTCTTTTTTTTAATTTTTTCAACAAATATTTAATAGAAAAATAATATAAAATAGGTCTATTTATATTTTCTTTAATACCTATATTTTAAATATAAGTTTCATTGCAACAAAAAAATAATTCAATGGAAAGATCGTGATCAAAAAGTTTTTTTTAACAGATATATATGTTTTGAAATTTTTTCAATAAACAATCAATATGAAATTGGTATGTTTATATCTTCTTAAAATATCTAAAGTTTATGTTATTTTAAATAAATATAAGGGTTATTGTACCAAAAAATAACAAAAATAATTATTCGGTTGAACTTATTATATGTCGATTCAATTAATTAATATAAGATTTATATAACAAAAATAATTTATAAATCAAGAATAAAATAGTTAAAATTGTCAATTCAATTAATTTTTATAGGTATTTTAAATAGTATAATTGAACTTATTATATGATTTAATATTTTATTTTAAATATAAAAATTATAATAAATTATTATTTAAATTTAAATTTATTTATAAAAAACTCAGTATATGATTTGATTTTAATAAAATAATAAAATCTCAAAATGCCACTTCATTTTAATCTTTCTTCGGTTGTAATTTTGATTTATTCGGTTGTAATTTTGATTTTTGTACTTTAAATACTCAAACGGGATGTGAGAGATTAGGAAATCTATCAAAATGTTCGATTTTATTTTAAAAAATAACTATCAATAGGTGAATCTTTACAAAATGAATAAAAAAATGTGAAACTTTGAGTAACATCCGAATGAGTTTTCATGTAGACAAAAAAAAAAAATAAAAAATCAAACTATTAATTTATGATT
>Ga0307511_10003198_pt1 | contig 16862 bp, 21 predicted proteins | sample 13_EM_MG_FD_200266 | JGI IMG/M metagenome (GOLD analysis project Ga0307511, IMG submission 200266) | Populus trichocarpa ectomycorrhiza microbial communities from riparian zone in the Pacific Northwest, United States - 13_EM | ecosystem: Host-associated > Plants > Roots > Unclassified | place... | reverse complement strand
ACCCACGTTGGCTTATTGATGGTCCTGCTGCGGTCCACTCACATGGGATATGCCAGTCTATATTCCTCCGCAACAATTAGACTATATTGACTTAACTCAAGGAACCGAGGGTGCAATACTAGCACCTACCGAGTTCCATGATCAGCTTGCTAATGGAGGCCGTGATCTATTCCTTATCTCTCTCTCTGATGAGCGCGCATTTCAAGAGGCTCTATCTGTTGAAGATAGTGAACGCTATGCACGGTTACATCAACGCATGGCACAGCAGCTGCGCCAGCAATTTATGCATGAGCGCCAGCTTAACTTACCTCAAGAGTTTACCCTAGTTAGGAATAGTGAAGAATCCTTGCATTGACGGAAGCAGAAGGGACCTAATAAACAAAGAGCATTAACTGGTGGGATGTAGTGCAAGGTGAGACAGGATCTGCCCCAAGGTATTGAGTTCCGTGATTGCAATATGTTGTGTATCGGGAGTGGGCGAAGAAAGGGCCTGCATGTTTCCTGTGTCGGTTGAAGCTGGCGGTGTGGTTATTTTAGTATTTTGAGAGCTTGGGCCGATGGTGAAGTCTGTATCGTTTTTCCGCTTGCGAGCTGGTAATACTACGTATCGAGGCCGGCGAGCCCACTGGATGCCATTATGAGGTGGAACACGCACGGTGGAGTGGGGAGGACCTATCTCCAGTGCCCTTTCCACCTACAATCCGACATCCTGCCACGTGTGCCCACCTCAACCAACTCACGCCCAAAGGGTGAACAACCAGGACTAAGGAAGCGGGACTGAGACACCATCCGAAATCGAACCCGACACACTAAAATCAGGTACATGTACTTACTGTTCAAGTATGAATCACCCGACTCAGCCAGAGCCTCGCACTCACTGGTAGCAGAGGAACACAAAGTACCAAGTTAAAGGTCTTTCAATAACTTGATATTACAATCTGGAGACTAGGCCTGGGCACGAGACGTCTCGTCATTTACCAGGCGGTCTCGAGATATGGCTCAAAGTGCTGGATGTATTGCCAGTCCGCAGCGAGAGCGATTCAGCAGTATCATTATCAGGCCTATGGAAATAAATGAACTGTTGGTACGAGACCAACATTTCGATGCAGAGAAAGTCTGTAAGGAATCTAGGGTGTCGGAGCTAGCATGCGGCAAAAGAGAATCTGCATGAACCTTCCTTTGCCCAGGGCTTTGACCCCCAGCACGACTGAGATATTGCACCGACTAGGGTTATTTCCGACTATATGCCTATGAGGGTACCAGCGTGCTAGGGAGGGTTTGGCAAAGAGTAGAGCCCCGCAAATGGTTAGATCAAGAGGTTCTTCCGACGAGCACGGGTACTGCAAAGATTAAGAACTTTGTTGTGCTTTGCTGGCCGCAGGATATTGATAATACTGCATTGAGGTACATTTCTTTTCTACAGAGGGGGAAATCTAGCATAATTATCTGCTTGGTCTGGCAGCTGGAGGGCAGTTCTCCCTTGTCTAGGCTTTAGGAAGGAGAACTATGGTAGTGTTGCATTTTGCACTAGGTAACCTTTGTTTTTTCTATTTCTTTTGTTGAAAAGATTGCGTACTCGTACCACTACCCCAATAGAGGACCATGTCGAGCTACCCGGAAACCCCGGGTGGGCTCATCGGTTGGGCAAGTTGGTCTGTCTGTCGTGCGAGTATGAACATATATGGAAGAAGCGAAGTGAAGTGAAATGAAATTGTGGCTTTGGTAGAATAAGTGCTCTTCATTAAAAATAACTAAAGGACATCGAGTCCGGCATGTATATCCGCCTCGCACATACAAGATCCCATTTTTCCCCAGGCTTACCATAAGCTGCAGGATTATCTCATTCTAATAGGCTTCACAGAGGGCGAGTTGGAGGTCCTGTCAAGGAAAGTGTCCCGCTCCCGTTCATGCAATTTGGAATGAAGCTAACTAGCTCAAGCCACCGACAACACCGCGTAGGACGGGTGTCGCCAACCCTCGGACACGACCCAAAAAGTGCGGTTTTCGAAATACCTCCTGACCCAGAACCCCATTCAAGCCATTAACAACCCCACGAGATAGCCCGACCCGAGTACTATCAAAGCCCCGCTTTATTACCCATTTCCCCCTTCTTTTAACGCCTTCTCCCCGCCGTTGAAGTTCTAAAAACTCGCGATAACCTGCACGACTTCCCACACACACCGTAACAGCCAAACTCGCCAACTCAGCACTATCACGACTCCAACGACCAACGAGAACAACCCAAACTCCCACACCTCAATCAGACCAACCTGTCCCGCGGATCACTTATCAGCAGACACATCCAGACGCACACCGGTTGCCCCACCAATCGCCATTTCCCGTACCTGCCCGGTTCACAATCCCTCCACGGAACCCGGGTCGAACCAATAGCAACAGTCGTAACTCCCACACCACGACCGACCCATCCAACCCCACCCCATCCATCTTCATACCAATCTCAGTTCTTCCGGCTTCGTACTCCTAGAACCCTGCTCGAGACACAAACAACACCACGAGAAAGCCCGACACGAGTTCTATCGAAGCCCCCCCGAGATCTCACTTCCCCCATCTTCTTACACCCGCCCCTAACTCCCACACCTCAGCCAGACCAACCCGAGCCACGGATCACATATCAACAGACCCAAACTAGCTATATCGACGGAACAACATCAGCTAATTCCCACACCCGTCCGATTCATAACTCACCACACGGCCGACTCCCCACACACAACACAACATCAACACACTCCAGCACACACCGTAACAGACAGACCCGACGACTCAGCACTATCACGACAAAAAAACCCAAACTCCCACACCCCAATCCGAGCCGTGGTTCACTTATCAACTGACACCCAGCCGCACCACCGCCTCCCCCACCAATCGCCATTTCCCACACCTGCCCGGTTAAGAATGCCCCCACGAAACCCGGACCGAACCAATAGAGCCCCTCATAACTCCCACACCACCCCCGACACTTCCACCAAGACTCACCCAACGTACCCAACGTCTTCCACCCCCTTTTCCCCTAACACCTCTCACCAGAACCCGCCAGCCCGCCAACTCAACACCACCACGCCTCACGAGACACAGCGATGCCCCCACCCAGAGGCCGCACCGCGGTCAATTCGGCCCCCAGAAAAGGGCCCCTATACTACCCTGTCCGCAACTGGCGACTAGGACAACACCTGGTCGTCATAGGACACCACACTTACCGAACTCTCGAATCATACGACTAGGAAACCGACCCTCGACCCGAGGCCCTCGAGCGCGCAGCCGCCAAAAGTGCTACGAAGACCAAACCGGAGGGGGGAAATGCTCTTCCTACCGGCGTCAGCCCCCTCCGACACGAACCCCGATGTCGATGAGGACGACACCTACATAGTAAGCGAAGTCCCCGGGGAAGAGCAAATGGGGGACACGATAATAGTCCACTCAGCCACTAAGGGGGTCAGCACTACCCCGAGCGGCAACCCCTCACCAAGCAACGACATCGACGCAGACATGGTCTTTGAAAACCGCCCTCCCGCTACCCGCAAACCGCGGTACTCACCAGCACTCACCTGCTCCGAAGGCCTCCAACGGACATGCCCATCTTAGACGACGATATTCCGGACTCCGAACTCGAAAATGACCACCACGAGTTCCTCCCAGACCCCGACAGCCATGACACCGAAACCCCACACCGAACGAACTTCCAGAACAACGCCAAATCGGCGTCCGAGTATCTGTCCGCCAATACTTGCTATTGGTTAGCGGCGGAGTATGAGAACAAGGCAAAGGAAAGAGCCAGATATCGACCACGATCATAAGTCGTTCACCATCAACACCCGAGAAGCGTTCATACGACTCCTGACAGAAAACCGTGAGATCAAAAAACAGCGAGGCAACGTCAGCGCTTTACTTAGACCCGCACACACTCCCTCTCCTCCCACCTCCTCCTCCTACCCTACTCCCTCCCCACCACCTGCTCCTCGGGCTCCTCTCCCACCTCCTCTGCCTCCTCAGCCTCCACTCAAGCAATCGCCATCCATCTCTCCCCGAAGTGCCCACCTGAGAACACACCCGGGTAAGGCTCAGGCAGCGGAGGCTCCCCTAAGGGCCCTAACAACCCCCCAGTCCCACGGAAGGCCATCCCAAACCGAGCTCCCTCCCGCAAGCCGAAAAACACCTCAGGAGAGTTGGGGTTGGAGTTGGAGTTGGATACGGCAATAAAAAACAGCGATGCACATCTCAATAAGGACTGTCTCCCATACTCCGGAAGAAACATCTCCTACTCTATATATGTATCCCTCCTAGACCCGGACACAACAGCAACCAAATCCAAACATGCTGGGAGCATAGACGTACCTCCTCCTCCCCTTAACATCAGGCTAGCATTGCTACAGGACAAGAAGGAGGAAGATCTCCCTGCCCCGATCGCCGATCCGACATTCTCCCCCCTTACGGAAGGAAGACAGTCTATCCTTACCTGCCTCTCTGCTCACTCCTCCAATCCCGGGTACGTATACTACCGGAACCTGTCACAGTCCCCGAAGCCCCAACCCTTGGACGAACAGATGAACGCGTTCCTTCTAGACTTGAAGACCCATCTACAGGAGGGCACCATCACCGCGTCTGAAGGCTACAGTAGAGAACGTGAATCCCTAGACAGCATATTCGCGGTACACAACACCGAAACCGCACCCCTGCTGGCCGGTTCGGTTTCTCCAGCACTAGGCAGCGACGCCCAAATGACCAACAACCCCCACAACGACCCGATAAATACCCCAGAACCACCGCCAGCCACCATCTCCACCACCCCTCCACCAGTTGTGATCGACCTCACCACCCACCACCAGCCCCAGGCCTCGTCATTTCACTCCTCACAGCGGGACCGGTCGCACCAGCACCATCCCCACAGCACAACCTCACCCCAGAGCACGCGAAACGAATCAGATCTCCACAGACAGAACGATGGGGTCAGGACATTCGAGACAACGTCCACCCTCCCAGACAAACACACATAGGAGGCTCTCCGGAACCCCACGGAGCAGACCCAATAGGGTTCCAACAAGCTTTACAGCCCCAAGGCCCATTCGGCTCGTATACTCCACAAAAGGGAATTCACGAAGAGAGACAAGACTCTCTAACTCCAACCTCTCAACTAATAAACGTTTCATCTCCACCTCTAGAGGGCCCCAGTGAATTCGGGTCCATCTCCCCAGCATACAAGACAGACACGGAGATCACAGATAACGGCCCTGCGAATCGGGAACCACCCCCTCAACACCCCCGCTCCACCGACCGCCCCACAGAATTCCGAGGCAGTCCAGAAGCTCCAGTACCTAATCGATGTCTTCAAGACCAACCCGGCTCGCCTAAAAACGAATATTCAGGCCACACACAGGCACACCCCTCCCACTACCAAGACACCCCTCACCAAGGTCAAGACAGGAGCCAACGAGGTCATGATATACAAAGATAAGTCCAGGGTCAGACGGGGAGAAGAACGCTACACAGCCCCAGACGCCAGTGCACTCAGCGCCAAGACGCCCTCGAAAAACCCTGACCTAGACCCAGATTGGCGCAGAGACCAGGACCAAGATCTCATGGACCTAACAGCCCAACTGGTGGAAGAAGCTCACTTGGCCGCACAGAACCAGGCCTCCGGCACCCTATTCCCCAGTGGGGCCGTTGCCATCAAACAGGAAATAGATCAGCTCAGAGCCTGGGTTTTAGACTGGGCATCTTACGGACCAGGAGGCAAAGACATCCCATCCGACACACCACTCACCAGACCACAGATCCGAACCCTCAACGACCGCATCAGCAGACTGGCAGCCCACAAAGGGGTATCAATCACCCCCTTACCTCTACCACCCCACACCAAGGGCACAATACCACCACTACGGCAGAAGGGAAACGGGGTAACCAAAGAAGCTCAGTATCTCCCACCCCAGAACCTCCATCTCCTTCCCCCCATGGAAGGAGTGACTGGACACCACCCGTGAAACACCCCAACCCTACACAACCCCCTTCGAGCGAACCTTCCGACACAGCAGGGACCTCCCGCCCACCGACCCTCCACCCCACCAGACAATCTCGACTGTTTTCGTGAAGCGAGCCAACAGGCCGACAGCAGGCAACGACTGGAAACACTAGCTTCAGTGGTTGTTCGATCAGTCGGCCAGGGACACTCTCCCCTCAATGGCCGCCTCAGCCTTGTAAAATCCACGTTCGCCCCAAACTACCCCAACACCATATGCCTCAGGATATAACACCATCACGGCATGAGAAGTTCCCTTAGCAACGAGCTACAGGCCAAATATGATTAACAGAGCAAGAATAGCGATCAGCACAACAACCGCTTGCTGCAGGTACCAGTATTCCGCAAATTCTTCGTTGATACCCTCGTAATTCTTACAGTCTAACCTGTCTTCCTCGAAGATGCCCATCAGAGCACCTATGGTGCAGTAAGGCAACATTATGCATGCAGTACAACTGAATATGAGCAAAATAGCCAGCTACACGATCCCCCGTTTAGATACATAGCACCACCCCGACTGGATACATAATGCCCCGGCCCTTCTCCACCCGAAGATCTCACTCCGCTCCAAGCCACTTCTCAAGGTGCGATTGCTGCTTGCGTTCTACCATACATCATCGGGTAATGCATCATCAGCGGGATATTCATCAGCCCCTACGCAATCCCTGTCGGACCCCTCTTGGCGGGTCAGTGGGGTGTAAAATCAACGGAATCATATCCAGTAAAATATATACACATCCTGAAGATGCAGAGATTCATTATCATGTGGTGGGAATTCGTCAGGGATGCCTAACAGCAATTTAGGGGGCGGTCATTGTGTGGCATTGAGTGGAAAGGGGCATAGAAGCGAGAGGCAACTGGCCCTCAGCACTTGTCATGTCTTGAGGATATATATCAATTGAGAGTTGAATGATCTATTCTAGTGCCTATAGATGCGTAAGAAGTTGGGTGGAAGTTATAAGGCCGTTAGCGTAGAGCAGAGAGTTCATGGAGACTTGGTGCACTTTTCCGGAGTTTGTAAATAGAGGAACTGAGGCCTGTATGGACGACTCCGAACTCAACTAGCCTAGCCTGGGCTTGCATATCTATGGCCGAGCCCAGCTTAATGTACCTTAGCCCACCTGGGTCTGCCTGAGGCACTCTGGAGGTGTTGCACCAGCCTGCACCAGCTCTGCACCAAGTAGGTGAAGCTCGGTCTTGACTCGGGCTTCCTGACCCATTGTGGCCCACTAAGGGCCTCCCATAGGTTGTACAGAGCCTCGTGGGCCAGTATATGTTTGCCTGAGGCCTGATTAGGCCGCTGTGGCCTTTTAAAGCTTACAATGGGCTTACTGCCATCGGTTTGCGGCTTAGAAGCCCATGTAGACTTGCCTCGCCCTTCAATGCCTTATATCCGCTTACTTCCTTATCCAAGCGTGCTCAGATAGGATATGTAAGTTTATGAAGATGTCGGCGTGCACATCTGTACAGGCTGAGCCAACTCAGTGCAATCTATCTCAGGATATTCAGAAGGCTAACACAAGCAGGTTCCCACTACTTCTAGTGGGTAAAGGCTCCCCAGGATATTGAGGTAAGCTAGGGCTAGCACAGGCAACCCCATAGTATCATATTAGAACCCAAGTTAATACAGGTGAATCCAGATTAGTTCATATATGTCTAGGTAAGTGCATTAAAGCTCTGGCAAGCAGTCTAGTGCGCTCAAGTGAGTTTAGGAAGGCTGGTAATATATCAGACAGCATGATGTTGATTCAGGAGGTCCAAAATAACTCACGGTTGCCACCGACTGATCCCCCCGTAAATTGCCATTAGGCATCCCTGACGCATTTCCACCACATGTCAATGAATCTCTGCATCTTCAGGATGCTTATATATTTTGCTGGATATGGTTCCGTTGATTTTACACCCTACTGACCCGCCAAGAAGGGTCTGACACGGATTGCGTGGTGGCTGATGCACATCCCGGTGATGATGCATTACCCGGTGATGGATGGTAGTCCGCAGAGGGTGTAAATACACAGCCAGGAAGACTATCTACATATAGCTCGTTTACGTATGTACCAACTATTATTGTATATGCGGAATAACGGAAGGACATCATTACGAAAAAAAAGGAAAACGAAAATTTTAGAAAAAGAAGAAGGAAGAAAACCAAATAGCGTTACAACTTTTTACCATTTATATGGGACAAAATACAACAAGACTCAAATAGGTACCCCTAATAACCCTCCTAACGTCAATTTACATCAAATTCAGTGAGGAGTATCGCGAGCTATTGTCTCTATCGCAACCGGCTGCTGTCCACCTAGGTCAGAGGAAAGTTGTTATTTTCGATCGACGATCGCGCCGTCATCGTCTTCCTCCAGTGATACAACATTGGGCGTTAATAATGCAGCACCGGGCTGCAATAAATATATAACCATCCTCAATACTACCCGCAACTCAGAACATGTAGAAAGGTCATAATGCCGCGACTGCCTGACTGGTACATGGGCCCGCTGATTGTCTGCACCACCGGATGCCCCCTGCTGGTCCATCATATAAAACTTGCAGGCAGTCCCATCGGTTGTAATCCCGAAGGCAGAGGTGTCCTCACGAGTCCCCCTTGCCTCTCGATTCCGGTACAGGCACCCCATTTACGCCAGGAGTTGTGCTACAGCAACTCTATGCGTCTCCGGTCCTTTCTCCTCAACCACCACTAGCAGCGTTCGATTGCCTACTTCACTGGATATATCATTGGAACCACCACCTTCACGAAGCAACACCTTCTCTACACTACCAAGAGCCCTGTCCATTCACCCAGCACATTGCCTACCCTAACTTCATCGTCGAATACCACGGGAACTTCAAACATCAGCAGCAGTTTTTTGAGGCCCATCTTGCTCGGGTATTCCCACGTTCGTTCATTCCGGTAACACCTACAACAACTTTGACACAACGAGCGCTTGGTCGGATCTCAGCAACCAGAGCAGCTACAGAGAAGTGGACGGCACCACGAGATAGCCCTCGCCGCCCACAACACGAATATCTCCTCAGACCTCGGGGGAACAACTATCGCGATCCTTTCCCCCTGGTCTGAAGCTTTTCTTCACGTCTTCCTCGCTCTCTTCTCTTTTCTCACCAAGAAACGCCCTCAACGAGCATTGGTCCACGAGCCAGTCCACACCTCAAGCCAGTCCACACCCCAAGCCAGTCCACACCTTGACTTTCCAGCGAATCAAGGATTTTGTAATTCACATACCGACGCCTAGCCAACGAGCTTACGAAGCACACCCACCCTCAGCGAGACCTAGACCAACTTCGGCTCTGGAGCCAATCAATCAGTCATGCCGGCCAAAGGAAAGAGAAAGAATAATCCCGGGAAGTCAGACCGGGTCTGGCCCCCCACTCAAGACGCGCACGCCGGTCACCCGCCACCCTTCGGGCGCCCCACCGGGCATAGCGCCATTTTCAGCACTGCCCCAATATGACAAGGGCGACGAAAGCCACACAGACACGGACACACCAGCCACCGAGTTGCCACACAATCAAGCGAGACAACACACAGACGATACAGACAACGATGAGGTAGAGGAGGCCATCTTGTCAGTGAAATCTCTAATCTCAGGCAGGATCCGCAACGCACCTGGTACCCTCATAGGCATATAGTCGGAAATAACGCTCGTCGGTGCAATATCTCAGTCGTGTTGGCGGTCAAAGCCCTGGGCAAAGCAAGGCTTATGCAGATTCTCTTTTGCCCCATGTTAGCTCCGACACGTTAGATTTCTTACAGACTTTCACTGCATCGCAATATTGGTCACATACCTATAGTCCATTTATTTCCATAGGCCTGATAATGATACTGCTGAATCGCTCTCGCTGCGGACTGGCAATACATCCAGCACTTTGAGCCATATCCTGGATCGGCACTACATGCAATACTAGTTCCGCTCAGACCTTTGGGGGGGTCGATGCCAGCTGGACTGGGCTCAAACCACTGACCCTTCTCCCCCTCAAAGTTCAACTCCCGTATGCGGTTGTTTTGGTCTTGAAAATACAGGTAGATTCCCATGCACGTCAAAGACTCCCAAGTCACCACGGCTGCCAGATCAGAGTTGTTCCATGCAGGGATCCGCGTTGAAGTTAGGGATCCGTCGTGCCATGTTGCTCCACCATCTGGGGTAACTTGCTACAGACTCTGTCAGAAACTTTGGCCAAGCCAAATAGACCACTGCGTCAGCAACTGGAGGGATTACAAGTTGGCTCTCACCTCACACAGTAGGTTTCTCTCATCAAGATAGTACAACGCTCCCTGAATAGTAAAAGCGACCCTCTAACAACGTCTATGGCTACCTTCGTAAGTTTATCCAGCCAAATCCGAATTTAGGTCAACCTACACATGATTGCTATTGCGTCAGATAGTTTCTAGCTTGTAATAGAAAGTTATTGAATGACCTTTACCTGGGCACTTTGCGTTCCTCTGCCGCTAGGTGAGGGCGAAGCTTTGGCTGAGTCGGTTGGGTCCATACTTGGAGAGTAAGTGAATGTACCTGTCGGCCCCGCTTCCTTCGTGCTGGTGGTTCATCGCTTGAGCCAGAATAGGTTGAGGTGGGTACACGTGGCAGGATGTGGGATTGTAGGTGAAAGGAGCACTTGATAAACCAAGTATACCTCGTATGCCTCAATATAGGTGTCTTGGCGCCATGCACATAGCTTGTAGCCTCCATCTGTGAGCACTATTCATATAGCACCGCCAGACACAAACGGCTCCGGAACATTCCTGCAAACCGCCACTGTGTTCTATTCTGAGACAGTCTTCAACTTACTATCACCCCCAATTATTGCAAACGGTGCAACTGTGGAAGTTCGGAGTACCCCGTAGTTCGCTCCGCGAAGGTAGCTCTAGATCGACCTCTCCTGATCATCAACGCCGTATCCCTGTGAAACCAACACACTTACCCACGCACTGCCTCCCCACTCCACCACCCCTGTACCACCCCGACTCTCAGGCTGCCCTACGTTCAGCCATTAACCTGAGCAGCGGCTCCCCCCCGATATCGGCGATCGAGAAGGAACTTAAGGCGGCTCTCCACGAGAGAAGGGGCCAGGACACGGGCATAGCCTGGATCCGCAGCCACATAGGCATCCCCAGTAACGAGAGGGCGGATTCCCAAGCCAACTACAAGTCACTGTTGGGGGACATCTCCGACTCCGAAGGAACTACGGCTAAGGAGGGAGTCAGGGCGTTCTCTGCGGCCCAGAGAAGATAGGACAGGCAGAAGAGCGGGTTCGGGGGTGAGGAGAAGGGACTGGTACAGAAGAGCTGGCTTCATAGCATAGACAAGGCACAAGACACGAGTTGCCCCTGCGGCCGCCCGGCCCAAGGCGGCGCTCATATCACCTTCCAGTGCCCACGGTGGGCCTCACAGAGGAGGGAGCTTCTGGGCATACACCGCACGTAGGAAGAGCTGGACAACCCGAACTGGAGAGAAGGAAGGGGACGAGGAGCCATACGACACCATCCAGGTATTCTTCCACGTGTTTTTCCAAGACATCTCCAGCGGCCGAGGACAGGGGGGGAGGGTTGGGGGCGGACAGGAGCACAGGAGGGGTAGGGCCGGAGGGCATGGCGGCGGAGGCTTCACGACTTTCTTTAGAACCAGGAACCATTTGTTGGTCTTGCGTTGTCTTCCGAACCTTTTGTACCACTTTCTTTGGAACCAGGAACCTTGTCCATCTAGTGTTGTTTCTCTTACGTTTTGCATCTAGCGGTGTTTAGCTTCTGAATAGGCAGGCCGGATTAACTCGGTCCCCCTTTGAATCCTCCCAGGCTTCCGAGGGGCTCACCATGGCCCTCCTAACAGGGCCGCATATGAGTAATGAATATGTAAAAAGAAAAGAAAAAACCCATGTACCACCTTCTCTGTCCCAATAATGCCTGTTTCAAAGCAGGGCGTCAAGAGGGCTCCTCGGCCCCGAAGCATAGCACTACCACCATCTCGCAAGCGGAAAAACAATGCAGACCCCACCATCGCCCCAAGCTCTCAAAAGACCAAAGTAACCGAACCGCCAGCTACAACCGAACCACCAGCTACAAACGACACAGAAAATGCAGGACTTTTCTACCCCGCCCGCCCCCGATATACAACATATCGCAATCACGGAAGTCAATACTGTGGGGCAGATCCTGTCTCACTTTATACTATGTCACGGACGCCCCGATCCGTATCTTATCAACCCCTACACTTGGCAGTTTCCAGAAAACCCACTGAGGGGATGCCTGGCATAAAGATTAGGCCCCGAAATTATTGAAGGGCTGAATCTTGCGGTGACACTCGGATCTGCGCTGTGAAGTCCTCTTCAAATATCGTGCGTGTTCCTACCTAGATACTGAGGCAAGCAGCAGACCCTGTGTGGATTTCATTCTACTGACGGCAATATCTATGCTTAATGGGGTCAGCAAGATGTATCGCGACAGGCTAGAAGGCACACTGACACAAGGAACGGTGATTGAGCCTGCAGCGGACAATGAAGTGAAATACCCAGCCCGGGAGCACTTCAAAACAGGGGGGTGGAGGAGGAAGTGGGAGGACATTTGGTCGGATCCGGAATTCTACACGGAGGTCACAGGTTTCCTATTGTCACAAGTTTGAATAAAAAAGCACTTTAAAAGGCTGAAGTTGTGGTACAAAGGTCCCATAGAGTACCATGATATTGTCACGGGCGACGGTATAGCGGGAAAATTGACTGGGCCCTTGGTGTCATGGCAGACCTTTCTCCTGGTCAAGCTAGCAGATTCAGCGACATATCGACAGGAGCAGGCTATCGTACCCTACTAGTTGTGATCCAAGCGCAAGGTCCGGAAACTTATAGTCGAGCCTCAGCACAACTCCTGGCCTACATGGGCTGCCTGTATCGGGATCGGGAGGCAAGAGGGACCCGTCAAGACTGTTCCGCATTCGGGGTAATCACAGATGGCCTTCTCTGGCGTTTTGTCATGTTAGACAACGAGGTGTATCCGGTGGTACACCGAACCAGAGGGGTCATGTGCCGGTGAAGGAGTCGCGGGAATATAACATATCTAGGATAGGTGAATTGCGAAGTGTACTGGAGGTGAGTATGCACTTTCTATAGCGAGGTGCAACATTGATAGCGACAAAAGTTCCGCCGGTAGAGGGAGAGGATGATAGCTTTATCGTTGGTCAGAAGGAGATTGTAAGGTAGAATCTGCCTTAGCGTCAGGAAATAGAGAATGCAGCAGCCGAGACGGAGTGCTGAAAATTTGGATTTGATGGAAATTTGAATCCAGTGGGTTGTCATTGTCGATTCTGAGGGTATTAAATATAAGGATACTTTGGGCACCTTTAGCGACCTGGGATATTGGATGTGGGGTCTAAAAGTATAATAGCGATTCCGTAATTAGTACTGCTCTCACACAAGTAATTGTACACTTGCCACTCCACCCTACTAGGAGTCCCGTGGCATGAACTCCCCAGACCAGGACTGTGATACCGTCCACCCCCCCACCATAGAGGCACATATTCAATAAATTATATTGTTTCAACCCAATCATTCCATCCGATATTATCAATCGTTCTGGGCGGCAGCAGCTCTTTGGCCCGTGTGGCAGGCACATTTTTTTATATTTTTATATTAAATCATTACTCGTATTAAAGCTATAATTATGCTTAGCCCATGGCGAGGGTATACATACCATGGCAGGTGTATTTCCGCCCTCTTGAAGATCCAACCCATCTAGGTACCCTTTTCCCTTGCCCCCAAGACCAACACCAACATCACATCACCACACGTCCCTAGAAAAGACCTTTCACTCCACATACAGTACATACACCTACATCCCCACTTCCACCCTCGATGCTAGATTCTGGACTCTGCATATGTACTGTAAGTATTCCCCAACCGTCCTATTTCTCCATTTTAGTTCTCCTCTAGCTATCGACGAGTTGCCTGTGCTCATTGCAGGGTTGGGGTGGGGCGTGGGGGTAAGGGCTCGGTAGCATAGTCGATTGGTCGTGGAAGCTACCTATCCATGTTCTTCAAACAAAATAATGAGACTTTAAATTAATAACGTGAACTGATCGGAGGTTTCGAAGATTGTCAATTCTGGTGACTGTGACATACCTAGTTTCGAGGACTTTCCGCCCCCGAGAGTTTGTCGCCTCTCCGGAAAGGTATGGTTGTACGGAGTTAGTAAACAGTATTCCACCACTCTGCCTGGAACACCCTCTCTTATATACTCCCTACACACGGGTCCTGATGAGTCTGGATAGCATAATTGGACCAGATTGAGCACAACAATGGGGATATTTACATAGTCTCGTACCTATTTACATACATCACCAGACGATATCAATGTAGATAGAAAACTCATTAATATTTGGTATAGTTGAATTTATTTAGTGTACCGCTCCTCAGCATTAATAACTACAGAAACCCGTCAAGGCATAGATCTGGTAAGAGAGCCTAGTAGGAATCTCTTCCTATGTTTCTTCCAATCATTCCGCTATTCTCTTAACAGCTACTAGTCCACCGAGAAATGAAGCAAGGTTAGGGAACTTTTGATGTAAAATCTTGTTAAGCTTCAGGTAGCGCTCAAGATCCGGAAACCTCCTAAATTAGAGTACGATAAGAATTGTGTATAGGAGAGTTACCATCCATGAAGAGAGGATTGGCACATGAGAACACACCAAATATGGGGCTTTCTATCTTGAACATAGATATAGTCTGGAGATGTATGTAAATAGGTGCGAGACTACGTAAATATCTCCATTGTTGTGCTCAATCTGCTAAGCGGTCAACTTATTGTGATACATACATGTCATTCATGTTTCACTGGGTGCCGATCGCTGATAAAAAGGAGTGCGCGGAAACTTTCCCCCAGGCACTGTATATACAAAAAATTAAAAAAAATATGCAAGAAAAGTTCTGCTTGCGCAACCCCCCGCTTGCTCAATGCCCTGCCAGCGCTTATACTGAATTCGTACATGGGTGCTGCCCTGACCCAGTACAGTAGGCAGTACATGAACGTCCTTCTTTTTTACATTGGCAGCGAACCACCGATCTAGTAGAGGCAAGACGTGCAACAGCATAAAGCGACTTCGATTTTTGGTAGGTTCCGTACTTTCTTTGGACTTCAGGAGATAGGCACAAGAATACCTGCTAAAATGATCTCGAATATGTAAAATCCGTTGGTATTCTCCATCTGGACCTGCTCGCGTATAAATTAGATCAATTTACACTCGTTCCCAAAGATTGTTAACAATGATGGGGTGTAGTAGACCATGACTTTGACTTAGTTTATTACGTACACACAGTTGATAGTGCTGTAAAAATACATACTTATAACTCCTGGCGATTAATTCCATGATACTTTTCATTTGTACTTGCATAAGTTTTGTTCTTGCCTGCATGCAATAACACATCATGAATATATGCGATAACATCAAATACATCATACTCTAAAACCACTTGTTTTCCCAGTTATTTTTTGCAGCAATATAATATAAAGCATCGTGGTGCAGCTCATATTCCGTTAATGCCTTTGATCACAGCTTAATTGCTGATGTATCACCTCTCGGAGCATTGAGATTTGGGTCTCTGCCTGGGCAAGAGCCGGCTCGGCTCGTGCCCAGGCGTATTTGGGTCCCGGGGGTAGGCTTTAATTTTGCAATACCTAGCACCTATTAGCCACTACGTATCATACTGTAAAAAGATTCTAGGGAATTACTTCTCTAATCGAGATTTGTCGGTTCTTGTATGCAAATATTCTTCAAACTTGGTACGAGCAGTACCAGAGAATGCTTCAATTGCGCTTGTAGATGGAGCACAACCTAAGGGATGATGCTGGTTGAGATCCAGTCCACTCTGATCTTCTGCAATAGACATCGGTGCAGTAAGGCGCTGGTTGTAGGTGCGAGTTAAAATTCTCGTGTGTATCGCAAAGGGATTGTAGTGCGGAAAATGGTCTTTTAAGATACAATTGTGTGCGCTACATCCTCTTGTTCTTTGACCTAATGTTCCTGCTACATAATAACCTTCATTTTGGTATACCTCTATCCAGTATTTTTTGTGGATAGGTCCCCTATGCTACTCCGATATTCTTTGACTAGATGTTTTTACTCCAAAATAACTTTCATTTCGGGTATGCCCCAATGTAGTTGTAAAGTCGCTGGGGCCGCTGTGGTATGGTAGAAGTTATATCCTTGTCGCCGTGGCATTAACCAATTTTAATCCCGCAGCGACCTGGGCCGTTGCGAGATCCAGGTCATACCGGTATGGCCTGAATCTCGGAAGGGCCCAGAACATATATATCTAGTCTCATTGTATATAACTAGGCCTCCCAGTAAGATTCTATCAATCGCTCCGCGCCAGTCATTGTGGAGCACGATTCCAACATTCTTATAATACGAATCTTCTTATATTGAGATGTGTATATATAGTAAAATAAAACGAGAGTAGAAAATGTTTAACCGGGGCTTGAGAAAAAAACTAGTGACTGTTGTTTGCTAATTTGTCCTCCGAAGCAATCCCCCAGATGCTGATCACCACCGCGATGTGGATCCAGCGGTGATTATGGGGTTTGCCACAGTTTCTAGCCCAATATAAACTAAATAGGCTCGAATTTTGGGATTGTATTGTAGGTAGATAAATGGGAGTTTGCTGACTCAAACCCGGAAGGTATTACTGCTCGAATGATCTACATAGGGGGAAAATACAGTGGATTGAGGTTTAGCTACAAGATATGTTAATAGACGGGGGGGAGGGACTATGATGGGTTTAATGAGTAGGGCTTATTGTTCACTTGCAGTTGTCATGCGATATGTGTCTGTAGATAGTT
>Ga0307511_10003197_pt1 | contig 16864 bp, 18 predicted proteins | sample 13_EM_MG_FD_200266 | JGI IMG/M metagenome (GOLD analysis project Ga0307511, IMG submission 200266) | Populus trichocarpa ectomycorrhiza microbial communities from riparian zone in the Pacific Northwest, United States - 13_EM | ecosystem: Host-associated > Plants > Roots > Unclassified | place... | reverse complement strand
TGTCGTCGCTGGCACCCCGGCGGTAGTGTCCTATATCAAGTGGCACACGCGTGCGCACCCCCCTAGACGGCATGAACATCCGTTCACTGCTTTAGGGCTTTTTTCCCGGCCCGTCTGTCTGTGACACCAAGATCGTTGCATCTCTTACCCCTTAGACGTCCACTAAACTTTTCTTGTTAGCCTATACGTTAACTCCGTTGCTTTAACGATACCACCTACCTTGTCACACAACTCGTTCGCATCCACCACGCTCTCCAGTCCGCAATCCTTCGTGCATATACATATCTAGCTATACAATGTACCGCATAACTCCATTTCGCACAACCTGGCACGTCATATGCGTTTTACCTCTTACATAACATAGGCTTGTGGCTGTTGTTCAAGAGCTATTGGTGTCTCAGATTACCCCGGGCGGTCATAAGTTGGGCGGTGAACGTTCAGTCTTCCGTGTCAACCGGCAGCGTGAATGGCAGTTTATGTTATGGTTGGTGTCTGCGTGGCTTTATTGTTTCTCTTTGTGCTAATTGTTTATGTCATTTTCGTTCTAGGAGATGGCTGTATTATCCGTCAATGTCGGTATGGTCCTCGTTGACCGTTGTGTTGCTAATCGGCGGTGTTATGTTGGATAGGAAGTAACCTGGTCCGTCGGATTCGACGTTCGACACCTGCGATGAAACTTAGAAGACGCGCAACGACGCCAGATCTAGACACGGCATGCATTCGTGTGGACCTAGGTGAATCCATCAGAGGTAAGATGTCCACCAACTGATTAGTAGGCGTCAGATCGTGTATGTACCCTTGTATGGTATGACCTATAGCATTGGTATGGCCTTTCAGTAGCAAGCCGGATGGTCCTGAGAGCGGCATCTCCCAGGCTGATGGTACTGCGATCAGCGCACGATGTGGTCTGCTACAGGGATAGCCAAGTCTCTGGCACTCGAAGCCTTCGAACTATAATTGAACCGTTGGAATGTTATCGTGACATATGTCTGCCGGCTCGTCAACAGAGATCCCCAGCCACTGCCTTTCCATATCCGCGTCGTAAATAGTCCAAGTTGTCGACCGTTCTCTCGTGGAAGATATTATGGTACAGATTGCACCTTTCAGAACTAAGGGCGTGTTATTGGGCAGGCAAATCGATCCACTCATCGTCATATTATTGCAGTTGCCAGAGTCTGCGACCTGTACACCGATCTGCATGACTGGCATCTCCGGAAATTTTTCCCGCTCCGAGTCTGAATATACATGGAACAACCCTTTGTGCTAAGAATGTGCTGGTAACGTCGTTCCTCCTAGCATTTGTCCTTGATGTCGCCTCTGCAGGATGCTTTGCCCTTCGAGACCAGCGTGCGTTGATTCCCAACTGTCCAGCTACGATCATGTAGAGAGGTGAAATTTGCATGACAGCCCATGACAGACAGCCCTGAAACGAGAGCTCGACTCCGCAGGTCGGGGGTGGCTGAGTGGTGCGTTGAAATACATAAAAGGATGCCTTGGAAGACGACGACGAGCACCCTGCAAAGCAGCTTGGAAAAGGGCTCCTTGTGAGTTGGAGTAGGATATGTCCGGCTCACACACCCAAAACAAGCGGTGGGTGGAGAAGCACAGCCACCTGCCTCTGGAGCCCAGCGCTGGCATATCGCACTCGTATCCGGGATTCGTCGCAAGTCCCTTTGCTGTCGATCTGTCTGTGCCCACAATACAGCAGGAAGGGGCTCTCTCGCCCTCAGCAATACAGAGCGTCATGTCTCTGCTCACTCCCTCCGAAGCACTCGCTTTCCAGTCGTTTCTCACCTCCCTCGATGCAGCCGACTTCTCCGCAGAGTGGAATATGCAGCTTGACATTCCTCACGATCATGTTCCCCCTTCACAGGGAAAGGAGGCCTTGACAAAGGCAACGAGGGACCTCATGTCGTTGGATGCCGAGAAGTGGAAGCATCCATTAAGACAGTCCCCTGGCGGTAGCTCGGGTGCTCCAGTTCACCGGTATCCGCAGCCACACTCAGTTTTATTCTCTGCCCATCCCCATAATGCGTCAGGTGTCGTGTACAACGAACTGAGTTCATCGCCCTCACGGTTACAGCCCGGAGCCTCTAACAATCGGCCCCAACTTCCTCCGTTTGACAGTTCGCACGCGCGTTCCACTCATGATCACAGGTCTTCTCCACCGGCCTGCCATTCTCCAACTGGCCCCTCTGGGTCGTCTTCGTCCACCCAGAGTTCGACTCCGGGTCTTTCTTCCGCAAAGAGGTCACCTCCACTGGATGCTAGCGTCGATGGTAAACGACATCGTCCGTCAAATGCCCCTGCGCCCCAATCGCCTCAGCACAATCGAGCAGCGCTTCTTTCGCCCTCTCAAAAGAAGGCCAATCATATCCAATCGGAGCAGAAACGAAGGGCAAATATTCGCAGAGGTTATGACGCCCTCTGCGAAATGGTGCCTGCGCTTCGAGAAGCATGCCAGGCAGAAGAAGAGCGAGCTCTTGTAAATGGGAAGACCAGGAATCGACGCCGCGGTAAAGGACGGGCAGCATGCGAGGACGGAGAAAAGACAGATGGCCGCGCCGGTCCGAGAAGCGAGAACGTCGTTTTGTCAAAGAGTGCGTCCTATTTTTTTTTTTGGTTTCGTCCGGCCTCGCCGGCTCATGTGCGACCTCAGCCATCGACTACGTGAATGAGTTGTTGTCTGAGAAGGACGCTTTGCTTCACCGACTACATGCTGCTCAAAGTGCTTTGCCGTCTGATCATCCCTTGCTGCAACGCCATCCTGACGCTTCTCCACCGCTGTGGGAGAGGAAGTGGACTGGTGGGCAGTGCAAGGATGGGGATGATGACGAAGACGACGAAGACGAATATTAGACTCTGAACCATCTCGGAGAACCCTCGTGTATTTGCATGGTTTTTCTTTGGTTTATCTGGTAAACTTCTACCTAAGCTATGCTAGGCTAATCAAGCAGCAGCTACCCTTCGCGCGCACGTTTCTGTACGACTTGCAAGGAATTTTCATTATATCTCACTTAAAGCTAACTACTCACTCTATTGTACGTGTTCCAAACGTAGTTTATGCGTAGTAAATACGAGGCAAATCATTCGCTGTCCCCCAATTACTTCATCGTCCACCTGATCCATGTCGGAGACCAAGCAATCTCGAAAGCGCAGATATCGCTCAGTGAGGACGCTCGAAATCATCGGATCAACTGGACTGACACTCCAATAGGACGGTCCATCGCCCACCTGGGTAAAACGCGCGATCGAAGGACCTGGCATCTGGGCGAGCTGTGTGAAGGGCAAGGAGAAACAAACCGTCGGAGAACTATATGATCTTTTCGAATCGGTGAGAGTCAGTCTTGCCCGATCTCTTCCTCTTGAATCAACTGGACCAGCTAGCCAGCGAGTTATGGCCAATCGCAGGACGAGATCGCGAGGAGGAACGACCCGCTTCTGACGACGAAGGGGGCAATCTCGAAGATCAAATCGCTCGAGAACTTGCTGCGATCAAGCGACCGCGAACCGAAGGCAGATTTGGTCTGTAGCTACACTTCCTCTTTGTCAACCTCCGCCCTTACATTCAGCAGCTAACTGTCAAACCAATACCCCCTGTGGTACGTTTTGTGGCCGTGATGTCAGGATACCATGAATGAACACTACTGCCTAGTAATCTTCATTTCCTGTAAACCACCGGTCGACCCGGTGAAGCTTGTCGTCACGCACATCGAAAGCGTTCAAAAAACAGGGGTAACGAGGACGAAGTGAGCTCGACGTTCCATCATTTTTGTCATCTGCTTCTGATGCATGTACTAGGTATACACATCGTCTGACTCCTGTTTCCGGGACATGTGTCGCAAATCTCTCCGAGATACACTCTCTGTGTCAACGCGTAATTTCGCCGTTCTTTGCAGAAAACGGAGGTGACGATCCGCCCAAATCTCACAAGGTCAGCCTTTGCGCTATCACTTGTTGTAAATCGTCCTTTTTATCATCTGTGCATAGTACAAGATCGAGCTGCGCATCCGCAATCACAGCACGCTGTCCCGGATGGAAATAATACAGGAGATCGCACAATGCGTGCCCGTGAGCTATACGGTGGATCTAGACAACCCTGACGTATTTATCCTCGTAGAGGTTTTCAAGGCTTGTAGCTTCCTTTTCACTCCGCTTGGACGAGTTCTAACGAGGGCACACACGACAGAACGCATGTGGTGTGAGCATCCTGAAAGACTATTATCGATGTCAAAAGTTCAACGTGATGACCCTTGCTCATGAGAAGAACGAGCCGGAGAGCTTCAAGGACGGAGCAGGGCGCGTCAAGGGGAAAGAGACTACTAGCGTAGAAGTACCACAAATTCTGTGATAATAAATCGAAGACATCGTCCTGATTGGCAGCACCAGGAGTAGTTGCCTTATTTGTCTGCTTGTTCTAAAAGCCCACAGGCGCAGTTATTACCACTAGACAGACCGAAAGGCGTGCAAAATACCCATGGCAGACCCAGTGGATTCGATGCTCGATCTTATGCGGCGCCTGCCACCGACGCGGGTCGAGGAGAACGTCAATGCGCTTATGCAGCTATGCCCCGACTACGCAGATGATCTACTGGGCAGTGTCGACCAGCCGCTCAAGGTACATACAGATCGTGCTACGGGCAGGGAATATCTGGTGTGCGATTACAACAGAGATGGGGACAGCTATCGGTGAGTAAATGGCGTGTCGCTCCGACCTGCAGTATCTGCCGCTTCCGCGGTTTCTTGGCCATAGGTCGTGTGCGTGGCTGACGTGTAGGTCAGGTCTCCGTGGTCCAATGAATATGATCCTCCACTGGAGGACGGGACAACGCCGTCTCCGAAGCTTCGTAAACTCGAGATCGCAGCAAACGAAGCGTTCGATACCTATAGAGAGATGTATGCCTTCTGTTCTCCTGATCGATATCCCGCTCATGCGGGTTTTATTCTGTCGGATCATAGGTACTACGAAGGTGGTGTCTCTTCTGTATATCTGTGGGAGCTCGAGGACGGTGGTTTTGCAGGCGTAGTATTGTTCAAGAAGGGTACGGTCTCACTTTACGTGAATATGGGGCGTTGGCTGATATGATGATCGACCGATCTTTGTAGTGATGAATCGTGCCAGCGCAGATGAGCCCTCGGGCTCATGGGACTCCATACACGTATTCGAAACGGCAGAACGTGGGAGGCAGGCCCATTACAAGCTCACGTCTACCATCATGCTGCAGCTTGTCACGCGGCAAACTGATAAATCAGAGGATGCACAAGTTTCATCGTTTAGCAGCGTGGAGAAGAGAAACTCCGATCATAGCCGCAGGGCTTCTGGAGAAGTGAATCTGAGTGGCAGCATGACTCGGCAAGTACGTGGCAATTCAGAACCTTCTTAGCGCCTTTTCCCTCTTACGTTGCTGCAGACTGAGCAGGATTGGCCACTGCACGACACATCTTCACACATTACGAACACAGGTAAGATGATCGAAGACATGGAGATCAAAATGCGGAACCTTCTGCAAGAAGTCCGTCTTCTTTGTTTTTGTGCGAAGGAGCTAATGCACTGCCTTTACAGGTATACTTTGGGAAAACGAGAGACATCGTGTACGACTTGCGGAGTATAGACGACCTGGAAAGGGCTCGGAAACAGAAGGAGTTGCAGAAGGAGCTAGTGGGTTTCATCAAACGGTAATACTAACATCCGCAGTTGAATGTATGGTACATATTGCACTGCCATGGCCGCAGAAAAGTTGACGCTTATGGTGTGCCAAGACGAGTGACATCCATAGCCATGTATTCACGAATACGGTTAGCGCGTGTTCAGCTGACTGTCGGCTATGGGGTTCGCATGGATTGTGATCTACAGCATCGTTTTCACAACGTTTGCGGATAGAAAGGGGAGCCGAGTGGCACATACGTGGGTTAGTTTAACCTCCGCCAAAGGTCGGTTTTTGTTGTTCACCGGGACGCGTTCCATAAGGTCCAGGGTAGAATCAGCACCATCGATGACTTTGCCGAAGATGGTGTATTTTCCATCCAGATGTGGCTGTTTAGAATACGCTACGAAGAATTGGGATTTATTGGTATCTGGACCGGAATTTGCCATGGCGACAACACCGCGCGCGTTGAACTGAGAAAGATGATCACTGAGGCTCTGTAGACAGCCGCACCAGCAAGGCATCGCACCTTCAGGGTAGAACGGACCTCGTCAGCAAAGGGATTGCCCCATAGACTTTGACCGCCTTTGCCTGTTCCCGTGGGATCACCAGTTTGGATCATGAAACCTTTGATGTTACGATGGAAGATGCAATTATCGTAGTAACCGGAGGCACACAAGGCTAGAAAATTCTGCTGATATCACGAGTCCGCCTTCTCATTCAGGGTGAAAGAGAACGAACCTCCGCAGCCTTGGGTACAGCCTCACAGAAGACTTCGATCTTGCGGCGGATAATGCATCAGAGAATGTTCATGTGGGGCAGTAGAAAGTGTACCTTAAGATCGCCATGGGTCGTGTGCAATGTCACAGACTGCCAGCAGTGAGATCTTGAATATGTGACGGATGAGGAGAGAACTGACCATCGTGACGTGACGGGCTGTGACGTGTGACTGCGCCTATGTGACCCTAAGCTTGACTCGCTCACTCTTATTCCAAACTGCCACCATGTTGATGCGCACACCCTCTCTCCGCAGCCAGGACGACCCGTTGGCGCTGGCTCTCCTCCCACCACCCGCAGAGACCGAGTCTGACCGTCACATCCGCCTTAAGCAGGAGGCTGAAGCGCGTCGCATATCGGACCGGATCGACGAAGAACTCAAGGCTGAGCGGAAAAGGCTCGAGCGCTCCAAGGATGATGTCAAAGTGCGTGTATGCGCTCGCTGGCTGTTGTCGACAATTCTGATCTCTGCAGTTGTTACTGCTGGGCCAAGCCGAATCTGGCAAATCCACACTGCAGAAACAATTCCAGCTGATGTACAGCCCCGGGTCGCTGGAGAACGAGCGCATGTCCTGGCGCACCGTCATCTACTTCAACGTCGTCCGATCTCTCCAGAAGATTCTCGCTACGCTCGAGGTATGGGACGACATCGACGACGGCACAGATTCCCAGAGCACCCTTGAGCGTCAAGAGCTCGCTAACGACGACCTTCCCATTCTAGGAAAGTCGCACTCGGCACTCCAAGCGGTCGGGTCTGGCATGTCTCCGACGCCTTCCCCCACTCACCTAGCTCCGCCGACGCCAATTTCCGCCAGAGCATCATCTATCTCGGAGCTCCGTCTCCGTCTCCTTACGCTCATAGGCATCGAGCCCCAGCTTGCCGATCGTCTTAGTGGTGGGGTTTCTATGGCTGGTTCTGGCAAGGGTGAAGTATTCGTGCGCAGTGGTTGGCAGGCAAGGTCACTCCTGAAAGGTCAAAAACTCATAGGGAGGCTATCAAAGCGCAGTGACAACTCGCCAACGGAGCTAGCGACCTCGGAACTGACAGCCGACCGTCCCGGCTCATCCATGACGGTGTCTAATGCGGACCCATTGATCGAAGAGGTTGCGAGTATGCTGTACCAGTCACAAGACGATATACGGATTTTGTGGGAAAATCCCGTGGTTCGCGCTCTGATTTCAAAACGGAAATTGAAGCTCGATGAATGGTCAGAATTGTATGAACGTGCTTATACGCCATTATTCTTCCGCTGAACACGGCTTCCAGCTTCCTCAACAACATTGCGCGGGTTTCGGCACGGAACTATGTACCAACGACAGGTATTCCCTTCTTTGCGTTTGATTGCTACGACAAGACGCTTAACTCAGTGCAGACGATATCTTACATGCTCGCATCCAAACTATGGGCGTCGCAGAACACATTTTCGACGTCGAAATTCATGGAAAGCCTGTTACATGGCATTTGTATGATGTCGGTGGCGCTCGGGGTCAACGGCATACATGGGTTCCTTACTTCGATGATGCAAATGCTATTATTTTTGTGAGCCCGATAAGTGCCTTTGACCAGGTGTGTTTTTATTCGGCAAACCTTATTTCCGTGCTGATGGGCGGCTACAATTGCAGTACCTAGAAGAAGACCCCCGTACCAATCGCATCGATGACTCGTTGCAGTTGTTCACACAAATATGCTCTAATCCCCTTTTGAAGAGCGTTCATTTAGTATTATTCCTAAGTAAGTGCCATGTCGATGAATTGTACCAGCCCTCAACAGGCCCGTCTGTTTCATAGACAAGACTGATATCCTCAGAACAAAACTTGAGCGGGGTTTACGCGTCTCTAAATAGTATGGCTATGACATTGTTATCTTCCCAGTCCGGACTAATGGCATTACGTCATCAGTATCTTGTCCTACGGTGACCGTCCCAACGAATATGAGCCAGTCGTCAACTACTTCCGCGCCCACTTTTTGCAAGTCCACAAGCGAAACAACGAGAACCGGCGCGTCTTGTACACCCACTTGACGAACGTCACCGTATGTAGTTTGTTTTTCTGCTGGGTACCACTTCTTTACGAATTCGCCCTCGTAGGACACGAAAGCTACGCAGAGCATTATTGAGAATGGCAAGTCTGCTTCGTATGCGACGTGGCAAGACTCTAATCTGCTGTTTCTAGTACGAGATTCCATTTTCAGAGGATACCTGCAATCTGCTGCCCTGGTTTGATGTGCCCGATTTGTTTCTTTTACTCTTGTTTTGCAGTTTTTCTTCTCGTACCCCCTCATCTTTGTTGCCAAGTTTAATGTAGATCTCTCACACATTTAGCTGTACTATAAAACACTGGCAGTACATTCGTCGGTTCCTTTATTTAATAACTGATGCGGTTGTGTTAGCATTATCGTTGTCATTGGCACCGTTGCATACCTTGGTTTTGTTATATCCTCTACTACGTACATATCGACTGTACAGACTCAGAGTCGTATAGTATGTCAAACCCTTCCCTCAATTGGTATTGTGGCCCTGTGCCCCTATAACGTTACCAGAATTCAACCCCTTAGGAGCCTGCTGCGGCTCTCTTTAGACCTCTAAGTTATGGATACCGACGACCTCAAAGTCTCATTCTTTCCGCCCCTACATCAGCAGAGACGTGTTTGGGTGCTCGATACTCTACGGAGAGAGCGCATAACGGAGGTGAGCAGGCCCTTCTCTGCAGGCCCACCGATAACCGACGATAACAATCCAGATCGTTGATATTGGCTGTGGCCAGGGTGAACTCCTCACAGCACTGTGCCAGCCAGCGCCCTGGCTGGGTCCTCAATCGCACTGGAAAAACCGATTCAATGCCCAGGATGCCGACGACGGTCTTACATCTCTATTTGACAATGTGCTACTAAACGACTCGGAAACTCCTGACCTACACCCCGTTCGTATTGCAGGGTTGGATATCTCCGCCAGTGCCCTCCAATCGGCGGCTGAATTCACCTCCCCGTCTGCCAATTCACTGTATACACGATGGGAGCCCCTAGAACTTAACTTATGGCACGGAAGTCTTGATTCGATCAACCCTGCTTTCGGGGGCACCGAATGTATTGTGGCCACCGAAGTGTAAGTAATCATCTCCTTCGGAGTCTCACGATACATACGCTGCACAACCTAGGATCGAGCACCTGACGGACGATCTTGTGGTGCAGTTTGCTCCGGTCCTGCTCGGAGTCTACCACCCACGTATACTTTTGATGACAACCCCCTCTTACACTTTTAACGCGAGGTTCTCACCGCCCGGTCGCAGTGATCCAGTTGGCCACGCTGATCCGACAGGGCGTACGGATCGTGTTTTCAGGAACTCCGATCACAGATTCGAGTGGACCACAGAAGAGTTCGCGCGTTGGTGTGCAGCAGTGAGCAAGGAGTGGGGGTACACAGTAGAGGTGGAGAGCGTTGGAGTCCCGCTGGAGGAGGACCCATGGGGACGAGATAAACAGTTTGGCGGCGCAAGTCAAGTCGCAGCGTTTAGACGCAAGGACGACTCGAATTCGAAGAAGAAGCGGGAGCGACGGGTCCGGATGATGTATGATGGGGTTGCAACGAAGGAACCTCATCGTCTAGTTGCTTCCCACCAATTCACAGCCCATCCGCAGGCCGGACATCCCAGTGGGCTGGAACAAATCACATCGGCGGTGCTACACACCTTCGAGGCCTGGGGGGACAGTGTGCTCAGAGTTGAAGAGTTGTGGTTCTCAAAGGACATTGATCTCCTTTGTGGTGGGTGGATTGAGTTATTGATAGAGGTGGTAGAGAAAGATACAAGGCTGCGGCTACAAAGGGTTCCAGGTCAGCCGAAAGGAAACTGGACAGTGGAGCTGATAGGGGGAGTGCAGCGGCGCCAGGTTAGCTGGTCGACAAGTTCACGTAAGCCCCGATACTTGGAAATCGAAGAGGTGAACATGGACGATGATGAAGAGCTGGACACCGAGATGAGTATCTCCCTTTATGACGAAGGGATCATCCAGTGGGGCAACGAGACCAGTCAAGACGAACCTACACATGATTGGGCTTGTGGGAGTGGCTGGGCTACAGAAACGTCAGTATGGAACTAGTCGCATTACTGATACACGATGGCAACATATCAGTCAGCCTTACTATGCGCAGACTCAGAGAGCAAACGCCACTAAATGGCAATGACCAGTCTGGCATTAACAGTCACTGGAGACTGACTACAGAACTGCCAATTTGAATGTCCAAGTGTTTGGTGTCTTTGTTCTTGCTATCGAAAATATGTGGGTATGAACACTAGCCCTATTTATGTCTATGATAATATAGAAATATAAAAAGCGTTTAGTCGAAGGTCCTCCGTCTGTAGCAAATATTGCGTGGCTTCTTCGGCATCGTAATCATGGTCTAGATGGAACGATCAGCCATGTCAACATAACAGGAGGAAGAAACGACAGACATGGTAGTTGTGGGCGGGAATGGAGCGACCAGGCTCGAGCCTGATCTCAACTTTGCGCAGAATGGTAGCAAGAACAGTTCCGAGTTGAAGGTACGCAAACTAAGGGGAGTGCAGTGAGTGATTGACAACGCCATCCAATCACCACTGTACCTGTTCGCCAATGCAGCGATGCCTGCCAGCGCCGAAAGGCTGATATGGACTATCTGTGCCTTTGCTGACAGCACCAAATCCGAAGTCGATCTTTTCGCCATTTTCGTCCATGTAGGTTTTGAATGCCTCAGCAGCAACACCTTCCGGGTCACTCCACCTCGTTGGATCCCAAATGTGAGCGTTGGACCAGATCTTAGGGTCGACCTGGCTGATAGCGGGAGAAGCAAGAACGAAGTGACCTTTGGGAACTACATAAGTTTTATCATCGGTCGGTGCGGAGAGCGTGGGCGAAACTGCAACGTCTCCCCGAACATAACGCATAATACTGTGGATGGGTGGGTGCATACGAAGGGTTTCACGTATGACAGAGTCAAGGACGGGGAGCTTGCGAAGTTCTTCGTAGGTCATCTGACGGAAGGTCCCATCAGGATTGCCAAAGTGTTCAACCTGTTCCTCGTAAAGAGCCTGTCTGTGGGAGAAGATCAATATGTGCCTGGGACATTTAAATGTAACCAGACTTACTGAAATTCAATTTTATCTGCAAGATGAAGCAGCGCCCATGATCCTGTGGCTGAACTAGTATGCTGACCAGCCATGAGAATAGCAATCATAATATGAGCAATCTCATGGTCCCTGAGCGGTCTACCATCACGATACTTTTGACTGCGGAGGGCGGCGATCATGTCTTGGGCGTCCTGTCAAATAAATATCAGCATTCAGTGGGTGTACGGGGTTGTTGTGACCTTACATCGATGGTTCCCTTGCGCTTACGAATAATGTCAACATAGAAAGCACTCATCTTCTTGTGGGCCTCGTCACGACGGCGGTAGCTCTCCAATGGAAGGTTGGGGAAGAGGAAATTTAAAGGTGTGAAGCCCCCGTCAAGGTTGGAGAACAGATCCGAGAACGTCTTGTCCAAACCTGCCCTGACCTCTCTGCCCTGAAGAGTGCGCGAAGCAGTTAAGATCGTGATTTGGGCCATGAGATCAGTTGCATCGAAGCGGCCCCAATCAGTGATGTCATTCATCTGATAGGTGAGAAAGGCGGGGTCCGTGTCCATGAATTGTTCCACTTCTTCCTCAATCATGCCAACATAGGACCGGAAGTTCTCAATAGACAGACCAACTTTGACGAACTTCTTCTGTTCCATGAATACCTCATTTGGAACGTCGTAAACGACGTCCTTGCCGAAGACCGGGGTGGTAAGGTGCTGGCAACCACATGAGGGGAAGCTAACACAGGATAGGATGACAATTACCGTGTATGCGTCTTCAGCTGAGAACAAGGTGGACTTGCCCCCGAGCACGAAGTTATTACCTCTTGGACCGAGGGCAACGGTAACTTTCCGGCCGAACAGGATGAACGTGAAGACATCCCCATACTGGTATACTTGTTATGCAAAATGTACGATTGGCTTTGTAGGCTTTCTTACCTTTTCCCGACATTTAAAGAAGAATGTCAGAGGGTCATTTCCATACGAAATAGCAGATCCGAGAAGGGGAATCCAGTGGAAGACCTCTGGGGGTAGGGAGGGGTCTCGGGGCAACACCTGTGAACCAATTAGACACGAATGATGGACCGGAAGTGCTCATACACGCACAAGTTGCTTAAGTACGTTTAGGGCGATCACGACGATGGGAGAATAGAGTAACGCGAGCAAGGCGACGCGCCAAGGAGAGGCAGCGACGTGGACCTGCGCCGAGTCGAGGAGACTGGACACGTAGCTCGCTGTTGGCAGAGTCCCGTTCGCCGACATGGAGGAAAGAGTAGGATGGACGGAGGACAAATGTCGGTAATAAATAGTTTTTTGTGTACGTAATTCCCGCGTAAATTATTTTGGAGTGGCACGATTTGCCTGTTTTTATCATCCGTCTAATTGGACTATCTAGGAACGACAAACAACTTGGGTCGCAACCCCACATTGATCTCGGATATCCGCACATCAAAGGAATCCCCAACCCTAAGTTCTGCCGCGGATGGAAGTGCCAACCTCGCCTTCAATCCAAGGGACGGTATATGGCACTGGGTGTGAACCGTGCTACTACGTTGTTCCATGACACCTGTCTCGAGAACATTCGCTGTTAGCGACATCAGTGGGTCATCCTTGAAGGGACGTGGGTTCTGCATGAATCGTTGGAGATACAACGCTGTCCAATAGGCGTAATGGGTGCGTTCTGCCTCTTTGAATAGCCTCTCCTTCGCCTTGATCTGGGGCGAGTATTCATTCAGCCACTCTTTCGTGAACAGTGGAGTAGCTTCTGGGCGCACTAGAGCATCTTTGATTTGCCAGTGGGCGACAAGGTCATTATACCGTCTCAATGGAGACGTCACACGGACATAACCTTCCCCATCTGGAACGCCCATACTCCAGTGCATTTCAGGCTCGAGGGTGTGCTCCACAGGTGGTATGTGAAGATTGGCCCTTTGTGCCAGATAGAAGTCCACAAAGCCATCAGAATCACGTGCTGCCAGTACCTCGGAGAGTGCTCTCGGGTCACCAACGGGTACAGGGGGTTTCGATGTTCGTCTAAGCATCGGAACATTGCGATCCAAGAACCAGCGAGAAGCTACCCGACAAGCAGCTTTCATGCATTCTGACACGGTCATCCGTGACCCAACCTCCTGAATTTTTTGGGAGAGCACTTCATATTGGATTCTCGGGAAACCCCTGAAGTAAAAGGGATCCATGGAGTAAAGTGGTGTGCTGTAAAGTGGCTTCGGGGAGACGGACGTTATAGCATAGGGTAGGACAGCAATAAAAGCATTGCTGGATTTCAGGTTACGTAGTCGATGCCGCAGGATAGTGTCTGTGAGTAAACGCAAGTTCTGCACATGTTCGGATTCGAGTGTTTTCCTGGAAGCATGGTCCGGCGCATAGTCCAGGTCGAACGGTCGAGAAGGTTGAAATGGGCTTTCAATGTCCAGAAGATGGTCCACGCTATCGTAGTCGATAATTTGAACTTTGCGGATGAGACCAGGCCGGACGTCGTAATCAACCATGTTTCCAACTGCATCAACTTTAAAGCTGAAAGTGAGCACCCGCTCTGGCTCTCCTGCCTTGGAACCTGTGCCCAAGCTCAGTTTCGATTGTGTCAAGAATGTCGGCAACATTGGCCATGTACGGTGCGTGAAATAGCACGTCATGCCCATCTGGTAAGCCCGCTGAGCGAAAACGTGCGTAGGTGGGAGAAGGGAAGTTGGGTCTGCAATGTGTACATGGACCCAAGCTGATCCTGGTTCGGAAGGAACTTCCTCAACAGACAGTCCATCGTCTAACTCTTCAGCATCAAGATTGTCCACAACATAAACTGGCATTTCACCAAAGTCATGACGCAGACGTTCGACAGGATCTTGATGATAAAAATCCTCAGGACCGAGTGGCTGAGTGGGCGAAGTGGTGGCTGTTCTCGTAAAATGGCGTTCCACGATCCGGGTCTGTGTGGCAACTTCGGGGGAGTCCTCGTCTCGACGCTGATCTAAATTCAGCTCATTCCTCCGTGAAACTAAGTCCTCCCAAGGCGCCAAATGGCCCAAGTCTATTAACGCTTCACGTAGTGCCACAGTATCCATCAAATCAGCCGAGACTTGCAGTTTCTTGAGGATGCTCGATATAACCGGTGCATAGGGATCAATGACAAGTTCCCGAAAACGACGCAACGCATGATGCAGGACCTCGATGATTAAGCGATCCTCCGTTGTGTAGACGATGTCCTTGGCAATCTCCTGTGTCGGACTCTCATTCCAAGATTCTATCCTCCGCTTCCGATTTTCGGCCATGATGTATCGGGCTTTTTCTGCAAATGACTCTATCGCTGGGCTCGCGAAGTGGATCATATCCTTAACAGCCCTCAGCTTGTCTAGATGTGACTGGGGGCGGACATCGAAGGTCTGGATGGTGCGATGAGACGTGATTTGTGGTACAAACATCTCCGCATGCCTCATAAGGTATTTGTGCGTTGCGAATAGGGCAGCGATATTGTGTCGGCGTTGCGGAATAATGAGCTTAGCAGCCTGTGGTACGGTCACTGTCGACCATTCCTCCGGGTCTTTCGACTTCACCAAGTCATATAGGGGGACGTTGCGTGCTTGAATGCCGCTGTAAGCGTTGGCCACCGCAAGTTCGAAATCCCGAAGATGCTTCAATATCTCTACGCGGGCGCTGGTTTCCGTCCGATTGCTAGGCATGGCCCCAACGCCCGCTCTCTGTGTCAATGAATGCGGCACCATCTTCGGAATTTCGAAGAAAACTTGGAAGTCACCGTGTTCGACCGTGTCGCCATTGATGGTGAGGGTAACGATGATGTGACGGCCATTGATGAGAGCATTCCTGAGTACAATTCCAGACACCCCTGATAACCCTCTGGCATGGAGTGATTAGTCCATGTGCGTGTGACTGCAGTGAAGTAGAAGCCGACCTTCGAATGTCTACAAAAGTGCCAGGACGTATCTGGTGCGCACCTTCCTCAAGGTCATCGACATCCTCGTCCGCCGATATAGCCTGTAGCGAGGGTCGAGGGTCTAAAGGTGCTCCGTACGTCACTGCCGACTTAAGGGCACTTTCAATGCGCCTTTCGTCTCCTCGGAGAGATTTCGTGTGTTTCCATCCACGTGCAGGATAAATACGTGTATATGCAGCTGCGTCAACGAGTTGGTTGGTGGTCTTCATGAGCTCCGGTATTCCCGCATCAGATTCATTCTCTCCATCACTGGTTTTGTCTCGTGGTTGAGGCGCCAAAGGATCTGCAAGACGCTGATGCGTGACATCCTTGGGTGTGTCGAGTATCTCACTGAATAACTTGATAACGTCTGCCTGCGAAGGGCGTTTCTTCGACAAAGTAGCGACTCCACGACGCATGAACGGAATGAAAAGGGCGGTGGCTGTGCACCAAGACTCAGCCTCACTTCGAATACTCAAGTACATATGTTCAAGCGCGTCGAGAAAAGACGTAGAAAGCGAGAGGAGGAGGAAGAACTTGGGCTGGACGAAGACACAAAGGATCTACTAGGACTTCATGATACCGACTCGGCTGAGTCTGACACGGGATCAGAGTCCGACATGGACCCTCGGACCAATGACGACGTCGAGGAGGAAGAGGCAGTTGAAGGGGGAGACGAAAGCGAGCCAGGAGACAGAGACGAGGAACCACCGATATCTGTCGAAGAAGCACTCAAGGACCCTGTCTATCTCATATCCTTCGAGCCCACCACACACGGATGCATATTGTGCAAGAGTAAAATCATCAAAAATGCTCAAATGGCCACTACCCACAGGGACTCGGCTGTAAGTGCAATGTCTTCGCTAGAGAACCAGACCCAAGCCTAGTTTTCTTCCTTGGATCCAGGCCCACAAACGGCGGTACGAACGATTCATGCCTCTCGCGTTAGCAGCTGCTCCAGGTAGCAACGCTTGGGACGTCGTAAAGACACTTCGAGCTCAAGGTGGTGGACAGGATCATCAATCATCAGATCAGTTGTCGAATCGGGCTCTGAAGCGCGTAAGGAGATTACTTTGACGACTCCTTCTGACGACCTTAGGCCTTTGGCAGCAAGCGAAACAAGCTACCCTTCAGGAAAAGAGAAGGCGGCATAAGGAGCTCAAAGCGAAGGCTGTGAAGAAAAAAGTAGAAAAGAAGGTTCTCAAGGCCGATACAGCCGATGCAGAGGTGGTCAAGGTCGCAGAGCTTCAATCTGAACCTAGACGACCAGCGAAGAGACCTAAGTTCGAGCAAAAACCACCGTCAGACATTTCGAAGCACAAATCAGTCCCTCGCCCCAAGGGCTACAAAAAGTCTCAGAAAGAACTTAGACGCAAGGTGAATGATGCTTGACGTTTACTGGATATTGAA
>Ga0307511_10003196_pt1 | contig 16870 bp, 12 predicted proteins | sample 13_EM_MG_FD_200266 | JGI IMG/M metagenome (GOLD analysis project Ga0307511, IMG submission 200266) | Populus trichocarpa ectomycorrhiza microbial communities from riparian zone in the Pacific Northwest, United States - 13_EM | ecosystem: Host-associated > Plants > Roots > Unclassified | place... | reverse complement strand
GTTTTCTTTAACTTTAATATTCAATTATATTTCATGAATTAATTTAGAATAAAGATAAAATCATTGGAATAAAAATATTTTACATAGAAAATTACAAATAACTATAAATTTGGATTCAAATTATCCAAGAAGTAAAGTTAAAAGGGGTAAGATTTGTAAGGAAACATTTTTGCTTGGACACAATTTTGAGACCTTGCGTATATTTTTATAACATTACTTCTCTGGTACTTAACATTTTCACATGCAAATTATTTCGAAGCCCCCACTTTGAACGTGCATGAGATTAGAATGACCAGAAAATACTGTTTCTGTTGCTAGTTAGCTTGAATAACGGCATAATTGTCCATCAAAAATCTTTTCATATTTGACAAAATAATATTAACCACATTTTGCTGCCCGATTGTTCGGTCAAAACTTTATGTGATAGAGAAATTTGTGGGGTAACTGATATACACCTATCTCTCCCTGATCTCCACACTCTTTGGTTTCCAGCAATCAATCCGTTTCTACTCACCTAAATTCCGAAAGAGTGGAACCATATCATAAATTAGGGTATTTATGACGTTCCAGCAATACTCACCTAAGCTCTGAAAGAGTGGAACCATATCAAAAATTAGGGATAATCTCAACTATTTCAAATTATATGAACATGATTTAATATATGACAAAAACTAATATATAGGGGGCTTGAGTTCACTTCGTCCATAAGAAAACAAGAAGCATTATCCACTGCAAAAATGAGCGATCTCATCTCCAAGAGGTCAAGTTTTCGCATTTTAATGTTCCCCTGGTTTGCTGTTGGTCACTTGACTCCATTCCTCCACCTATCAAACAAGCTTGCAGAGAAGGGTTGTACCATATCTTTCTTGCTACCCAATAAAGCCATTAAACTATTACAACATTTCAATTTATACCCTGATCACATCACTTTCCACCCTGTGAAGGTTCCTCATGTTGAAGGTCTCCCTCTTGGCACCGAGACTGCCTCCGATATTCCTATTCACTTGACTCATTTTCTTTGCGTTGCCATGGACCGAACAAGAGACCAAGTTGAGAAAATTATACGGGACCAAAAACCTGATTTTGTCATGTATGATATGGCATATTGGATACCAGAAGTGGCCAGGCCCCTTGGGATCAAGACAATAAAATATTCTGTTGTTTCAGCTGCTGCAATAGCAATAGTTCTCGTCCCAGCACGTAATGTTGTCGAAGGTAAGGCCATAACTGCGGCTGAATTATCAGTGCCACCTACCGGCTATCCATCAACTTCTGTGGTGCTCCGAGGCCACGAAGTGCGTTCATTGCTCTTTGTATCAAAACCCTACGGCGAGGGGACAACGTTTTATGAGAGAGCCTGTACAGGAATGAAAGGATGTGATGCAATTGCTATAAGATCATGCTATGAGATGGAAGAAAAGTTGTGTGATTATATAGGTAGGCAGTATGGGAAACCAGTTTTTTTAACAGGTCCAGTTTTGCCAGAATCAGCCAGGACTCCTTTAGAAGACCGTTGGGCTCAATGGCTAAACCGGTTTGAAGCTGGCTCAGTGGTATTTTGCTCATTTGGAAGCCAACTCATCCTTGAAAAGGAGCAGCTCCAAGAATTGGTTCTAGGGTTCGAGTCAACAGGTTTGCCGTTTTTAGTGGTTTTAAAGCCACCAGTGGGTTCATCAACTATCGAAGAAGCATTGCCGGAGGGGTTTGAAGAGAGGGTTAAAGGGAGAGGAGTGGTTTGGGGTGGATGGGTGCAACAATTGGAGATTTTAGATCATCCATCAATAGGGTGTTTTGTGAACACTTGTGGGTTTGGATCAATGTGGGAGTCTTTAATGAGTGATTGTCAAATAGTATTGGTGCCACATTTGGGTGACCAAATCTTGAACACAAGGTTAATGGCTGAAGAGTTGAAGGTGGCTGTAGAGGTGGAAAGAGATGAGAAAGGGTGGTTTACAAAGGAGAACCTTAGCAATGCTATCAAGTGTGTCATGGATAAAGATAGTGAAGTGGGTTCCATGATAAAGAAGAATCACACCGAGTGGAGGAAGCTTTTGAGAAGCGAAGGGTTCATGAGTAGTTATTTTGACAAGTTTTTCCAAAACATGCAAGAACTTGTTGATCATAAGTGATCAAAATGATGGACAGCTTTGCACCTGGTTCTTAAAGTTTGTCGTGTTTTTAGTTGAAGTCTGATTAATCATGTTTCTTGAAATTTGATGATGCTTGGATGTCTTGCTAAGAAACTTAATTCGACATTTTCATTTCACGGTTGTTGTTTTATTTTCTTCGAGTTTTATTTCTAATATATGCGATTTCAACGTATTTAGTTGCTGATTTGCTTTGTATTCTGCTATCGTTTAGTAACTACTGGGGATAGAAGTCAGATGAAAACAGTAGATATAGAGAAGACAACATATAAAAAAAATGGAGATAAATTCTTATTTGGTTGAAAATGATAAAATTATTGTTTTTGTATCTTATTTGGTTATAATAAAATATGAAAAAAAATATTTTATCTTTAATATATATTATTGTCAAACTCATAAATTTTAAAAAATAATTAGTTTGTTTTTACTTTAATTTATATTGAGTTTTGATATTAATAATATTATAATAACCTTTGTTATAAAATCAAGACTGACTTGACGGGTTGACCTGAGGTCTAAATTGATCTGAGTTTAAGGAAAAAAAAAGAGGAAAGAATTGACTCGACCTAACCTGGTAAAAACTAAGGTCAACTTGGAATAAAAATGGATCAAAAACCCTTTAACTTTTTTGGAAAAAAAATTGATCAAAATAAGGTTGCTTTAATTATTTCTAAAAACAATTTGGATCAGCGAGTTGACCCTCCTGACCCACAACCTGAACCTTGCCTTGGGTCGACTCTCGAGTTAAGTTTTAAGATTATGATAATAACCACTTTTATCCATATATTGACTTGGGTCATGTAAACCCCCGGTTAAAATAAAAATAATGGTATGAAAAGTGCTGGTGTAAACACCGGTGAAAAATTGATAATGTTGTTATGGCACAGGAATAAGTCGTAAATGACTAAAAAAGGAAAATAAATATAGTAAAGTGGCTCCAAGGAGACAGTAAAATGATTGGGTGCTTTACGCAAGGATGAAATAAGGAGATTTTGATTTTTGGGCGAAAAATCATAAATCGACTAGTTTTATGTTAAAAATTCATAACTCTCGATCGGGTTGTCAGAAAAATCTGGAAATTTTCATGGAGACTTCTAATATTTGTTTTTAGCTTTGGTTAAAATTTCAGAATTTTTGGGAGAAATTGAGAATTATTTTTAAAAAATCACAATTTGACTAGTTTTGCGCTATCGCGCATAACTTTTAATATGATTGAAAAATTGAGTTGAAACTTTGTGTGGAGCATTCTAATATATTATTTTACCATAGGGGTAAAGTTTCAGAATTTTTAGAATATTATATCTGGTGATTTTTAAAATTTGCACGAAAAAGTACTGGTAACCAGGTAAAAACAAAATATACAAGAGACACATAGTAATATAATTAAAAGAAAGATGATATAAATTAGTTGAAAAGTCAGCCTTCAAAGGACTGTTTCCAGCAGACCAAAAGGAAAAAGAAAAGAAGCAAAGAAAATGACTCATGGGGACTAAATAAATTAAAACATAAAAGGCAAGGGCTTAAATGCAAATAATAAAAGTTTTACTATATAAACCCCATTTTGCTTGGGGTGTCCAGCGGGTTACAAGGAGAGAAAGGGGAGTTAGGGATTTTCTTACATCTTCTCTGTAATTCTCTCATCAATTCTTAAAAATAATGCATGATTATGGAGAGTTAAGATAATTATAAAGGTTTATGGTGACCTACACTAAATATTTGAGTGATCTAAGGGTTTTAAAGCTTGTGGAGGAAAAATGAAGTGCGGAGAAAAGAAGAAGAAGGAGGGAGATAAATAGTGGTTTCACCTTGAGGTTTCTTTTAATTAAATTCCATGTTATCTTAGTAGTAAGTATGACTTTATTGTGTTAATTGTAGAAATTTCATACATGTATACTTGAGTGATGATGTGCTTGATTATGGAACTTTGTGATTAGCATATTGGTTGTAGTAATTTTTGATATTGTGATGAAATTTTGTTTGCTGGCATGAGAATTGAATGTGTTAGTATTTAACTTTGTGATTAGCATATTGGTTGTAGAAATTTCATGCTACACTTTACTTGAAATTTTAGCATTGGTAGAAAAATGTAGGGAATGTATGTGATTGATGAAATGAAAAATTACCGTGCTCAAAAGAATAAAATTAACCTTAGATGAGGTTTTGAAAACTAGAATCAAAGAAGAATTGATCCCTCCTTGGATGTTAAAAATAAAATAAAATCTGGCAAGGCTAAATGGAAGAAGAGGAAAATTATATTTGACTAAGTTAGGATTTTAGTGTGAATGAAAATATATTTAATGGGGTTAAGTAATGCATAAACAAATAAACAAATAGGATGTAAACAGAAAATAAAATAAAAATAAAAATGTCATCCTTACTAAACTAAGAAATTTGGCAAAGTGAGGAAAGAAATAAAAAAATGGAATGTGGATGTGGGTAATGATAATATTAGTGTTGAAATACATTAAAAAACATAGTGAGTAGGATTGAATTGCAAATTAAATAGGATGGAAGGAAAACCTTATTTTCCATCTTATAAAGGTTTGGTCAAGTTCATGAAAATAAATGAATTGAGTTGTTAAAGTTGGTTGTTAAATTGTGACAAAATCCTTGATTAATCTTATTGTTGTAATATATAAGGATTAGGGAAAATGGTGGAATTGAAGTCATGGAATGAATAATACAACCAATTTATTTATTGGATAAACCATGGCGATAAATGTATTATAAATAAAATAATTTATTATAGGTATATGAATTGGAAGTAGTTTATTAGTGATTTATGAATGTGAAGTTTAAATTTAATTTCACGATGATGAAATAAATTTAAATTATTTCGGAAAAAAATAATTGTATAAGTGATTTAGTAATTCCTGTTGGTACAGGAGAGTTGCCTACAGGAGGACAACATCAAGGTTGTGCATTCTGTGACCAGATTGCAGGTAGGTGCCCGACACCTAATCTATTTAGGAAATTTTACGAATGTTAAGATATTGTAATTTTTTTATATAATGCCATTGTAAATATGAACATTGATGTGATATTATTATTAAGAAAATTGAAAAGTTCTAGTTGCCCAGTGAGTAATTGGCAGCGGTGGAACTAATTGAAGGATTGTAATGATTGATACGAACAGTATCATACATTTTTTAAAAAAGATTGTAGTACATTATGCTTTTAAAGTTGATAATAAAGTAATTTTTTGATATTATTATGTATATTGTGGTTGTGCTAATTGTGGATAAATTTATACGTTGAATTAGTGCCCAAGAAATTAGGTGGAAGAATTAGTGACCCGGTAAAGGGGTCAGAGCCCGGAAAAAATGGGCGGATGAATTAGTGACCCGGTAAAGAGGGTCGGTGCCCGATAGATCGGGCAAATGAATTAGTGGCCTAGTAAAGAAGGTCGGTGCCCAGTAGATTGGGCAAATGAATTAGTGGCCCAATAAATGGATCGGTGCTCGGTAATTGGATGAATAAATAAGAGACTCGGTGATGGGGTCGATGCTCGAGAATTGGGCGGATAAATAAGAGATCTGGTGATGGGGTCCATGCCTGGTAATTGGGCGAATGGATAATGACCCGATAACGGGGTTAATATTAGATGTTGTATGGTTGGATTTTTGGACAGTCAGAAGTAATAGACTAGACCTGGGGTCAGTGCCGAGTTTGGGTAAATGTGATAGATGTTTGGTAAATGGGCATAATGGAAAGAACTAGTTGTCCGGATATTTGGGACTAATGTCCTAGTTAAAGGGTTGCTAATAAAAGCAATTATCGAGTGGATAATTGGTATACGCGGTATAATGTTAACGTGAAATCTTAAAACAATTTGGAAAAACATTTTATCGAAAAAAGAAAACATGTATTGTGATTGAATACGTGAAAATTATTGGGATGTCATGATAATTCTTATTTTTTTTTATTATTGCAATATTATACCCTGTTCTGGGCGATGATCATTACTACTTGGTGAGGGTCGAATGCTTGGTGAGGGGGAATGAGAGTGGTTGTCTGATTAAGAAATTATTGTATGGCTTGGATTAAGAAGAAAAAAAAGTTCCTAAACGGTTAGGACAGGCCGGATAGAATTGTTAGGGTGATCCTGAACGAGGAGTTATTACTTGGTATTGATCAGTTAGTGCTAGTACATGATACTATGTACTGGAGTGATATTGTTGATTAGTTTCCAGGAATTACTGAAGACGTTAATGGAAGGGCACTAGGGATCAAGGCTTTAAACACAAATTATAATTGAAGATCTAGATTGAAGGGTTGGTGCCTTAGTCTATAATGTTGTTGTAAGGCATTAGTGACTCGGACATGGAGATAGGAACCGTAATTGATGGAACCGAGGGGGAACCTAGTTCCTTTCATAGGAACTAGTGTTTATTCAGTGTTAGAAATGAAATTGTTAGAAAGAAAAATGTGATGTGATAGTATGGGATATCAGTAATGGGGAGTACTCTCATTAAATATGACGGATAGTAAAATAGTTTTATGATGTTGGTTAGCAGGATGACGTGATCGAATGGATGAATGCGTAGATCTTAAGATGGATATTCGAGATAATGCCGAATAGAGTAATTGAGATGATCATTGGCATAGCGATGATTGGACTAAAGTGATTAGTGGTATACCCAACTAGCATGAGCAAGAGTGAGTGAAGTTGCAGAGATATGGAGGTGCAGTATACTTCAATGAACTAAGATCTTGTGGACAAAACATGTCAAGGTCTTGCGGACAAAGAGCATGTTGTGACTTATGACCTAACGATAAGTGTGGGGGAATCAGTGGTTCTACTTTTATGTAATTATAATTATTCAGATTTACATAAATATTAGTTCTATGCAGGACTCCTACCATGAATGACAAGAAGAAGCTTTCCATTACGAGACAATTGTTTTAGGAGTAGTTCAAATATTATTAAATTTCTGGGAGTTGTAACTATACAGAAAAAGTATTTATGTTTTTCTCATTTCTTAGTCATTATGTTTCTATTACATTGAATGCTAATTTATTCCTTTAACCATTTATTATTTATTATGGTACATTGTGTGTGGAACTAAGACGTTATAAATATTAAAAAATAAATCCTTATTTTTCTTGAGTTCATGGCTCATGGAAATTACTTTTATCATGAGGAAATCTCAGGATGTTACAGGCCAACCCTCGACCCATGACTTAGGCCTTGCCCCGGTTGACCCCCAGGTCGGGTTTTAAAACTATAATAATAACAACTTTTATCCTTAAAATAACCCAGGTTGAACCTCTTGATCCGTGACCCAGGCCTTGTCCCGGATTGAGCCCCAAATCAAATTTTAAAAGTATAATAATAACCACTTTTATTTTTTGCTGACCCGGGTCAACGGTTAACCCACTTTTAACCCGTACCTTACCCTGAGTCAACCCCCAAATCATGTTTTAAAACTATAATAATAATCACTTTTATTTTTACATTGACTTGGGTCAACTCGACCTATGACCCAGGCCATGACCAATGACCTGGTTTTTACCCTAGATCGACTCTTGATTTAGGTTTTAAATTTATGATAATAATCAGTTTTATCCTTACATATCTTAGTTGGATAATTTTGGAATTGAAATTTTTTTACAAGGATATTTTAAGAATGAAAACTAAAAAATATTGTCTGTGAGACATGTCTCCTTTATACCTCTTGTTTTGAAGTACAAAAATTCACTCTAAAATTATTCTAAAAACAAATTTATTTTATATCTATGTATTTTCTCTTTAACCAAATATATATATTTTTTCACTGTCTTTGTCCTTTCTGTCCCAGGACAATAATTAAATGCTACCATATATCTATGTTTCTTTATTGAACACTTCACTTAATTTACTAGTAAACAATTCATGATGGATGTTAGATACGCAAAAGGGATTTTACTTTACAACTAAGTGGACAATAATACAAGTCTCATTTGCACTCATCTAATCATTATGGTTTTCATAAATTAAAGCCCCGGGATATTGTTATGACAACATTTGCATATCATATCTTTCGATCTATTATGAGAATTTGTGAAGAATATTGATCAAATTTAAAGTTAGAATTATAATACCATGTCTAGAATTGATCGTGTTGTAAGAGTCATATTCAATAAAATCTAAGGAAGCAGTTGACCTGGCGATCAGAAATCACAATTCACCAAGGGAAAACAGTTGAATGCACACAAAGAGCCAATAAGCTTAGTTCTATTCATAGATAAAATCCTCAATATAATAACTAATTAGAAGTCACAAGGTTAGCTTATGATTCATGTGGTGTCAATAGAGAAAGAGTTTAGTTTGTATTAGGATTCAATAAAATCTCCTTACCTGATACCAACATTTATATAGGATTAGAATTTAATGTTTAGATAGGTAGCAAACTCTATACCAATATATAAAGAATCATATAGTCACTATAAACAATTACCAGTACCATATATGCAATTTCAATTGTCTTTTTTACTAGTTTAGTATTGTTTATTTTCTTGTTTTATTTACAAGTTTTCTTATTTTCAGCACTTTAATTCTAGCAATTCTCTTGCTCTTATTAGTAAATATGCTCTGTAGGCAATTAGTTAGATACACATAGTACTGATTTTATTCAAGTAAAACATATTTATTATTAATAAAAGTTTTCTTTATCTTTAATATTAATTTATATTTGATTAAGGAATCTAATGTTTGATTAATAAATCTAGAGTAAAGATAAAGTTCGTGGAACAAAAATGTTTTGCATAGGAAATTATAAAGTTGTTATAATTATGAGATTCATGTTGCATCAAACCATTGTTCCTAAAGTTTCCTGATTAATTTTTCTAAAACTAATATGTAGGTGCTTGTCAGATAGCTTATACATTAAACTGATCCACAAGAGAATTCCATATGGAGAGATTACATATATCTATGGAAAGACTTACATGAAAGACGTGTATGTGATCCTTATACTTGAGACCACTAAGTTATCTTATATAGGGAGTGTTATATTTTAATTATGATCACACATTGTCCTAATTAAAGGTAACAAACATATAGATATTGGGTATAACATAAACTATATGAAGGTATTTAAGTAATCAAGAGAGGATTCATCACCCTCGGTGAATTAAGTAAAATGTTTCATTTGTTCTCAAATAATATTGATTGTAAAATCTTTAGCCAAAGTGGGATGAGTTTTGAAGAGAGTCTCAAAATCTTCTTCAAAGAATCAATGACTATAATGTTGAGAACTAACATGATTTAACAAAGCAGACATATTCCATGCTATAATGTTTAAATCGAAACATCCATGATGAAGATATAATAATTACACTGAGAAACTAGTTACTAAAATGTTAAATTAAATCACTTATGACTTTCTTAATATTTAAGGGATCATGACAAGTTACTAGACATTATACTTGATCTTTAAATATAAGTCAATCGATTGTTGAATTGATAATAAATTAAATTGTTTAATTTATTTAATCTTATTTTATTTAACATTATGATTTATATTTGGGCTAACTTATTAGGGAACATAATGGGTCACACACATAAGAACTATTGGTCAATAATTAAAATGTAATGATTAATAAAATGTGACTTGATTGTAAATAAATTTTAGAAATTAAAGATTATAGATGAGTTTTTTTTTTAAAAAAAAAGATTTGTGTTTTGGTCTTTCACGTGCAGAATTGGTATGAAAAAAGTTGTCTCTTGAAGTTAGTATTCAAGACCATGGGCAATAAAAAGAGAGATGAGAGCTGTCCTAGCCTAAGGACTTATTTTTCATTTTGGCATGCTTTTGTTAAGACCTTTCTAAAATGAATTTTGTGGCCGTTTCCTTTTGAAGCTATGTACCCACATGTGAGGCTAAGTTTTATGTTGTTTGACATAGCAATGAATCTTGTTGCAAGATTATGGTTGATATGGGTCCAACATTTGGATGTTACTATTAATCGCAAAAATTAGGAATATTAATATTCATCTATGCCAAAATTAGGAATACTTTTTTTGTTATCATTATTCACTAACACTAGAGTTAGGAATATTAGCACTATGATTAGAAATAGCTTTGAACCTTAATATTTATTGGTGCCATAGTCAGGAATATTAGATCGCTTACATGTTGTACTTGATAAGGATAAAGCTCAGTATAATGATAAGGATAAAGCTCCGCGTGTTAAGATTGCCGAAAAACACTGAGATTTAGTCCCATTGTGTTTAACTTTTGTTTCTCTGTTTATCCTTAGGTTTCCTTTCTGCAAGTAAATCTTTTGTAACAAACTTTGGGTATAAATATATGGCTGAGAGAACACAGGTCTCTCAAGCAATTACAGAGTATTTTAATTCTTTCATGGTATCAAAGGGTCCCATAGCTCACGCTTCTAACGATCCTATGGCTGCTGCTACAGATTCTTGATTGTCTTCCGCTGCATTTCATCTTCCAGCTCAAGTTATTTTCATCAAACTTGATGGAACTAACTTTCTTGCCTAGTCTGCTCAATTACTTCCTCTATTTCGGAGCTATGAACTCATGGGAATTATCGATGGTTCCAATTTTTATCCTCCTCAATTTTCCAGCGAAGAACACAAGGTCCAAGGGATTCTTAATTCTGCTTATCTGACTTGGTAGTATAAGGACCAAACAATACTTGACTGGATTATTTCTTCATTGTCTCTCATGGTGGTCTATACTATTATGGCCTTGAGACTTCTCGTCTTGCTTGGCAAGCCCTTGGTGCACATTTTGTTGCACCCTCCACTTCTCGCATTTCTCTTATCAAGAGAAAGTTACAGTCTTTACAGCAAGGCTCCTCATCCTGTTATAATTTTTTATATGAAGTTAAAACTTTTGCTTATGAACTTTCTGCTGTTGGGAAACCTATTGTTGGTTCTAATTTAATCTTATCTGTTCTCAATGGTCTCAATTCTTCATTTCATTCCTTTGTCACTATGTATATGCTCCTTTCTAGAGAGAAATCTATGCCATTCTCAAATTTTCATACAGAACTACTGAACTATGACCTCATGCAACAATGTTTTAGCCAGTCTATTCAACTTGAGGCAGGTTCCTATGCTCTTTACTCACATAAACCTGGCTCCAAAATCGGTTCTCGCCACAACAATACTAAATCTCGCTTCTCAGGGATGTCTAAAGGCTCTGGTAGTGCTTCTTCCCAGTTTAGGCAACCATTACCTCACTTACCTCGCATATTTTCTGTGGCTTCTTCTGATTCTCGCTCTCGCTCTCCATGTCAAATCTGTAAACGTGAGGGTATAAGGCCTTGGATTGTTTTAATCGAATGAATTACTCATTTCAGGGACGTCATCCTCCTACTGAATTAGCTGCCATGGTTGCGGAGGCTAATACCACTTATCTAAATCAACATCAATGGTATGTGGATAGTGGTGCCAATCTTCATGTTACCTCCGATATTGCTAATCTTTCAACCTCTCAACCATATGAAGGTGATGATTCTGTTGGGGTAGGCAACGAAACAGGTTTGCCTATATCTCGCATTGGCAATGCTTCTATTAAAACCTTGTCTTCTACTCTTGCCTTAAATAATATGCTTACTGTCCTCAAGCCTCTGTTCATCTTCTCTCTATCAATAAATTCAGTAACGATAATAATGTTCTTTTTTAACTCACTTGTTCTGATTTTTTCTGTGAAGGACATCCTAACGAGGGACACGCTCCTGACGGGGCTAAGTGACAATGGATTATATCCGATCAACCTTCCTCAAATTTATTCCTCACCATACCATGCTCTCACAATGATTGTTGGCGTCAAGGCTTCTACCTCTACCTGGCATTATCGTCTGGGTCATCCTTCCACGGGTATTCTTCATCTTATCATTTCCAATTTTAACCTTCCAGTTAATGATTCAATCAATAAAAAGTTTGTTTGTGTGTTTTGTCAACTAGGTAAGTCTAGAAAATTATCATTCTTTGATTCTTTAAGAGAATCTACTGCTCCTCTTGAAATACTCCACTATGATGTCTGGTCCATTTCCACTCCGTCTCTGAGTGGTTGTCGTTATTATGTTATTTTTATTGATGATTTTACTCGTTTCTGTTGGATGTTTCCTATTTCAAATAAATCCGATGTGTATTCTACCTTTGTTGAATTCAAGCTTTTAGTGGAAAAACAATTTCACTCTACCATAAGACAATTTTAAAGCGATAATGGTGGTGAATATTATTCTACTATCTTTAAACAGTTTTTTAGTGACTATGGTATTTTTCATTGACTGTCATGTCCTCATACATCTCAACAAAATGGTTTCGCTGAGAGGAAACATCGTCATATTATAGATATGGGGCTTACTCTTTTTGCTCAATCCGGTTTATCTAAGAAATTTTGGGTTGATGCTTTCCTAACCATTATCTTCATAATTAATCAATTACCGACCAAAGTTCTTGATTATTTATCACCCCGTGAACATCTTTTTCACCATCCACCTGACTTCACCTATTTTCAGGCTTTTAGTTGTCAATGTTTTCCATGTCTTCATCCTTACACAAATGATAAATTACAAAGGATTTCGCTGTTTAGATCCTTCCTCTAGACGTGTCTACATTTCTCGAAATGTGATTTTTGACGAAGAGAAATTTCCAGCACAATCCATTCTCACAAATCTTGTCAGTTGCGTCCCCTCCTCAGGTAAGACTCCAGCTTTGTCCTTCACTCTCCCCTCTCATATTTCCTCCTCATCTTCTGATTTTTCTCCTCCATCATAATCTTCCTTACCAGAATCGGCTCCTACCTATGTCTCACCCGACACTCATAGTACTCCAGAATTTATCTCTTCTGACAATCATCTCCACTCTTTTGTTCCATCTCTCACTTCTGTCCACCCTGAACCCTCTGTCTCCTTCTCCCCTGTGTTAGTTCTTGATCCTTCTGCTGCTCACCAGGATAGTGCAAAGCTTAACCTCCAAGTTGATGTCCTCTTTCCTACTGTGCCCTCCTCTCAAATAATCACCAGATCATTGACCGGTAACCTTAAGCCTCGTCGTTCCTGATTTTCATTTATATTTTACTCATCACCCCCTTCAAGCATTGCATGCAGGTCTGGTTTGTTATGAGCCTCGAACCTACTCTCAAGCGGCATCAATACCCGAGTGGCGTGCAGCAATGGACAATGAATTTCAGTCCTTATTAAAGAATAAACTTGGTCACTGTGTTCTCTTCCTCCTGATAAGAATGTGGTTCCATGTAAATGGGTTTTTAAACTCAAACGGCGATCTGATGGCAGTGTTGAATGTCACAAGGCTAGACCAGTAACTGTTAGTTATCTACAAAAAAGTGGTGTTGATTTTCTTGAAACATTCAGCCCAGTCATCAAACCGCCTACTGTTCACATGATTCTTGCCCTCGCCATCTCCTTCCACTGGGACATTCGGCAACTTGATATTTCTAATTCCTTTCTTCATGGCTTGTTAGAAGAAGAAGTTTATATGTCACGGCCGAAGGATTTTGTTGATCCAGCACACCCTCACTTTATGTGTAAGCTTTATAAATCTCTCTACGGGTTAAAACAAGCTCCTTGCACTTGGTTTAATCGCCTATCCACTACTCTGTTGGCTCTTGGTTTTCACAATTCCCTGGTTGATCCTTCATTATTTACCTATCACCTAGAGAAAATCCATGCATTTCTGTTAGTTTATGTGGATGATATTCTTGTTACCTCGAATGATCAGAATATTTTTAGCTCTTTTATTTCTCAACTCCAAGTTCAGGTTGCTATGAAGGATCTCGGTTAGTTGACATATTTTCTGGGCATTGAGGCCATACGCAATTCTACTAGCTTACATCTTCGCCAAACAAGGTATATTATAGATCTTCTAGATCGTGTGCAACTAACTGGTATTCGATCGTATTGTGCTCCCTGTGTATCGGGCTCTAAGCTGTCCAAATTTGATGGCGAAATTCTTTCAGACCCCTATGAATATAGGCACATGATCGGTGTTTTACAATATGTCACTCTCACACGCCCCGACATCGCATACTCCAACCTCTGTTCATTAGATAACAGCCAAACACGTGCTACGATACTTAAAACATACACTTGATTCTGGACTCTTATACGAACCAGGTTCTTTTGCCATTAATGCCTACTGTGATTCTGATTGGGCCGGTGATCCTGATTACAGACGTTCCACTTGCGTTTATGGTGTCCTTGTTGGACCCAATCTTATATCCTGGTCGGCTAAGAAACAATCTATAGTGTCCAAGTCCAGTACTAAAGCTGAATACCGGTGTTTGGCTCTCGTTATTGTTGAGGTGTATTGGTTGTGAATGTTGTTACGTGAGCTGTAGGTCTCTCTTGCTTTTGCTCCAGTCGCGTGGTGTGATAACATAAGTGTCTTAGCTCTTGCCGTAAATCCAATTTTTCATGCACGATCCAAACACATTGAAGTGGATTACCACTTTGTCCAAGAAAATGTGGCCAACAAAGATATCCTTCTTCAACATATCCCCACCTCTCTACAACTTGCAGATATATTTACCTAAGGACACACGGCTAATCGATTCTGCTTCCTCCGGGATAAACTTTCTGTGACAGATCTCCCTGTTAGCTCATAGGGGAATGATAAGGATAAAGCTCAGCATGCTAAGATTGCCGAAAGACACTGAGATTTAGTCTCATTGTGTTTAACTTCTGTTTCTCTGTTTATCCTTAGGTTTTCTTTCTACAAGTAAACTTTTGTAAAGATAAATCTTCTGTAACAAACTTTGGGTATAAATATATGGCTGAGAGAACACAGGTCTCTCAAGCAATTATAGAGTATTTTAATTCTTTCAGTACTTACAAGCGTTATAGCTAGAAGTATTTCTTAGTTGAATATTCACTGACACTAGAATCATAAATATTATGAGCAAACCGTTGGTACCATAGCCCAACAAACCCTTAGCATTTTAAGACAAAACTAACAATGCAATCTACTTCAAGTAAGATGTTTTAAGGGTAATAATATCTTTCTTTTAGCATAACTAGTCATGTACCATAGAAACTCTGTTGATCAGTTAGGGTTTCTAATCACCATAATATTATGTGAGAACTCCTTAAACTAGACTTTTTTCCCTCAAAGAACAAGATGTCATATATCTTTTCTTTCCTCTCTCTTTTAAAGGTCGTCGCAATGTTAAGTAGCAGCATTCTTTATCACTAAACCTTTGTTTATTCTCTATGATGTCTTTACCATCTACACTTAATTCTTGAATCAAATTATGGTTTAACTTTTCAAGCTTAGAAATAAAGATTATTTCTAGTAGCTCATTTTTAATTACAAACTACAATTCTCTAGTTACATTGGTACAAGTAAACAACAAAAATTTTATGATTTTTTTCCTAATTTTTTTCTATGGTTTACTCTTGCTCCTATTTATACAATTTCATATTCATCAACTTTTCTTTCATAGACCCCAAGTATTCCAAAATAAAGTTTTCAACATTCATGGTTACCCTTAACTTTCTCGATAGTGTTTCATTAATGAAATTTAAGAAATCTTTGAAATTTTTGTAAGACTTTCTTTTCTCCATTGAACTCCTCAACAGTCTTATTGAAATACATAAAAACATTGTCAACATCCGCTTTATTCACCTAAACTTTACTAATGTCACTATTTACATCATCGCCAATATTATATATAAAAGTCTTATCACTTTTAAATCTTTCATCATTGCATGGTAACTTTCAGTGCTTCTAGACTTGTGTAAATACAATGGACATTTATGTCCTTAAGAACAAAACTAAATTTTTTTCTTCTTCAAGCTCTCATACGACTTCCTAAAATATTATCTAAAAATGGACAAGAAGCTCTCATCTTTCATATCAATTTGATAATCACTAATATGATGTATAATCTCTACATACATGTTTTCTAAGTTGTTATCGATTCCAGCTAACTCATCCATGCATGTGTTCAACCTAGAGTTTAGTATAAAATTATCCAGTTGAACAATCCTCTTTTTTTCTTCATGAACAATATCATAATATTGGTTCAAATTAAGATCGTGATATTTCAGTTTGATTGTTCCCTAAATCCCATTATATCAACCATAAAATCATATGCCTTTTCCCTTTGCATTCAAATTTATAAGTTAATCCACAACATGAATGAATGTAAAATTTCCTAATCTAACAACAAAATAATAAAAGTTTTTATGTATAACTTGAGACCTTATAACAGCATATGAAGCAAGTAAATCAACAATCATGGACTAGTTCAGCATCCTTCACCATTTCTACAAACATCTCTATCTCATTCTCAATAATGACCTAGTTGATCATCATAGTCACGACTAGATTTTTATTAGATATTAGCTCGAAAAGAAACAATTGTATCCATAAAAACAAATAATAGTCCTCCAAGGAATTTAATCAAATAAATTGGGGGCATCCAATAGAGACACTTTCCGAACACAAGTTTATGAGGATGTTTATTAAGTTCAATAGTTACTGAAAATAAGGCCTGATTTGACATCTGGGCATAGTAATCTGATGGGATAAAAAGCACAAGCATTTCTTGCTTAGAGTTCCTTCTCAATCTAGGAGACAAACCCCATAAGCAAGTGAAGAAAACTTTGTAAAATTTCAAGTGAAGCTTTAACAAATTTGATTGTGCATGCGCGCGCGTGTGTATATATCATTTTTAAGAAGATGCAAAACACAAGTTATTTTGCTTTGGATTTTGCATGCACAGATGCATGGGAATTCC
>Ga0307511_10003194_pt1 | contig 16873 bp, 18 predicted proteins | sample 13_EM_MG_FD_200266 | JGI IMG/M metagenome (GOLD analysis project Ga0307511, IMG submission 200266) | Populus trichocarpa ectomycorrhiza microbial communities from riparian zone in the Pacific Northwest, United States - 13_EM | ecosystem: Host-associated > Plants > Roots > Unclassified | place... | reverse complement strand
TAAATATTATTGTGGCCATCATATTGATGGGTGGGCTGGGCCCATTGATGAATGGGCCGGCCATTAGCGCGATTGATGGGTGGGCCGGCCCAACCATCTTTAGCGGCCCATTGATCAATGGGCCGTAATGACGTATGGGTCAGAACATCTGACAAAGTTTACCAGCCTCCACATGTACGGGAGTGGGTTTTGAGCATATTTAGAGCACGGTACTGTAGGGCGCAATTATCCGCTAGACCTAGGGCGCGTCGAAATATTAATTGCCTCCCATACATGACGCCATGGCTATTACTCGGAATCGGGGGGCATTGCTGCTGATACGGTTTTTATGACACCAGACCCCTACTTAGATGCACCAAGTGCATTTCGAATTTTCTGCTCTCCAGTAGTGGGGGTTGCATTTTGGAGGGGGTACCTCCGCACTGTCAGCGGGGGCTGCCTAGAGCCTTGGAGCAGTCTCGCAGGCTACTTCTGAGGGACCTTCAACGCCCCCAATGGAAGGTTTTTCAATCTGCCCTATCCTTACGCCATTACCTGAGCCTTGGCCTCTTGCATTGCCCGCTAGAACGTAGCATTCCTTAAGACAGTACATATGCCTATGAATAAGACCTTACATACCCAGCCCAGCTGTACCGCAGAACATCATTACAAGTATATCCTCAGGCAGTCGAGTCTCATTCTAATAACGAATATAACTATTATAACGGAATGCATATGAAAGATACATGCGGATTATCATCCTTAAATACCTCTTGCAACGGGTTGTATGAATAATTCCCCCAACGTTCTTTAATTTTGTCTGCTGATTGTGCATATTCGATCCGCCGACTGCAAGATGGTCGAATCCATTGTTTCGGAGTCAACTACCCTCGAAGCGGTGGCACTGAGCCCCAATATCTGACGTAGTGGTGGTGACGTCATGATATTGCGGCTCTTATCGATAAGCATCCCTGCTAGTGTACGGGAACCTAGCGCGAAAATCCCCTCTGCTTTGAAAAGGTCAAATACAGCCATAGATTTTATATTCTTAGTAAATTTGTATGGGAGGCCATCTGCATTATAGCGAATTTACTCTTGACTAACCAAGAAAGTACCCGGAAGTAGCTCATTATAATCACCCTGATGCGGAAATCTAGGCAAATAAGCTGGCGGAACGGAGGGCACAATTGAGCCGCATGCGCCTCCAAGGCCTCATAATGCGCGTCCGACTCCAGCGGGGCAAAGAGGAACCCCATCCTCGAAGCAGAGCAACTAGCGGACGAAATGGCGGGAGATTTCAACAAGAATTTAACAAGATTGAGATAGGCCAGACTCATAGATACCACATGGAGCCAGGTATGTATATAATGCGGTAAGAATCCCAGGCAGCACTAATTAAAACACAGTACCCATAAATATCACCATGTCTGTGGAGTCAGCAAGTCAAGGCTGTGAGCTATTCGACCACGAGGCAACCCACTAGCATTTCTATTCATGTGGCGCCAAGACAGACGTTGATTTGCTTATTGACTAGGCTGATGTGCGCTCCTAAAGGGAAAACCTAGTGATTACCCTCAACTTCTGCCAGTACCTTCGCCACAACTGCAGTGGATGCAGATCTGTACGATAACTTAAGCTCTATTTTAGCTGTCATGTCTTTTAAGCGACTATATGCAGTTCTTGAGATCCTAAATATACATAGATCTTTCATCTTCAATTAATTTGATAGCCACTGGTTTTCTAAGAAATTGCAGGCACGACTCGAAGACTCGGAACATTCAGTTTTTGTCTCAGATTATTAATAAGAGTGAACAACCTAGGAATTGAAAAATATCTACCTAGCACTGTATTCATAAACCAGGAGCTGGACTTTGGTTTTAACTAAGCAAGACTCGATGTCGTAATGCTCCCCATCCGCATTCCCCCGCTTATACAGACCAGGAAAGATAAACAAAGCCACACCCCTATCTATAACCATTTCCCCTTCATCCCCGTCACCCTCGTCATCCCCATCAATATCCTCCATGATTTTATCGTCAAAAATGGCAGGTGGAGGCGGAAATTTGATGGACCAACAAGCACGCTGTTTTCGGAGAACCAAAGCCATGTCAATAGCCTTCTGGATAATTCCCTTGAGGTTTGCTTCAATTTTCTGAAGATCCTCTGTCGGCTTTGCCCATGTAGAGATCATTTCCAATATTGATGCACTATGCATTTCTTGCTTTGAGACTGCACCTTGATGAGCCTCGGCAGTCCTTGCCTCCATCCGTGAAACGAGGGCTACGGTGAACGCCCTCCAGTCGTTCAACTCTCGTGGGGTGATCTCCGGTTGCCCTGGAACGTGTTAATAAACTCACATCATACCCTCAATGAACACTCGTCAAAGTCCAAATTGCCATTACTGACCTCTGAATAGAACACCCTCAATTTTATCAATAGCATCAGAGTTACCATGGCTCCACTGATCCAGGGCCGGGGGCGAGCCAGACAAGTCCAGATCTGTCACCCGTCGGAAAATAGCCTCCGCAAGCGTATATCCCACAATCCCTTGTACACAGAGCCGTCGTGTACTCCGTTTGTCGAGCAACTGGAACTCAGTGTCCCCTGGTGCTATCTGCGACATAACTGATTTAAAGTCTGGACGCTCCCTCAGTTTTGGTTTTTCCACTTGGTGCTCAGTATAGAACGCTAAGCTCCACGACTTGACATGAGTAAACAATGACCGAAATATCCCCAAGATATCGCTATCGCTCTGCTGGTTCCCGAGAAAGAGCTCCTTGTTATCAACCTGTGCAGCAAACTTCTCAACGCGGTGCTGATGTACTCGATTCTCATCTACTTGACGCTCATAGGCCTTCAGTAAATGCTGGTAACGATCTTGTGTCAATATTGCTTGGTGTCTCGCAGTATCTTTCGTGCGAATGGCGCTCTGCATCTCGGCGTGCCATCTAGCGGCTTTCTGCAATGCTTCATCTCGTTCAGCAAGAAGTTTCTTCTTCTCCCTGTGCACCTGCTGTAAATCCTTCTTCAATTTTGCAGCTGAGGTATCATCGGTGCTGTCCTCCCCTCTTTTAACCCACCCAAATAAATTTAAACCGCCCGAAGCCTCAGGCTGATAATTATTCGGGAATGCCCCCGGCAGTGTAGCCGTCATCCTACTTGCTTCATTAGTATCTATGGTTTAAGAGGGATGCGCAAATAGGATGCTCACCCAGAGCCCATAAAAGTTTCAGGGGAGTACCTTGCTTTCCTATCCAACTGCCCTTGTCGGCCAAGTATTCCTGCTACTCCTCCGAATTTATCATGATCAGCATGTCAACTGGTTGGATGAGGAACTTGCATACCTGTAGCCTTAGTAGAGGTGTCTGCCCGTGTATGATGATAGGCAGCAGTACTAGTAAGGCCTTCATTTGCCTGTTGTCCATGGTAACCCGGTATATTATTGCCAAAATTCGTCTCTGGAGGAGGAGGGACTGAGTCGTGACTAGGATTATTATATGTCTGTGGACCACGTGCTTGCTCCTGTTCTTGGGAATATATCTCCTTCCCATGGGACTGCCCCTGTTGGGAAAATCCTCCTGTTCCTTCTTCAGCTTTGTCAGTGTGTCAATTGGTGAACGCCTGAGGTAGCTGAATACCTGTAACCCCAGTCCCAGTAGCCCTCTCTTCATGTACATGTGTAAGTTGACCATGAGGTATGTTATCATTTATCTGCCTCGAGCCAGAATAGCCCGGTATGGGATAGACAGGATTTGCCCCTGAAGGAGGAGTGGGAAGGACGTAATCATTGTGAGGCGTCTGTGGACCACGTTCTTGCTCTTGGGGTAGGCAATTCGAAGGCAGCATAGAGGATGGGTCACTTGAATTAGGTATAGACGAGGTGTGTCCTCTACGTGAAGACCGCTCAGCTTGCGATGAATAATTATCCCCAGGTTGAGATTGACTGGCAGTACCTGGTATAGATCTAGATTTCTCGTTCCCAGGTGTCCGATCGCGATGCATTTTTGACAGAAAGTTCATGTATCTAGCGGTATAGTTGCTGAAATGTTTGATGCGGCTGAGGGTCTCTTAATCAACATTTTCCGACCCACGTCTCTCAAGCTAGCAGCAGGTACGTATACGGAGGCCTGAAGCTAACGGTCCTGCCTGTGCAGATACCTTACATAATTGAGCATTTGGATGTCAGAACCTAGGAAATATACCACCTTGAGCCAACATTAATGGCAAGTTGAGGGGTTCAGTTCAGTCGTAAATTACCCTATGGAGTGTGGCATTGGTCAATCAACCACCGATGCATGGGTGCGCCTATCTTAGTACGCTCGAGCGCTATCTATGTACAGTGCCTGGGGTAAAGTTATAACGCACTCATATTTTTTTTCTTTCTTTGTCTCAGGCCAAGATGCTACGGTAGCGAGAATGATGTACAAGGCATAAAATTGCATAAACCCACCAAAATGAAGCCTTTGGGGGCTACCAATTGCGGAGAGGGCTTCACATTAGGGGGATTATATCGGAACCTTATTGAACCTGAAACATAGTTGCTATGCAGAGGTATACGAAGGCCTTATTGCATATTCTGAACTGGGCATGCATGTCTCATGCATGTATCAGGTGCTTATAACTGTCCCCAGGCACTGTATGTACAGTACATACTTTCTTGATAGGCAGGTTTCAGCTTTTTCTACAATATTGCTAGTTTTTGGTAGGCGTATCGATATATCGTGATGTTTCTACTGGTGGCATGTATGTATATGTCATGCAATGCGTGTTGATGAGTGTTACAATGTGTCACAAGATAACTACCCCGCACTAGCACAGTGTAGTTTCCCTCCCTTTTCCCTTTTGGGGTTAGTTGATGCAAACTTGCCAAACAATCACCTGAATCTCCAGCCAACCGTCGATAGTGTTGGCTGGAAAGATTCGACCCTTTGGAAAGTTACTATAATAAGAGCGTATATACAGCTTGGTGGCACAATGATAGATACCCCTGCATAAAATGCCGTGTTTGCAGCTAGCTTGATTCAGATTATATGCATACAACGCGGCTATCACATTTTTGGTGAACAAGTTTCACTTCCCCTTAAATTACCGTGAAATATCATGCCTTCATGATCATACAGTGATCTCGTGCTCCCATACAGTGATCATACCAAGCAGCTTCCGTATTGCTTTACCTCTTATCATGTCAGCCCAATTTAATATCTCCCGAGCTGAGCCTTCTAGTAGAAGATGCAGCTATCGATACCCCAGCAGCTACTGATACTCCAGCTAGCAGATGTGTGGGTATATAGGAAGCGGCAACTTTATAAAAGATATCCGGATTTGATTAATATGCGTGGGTCAGTTGATACGGTGAAGCAGGCGCTGGCAGATGCATTAGAAGAGATCTGGAAAGGGATTCCCGAGTCACTCGCTGGAGAGTCTTTATACCTCTATGCGCCGTCGTGTAGCAGCTGTCATTAAAGCAGAGGGGTGGTATACCAAGTATTAGGAGGTTGGTTGTGTATGTAGATATATTGTTCATTCCTTTATTGTTCATACTGTGGTTGCTCACGCTCTTGTTTTCCTATTGTTCACTATGCACGTACAGCATAGATATGCGTGCTAAACCAAAAATAATTGCGCTTAACTTTTACTATGCACACTAAATACAATATGCGCGCTAAATGAAAACCCTTATGCAGGGGGGAGTATCAACCATTTTGCAACCAGGCTATACAGTAGGTAGTCCTCTTACATGCCAATTCTCATGATGCACCAGGACATTATAAAACCATTAAGAACAAGAATCATTCATGCTGATTCTTCAGAAATCTCAACAGGAATGCCTCCACAGCAACACCAAACTTGTACTATACAAGCCCCTAAGCATCGACGCTACAGGGACCATGGTACCAGGCGATTGCCTGCTACAGGCCCCTAATAACATCTCAGCTTCTTATATTGAAATCTACATCAACGCCAACCCATCCATTTCCTGCTGTAGTCTTGCTACTTCCCTAGCAATATTTGCCCTTTTCTCCAACTGTTTGCCTCTCGCGACCAGCTCTGCCTCGGGCTCGAACGGAACATCTTCGTTCCCGAGAATCCGGCTAACAATCCCCACACCTGAGTCACGGTCGCCGTAATATCGCACCATTGTGGATCCCTGGTGGAGCATTTGGCCCCAAAACTTTCGTAACTCACGCTCCTGAACTGGCCCCCGTGTCTCATCGACCTGTTGCAACTGCCAGCCGGTAGTTACTAGAATAGTGTTCTTCAGAAGCTTTGTCTCCCCACACAGACTGCGGAACATTTTCAGGACTGAGGCTGCATTTCCGATAGTCTTCTTTTCGGTGATACGTTGGAGATAGATGAACCCCCTCAATGACACACCACGCTGGTAGAATTGTGCCAGGACTTGGGATATCTCTGCACAGACAACGGCTTCTGAGGAATTGGACTCATCAAACCCAGGGGTATCAATGAGGATTACTTTGCTTCTGCCGAATCGCGTCGGTACCACCTGGCAAGTCAAAGTGCCTGTGATTAAGTATTAGCCTGAGTGAAATATGAACATATTTGGTAAAAATCTTACACCGTGTATTACCATCCCCCATCGGAGCAACATCCCCTCCTACCATTTGATTGATGAAATAGCTCTTCCCTCCACCACGTCCTCCCATAATTACAATCATTTCCTTGTATGTAGGATCGTCTACATCGTCGCCATATATGGGGGGTGGCATATGATGAGAAAGCTGGATAGGAGTGTAAGGCGGAGGAGCTATCATGGACGGCCTTGTCAGCTCATGTCCTTTTAAGAGGAAATTCCCAGCCGTGAATACCCACGGATATTGTTTTCCTCTGTGGGTAAATTGTTATTACTATTGTAGGTATGATTCTGGGCGTACCCTGGTGGTACCTGTCGACTGGCAATAGCGGAACTGGAAGGCGCGCAGTAGCCTGATGGCGCAGGATTAACTGGGGTTGTGGGTTGATTAGCTAGCGGTTGATCATTGGCTTCGTCATTTATAGGTAGTGTATTTGCCTGTCCGTACATGATCAATGAAATCAATGAAAGCATTAAAGGCGAAAAATATAATGGTAAAATCACAAGAATTATGGGGGGGGAATGGGAGAGATTGCCACCAGCTTGGCCTCATACTTCTATCTGCCAAATACCAGATGATAACGCGGCTTGGGCGAGAATGATACTTAGTAGGTCAGCCTGAAACATGCATGCAATGAAGGGGCTGAGGTGTTGCCGAAGACCCTCAGGCCTTCCATGCTTGGCATAGGTTGTCTACAAGGATTGCACTGTACTCCAAGAGATAACATACTCGCAAGCCTCATATGCATATGCCTTCGATTAAGTAAAATATCCCTACCAGTCCCCCATGCCCCGCGTGAAGCTGAAGAGAAGATTTAAAGGAAACGTGTTGAACACCCAAGCCAGGCCAACCCAGTAATACTCGAACCCACCCAAGTTATATCCCAAGACCCAGAGAAGGCAGTCCCGAAAACCCTCCCCTATCAGCTAACTATATACCATCCGCCTCGTTTGACCTTTACCAGTTGACTTGGAGATGTCCGGGACTGATATTATCATCGGAATAGACTTTGGAACAACGGTGGGCATATATACTTTATTTACTCCCTCTGGTTAAGATATTTCACAATTATCATATAATTGGTCAGCCGGGTGCTGTCTAACCCTGATCACATAGTATTCTGGTGTTTCGTGGGCTTTGTCGACTGGAGCTAAAGATGTCAAAATCATCAATGACTGGCCGAACCCACACGGAGTTCTGGCGAACCAGGACAAAGTTCCCTCAGCTATTGCCTACGATCAGGCGGGCAATGTATCCAAATGGGGCTACAAGGTCGGGATCAACGACACGGAATCTTTCCGCTGGATCAAGATCATGCTTGATCCTTCCAATAAATACTTTAACGAAACTCCACACATTAAAGAAATGTTGGCTCGAATGAAGGCAATGGGCACGAGCGCAGAAGATGTGGTTACAGATTATCTAACGTGCCTGTGGGAGTACACTATTGACCATCTGAAGAGAAAGAAAGGGAGTGATTTTGAGGAACTTTATACCTTGAAAGTAGTACTTACTGTTCCTGCTGTCTGGTCACCGCTCGCAAAGGATAGGACGTTGCGAGCAGCAAAAAGGGCGGGGATGCCGGTTGGCAGTCAATTGGTGACGGAACCTGAAGCAGCGGCACTAGCATTATTGAAGCAGAAAAGCGATGAAGAGACAGTTAGGGTGGGCATTTCTTGACCCCTAACCCTGCTACATAACACATACGTTTAGTCCTAGCTGACACAATTGGTTTAATTTGCGTGGCGGCAGGTCGGTGATGGATTCGTGGTCTGTGACGCGGGTGGCGGTACCGTTGACCTCATCAGTTACAAGGTCGAGAGTCTCAATCCATTGAAGATACGAGAATGTGTGATTGGCGATGGTGAGTAAAGATTCCAAAATTATTTCGCAATTGCCTATGGCTTAATCTAGCGCTCGCGGTATAGGTGGTCTTTGTGGGTCTGTATTCCTCGACCTTGCATTTGAGCAGCATATTCGGGCCCTTGTTGGCCGAGGCGTATATGCCAAAATCAAACAAAAAGAGATAAAAAAGATGCTTCGCGAGTTCGAGTATGGAATCAAGCGATCATTTACACATGACGACACAGCGCCACTCACTGTGGACCTAAAAGGAGCAGGAGACTCTCCCGAGATAGGGATTGAAGATGACACAATCAAAATTGAGATGTAAGTTCATGACAAATCCCATATTAATGCACCTTTTGAACTTTAAGGACACCGGTAGAAACACATTGCGGGCTATCTTTGATTCTATCTGTGATAAGATTCAAGCCCTGGTGGAGAAACAACTCCAGGGTATCAAGAAAAAGGGCATGAAAGCCACGGTAGGTGATCATGAAAAATAGATTTTGACACCGATTGCGGGATGTAACTTGATTAGTGATTACTAACTCATGACTTATATTTTAGGCCGTTGCTCTTGTGGGCGGATTTGGTGAAAGCAAGTACCTTCACAATTACCTCAAGACTGCCAATATTAGGGACAAAGTCGCCGTACTTCAGGAACCTGGAGCGTAAGTCTCCCAATGCTGCAGTCCAGCCCCAAGATATGCCTAGACTTACATGCTTGGTCGTGATTACACAGTATTTCAGCGGTCTGTCGTGGTGCAACGTTGTGGGGGCTAGAGCAAAATCATGCCACCTCATTCCTTTCCAGGATTGCCCGAGCCAGCTACGGTATTTCCTTTTCAGAACCCTTCGATTCGAGCAACCCAAGCCACCATCAGTCAGATAGATATTGGGATGAGGCAGAACAGGTTTGGCGGGCAAATAGCCAGATGAGATGGCTCCTGAAAAGGGTATACATATATGTGCCCTCTTACTTGCAGATGCCCCGTTTCTCTACCCAGTATTGAACTGACTCGTGTATATATTCTCTAGGGTGAGGAGGTTGTGGAAGGACATGTTCTTAAAGGGCCCACCTACAAGTCTGTAGCCATTGGCAACGCCGACACTGGAAATTGGTCCCACACAATCACTTTGTTGTACAGTGATGCTGCCATCCCACCAGCGAGGTCGGTTGACTGGGGTGTCAAGAAGTTGTGTTCCTTGAGTTACTCGATACCGTACAGGGAGATACGGAAGCTACCAACATATGTTTCCGCAGGGAAGACCTGGCGGAATGTTTCTTTTTCGAGGGATATAAAGTGTGGCGGTGCAAATTTGGAGTACAGGGTGAGCTACAACGATCAATTGCTTAAGTCTGTGGAAGCCGAGTATATAGATGATTTTTAGCTCTGAGACTATATCTACTTGCATATGGGGTGCGAAACAAGGATGTACCTAGGGTCTAGGAGGGGTTTAATTCATGTGTCTATCTATATTGACACACTATGTTCTTCGACTTGAATAAAATCAACTGAACTAGCTGACAATTGCAATTGTTGCGGAAGTATACGTAACTTATTAAGACAAGCTATAGAGTCCCGAGTGGCTCGGTGGGCTACTGCTGAATTTAAACGCCTTATGAAGTCACAGAGACTCCTTCCTGTAAGTATGTACTTATATTTATTCAATTACATGTTCATCTATACATGTTATAAACAGCCATCCCTATCACAATATTCTTTCTGGGATAAACCCTCACCTAATTTTACATATATTGTACCTGCACGGCACTATTAATACACATGGCTATTTGTCATTGGATACAGAGTCTGATTTTCTCCACTTTCGGCACTCCAGGCATAAGCAGCGTATGCATAAACTGAGAGAAAGGTTAGAGGTTGATATCTGTAAAGATCCGAATTTCGGATGGATTTTGGTAACATTTTGCATGCTTATACATGCTACCGGTAATAGGCACTTATAGGCATGTATCTCTTGTGTGGGGATGCCCAGGCAAACCGAAGATCTCCGAATTATCCAAATCACGGTATAAAATGCTAGCTTAAACAGTCTTCTTAGAAATGAAACACCTGTAGAAATATGATAATGGCATAGTGTTTATATATCCATTCCTATCAACACATACTCAGAGAGACCGTTTTAACTTTCCTCATATTGAATATATATCTGTAGTGTTGAAATACTATCTAAAGATTATCCCGACCGCTTAGGATTATCACTCTGCTTGGAGTTTGAGCACATTCGCGCAGCGATTCGATCTCCCCATTTTCCAGTGGCTTATGGGTGTCCCTGTCCACCGTCCTGAACCTGATCGCCTAACGTACCATCCAGAATCGGCTGTAAGAAATATACTCTCCCGAGAGGTATGTTATGTTGGGATATGTATATGTATATTATGTTAGGTATTGCGGCTTATGTATAAACCACCGATAGAGAAGACATGCAATACACATCGGATTTTTTTTTGATTTTTTTTGAAGTCTATACGCCTGATCAGCCTTAGGCTATGCGGCGGCCTGGAACCTTTGACGGAACCTTCATTTGGGGCGGTCGACCCCCGAGAAAAACACCGATCTGAATCAACTAACTACAAATTGTGAAAGACCCGTATATGTATGAACTGTATGGGAATGCAAAACATCGTAACAGGTGACATTCCTTGACAAAGCCCTCAATGGAAAATACCACCAGTCCCGCCTGTCTCCACTCTCTCCCTTCCTCTGTTGAAGTCGTAGGCTACTATGGGAAGCCATCTTCCCCTCATCTTCAAATGGCTCCCAATTGCTAACGTCCTGTTAAAAAAAACCACTACGGAGGAGGTGGCTTTACCTACCCTCCGGTTACCCCCCCAAGAGCCAACGTGCCCCCATAATCCCTCTCACTCCTGTGTCCTGTATTATTTCTGCCATGGGTCTCTGCCATGGGACCCCGTGTATGACAATTGCTCTGGCAGAGCCGTTGTCGACCGGTGGGGTGTTTTTGGCTGGTTGGGATTTCTTTCCAGCCTTTGTCGAATGACGTCGTTCGACCTGTTTTTTGGTAATTGGGGGTGCCATTACCGGGGCATCGCCCTTGACCTCCGCTTCGGATGGGGAAGAGTCTTCACCCATTATCACATCTAAATCCTCCACGTGTGTTGCCCTCTCCTCCTTCTTCTCTTCTGTCTGGGTCGCCATCTCCCCCACTTCCACCTTCAACACCTCTCCGGAGCAGTCCGTTTGGGAAAGCTGATTTACCTTCTCAACCGGTAGTGCTTTCCCCTTCGCCTGCCACTTCTTCCGCTCCGCAATACACATCGGATGAACTCGATAAACCACTCTCCTTCATACACACTTACCATATATTTTTCCTGCATCGGCATCAGTTCTCCTTCTCCAGGTATTTCTCATTCTGTCTCTTTGATAATTATCGCTTTTTACCCACTTCTTGTTCTTCCTCCTCTCCTTGCATACCCTCCCACTCCGACAAAGCTATACAGAAGACTGGTGATACCCCAGAACTCATACCCAAGCTGAATAGATCCAACTTTCGCATGTTCTGTACAGTGCATGCAAACACAAAGACCAGTGGATTGAAAGGTTCGGGTGATAGGCGTCTGCAACAATTCTTAATCGGCGCCTGGCCAGAGCAACTCCCTAGAGACAACAATGTCACCAAGACAGACACTAGTTATGGTGGTGCTTGGGAGAGGGCATGAAGCGCTCGTGATAGTATGTCGGAAGGCATGGTCGGTGGGTTCCTCCATCATATATGATTTAAAAAAGACCGAAGCGCAGAGTTGGTGAGACATAGAGAGTGGAGTGCTTGACTAAAACATATTTGCCAGCCGATATAATTCGAACACTGAAAAGAGGCACAAAAAAGCCACAAGGATATATGCTCGAGGCTGTAAATGATTCAATGGAGCATGCTCACCATATCGATTCTTTTGACTTGTGAGAGGGAATATCCATTCATGGTCACTGAGGCTCACATAAGGCCAAGCTCAGTGGGACTTGGGTACGAGTCGGCGATAACACAGCATTCTGGGGCCATTCCCGAAGAAAGAAAAGGTTGCCCAATTTATTCCGAAGTTATTCAAGAGTTATTCTATAAGTGCCTGCTAAATTAGGCAAGCAAGATACTACCTATTTAGGACATCCTGGAAAGGGCAACTACGAACCAGACTCAGCCTGGAACTACGGTACTGGCCTGAAGCGGGTTGGCACTGGACTAACAACCGGTCGCTTCCTTGTCTTATTACAGCCCCGGATATCTACACTAGGCTGGTGCTCGAATCGTCTCATTCCATTGATCTAAACAATATCTATGTGAATAATAGCAGGTATTCGCTTCCTAGATATGTAATTGGTTGCCGAATAAAGCAGGTAGCACTTGCCTCTTCTGGGAGCTGGAAATTTTTCCGGAATCTTGACCAAATATATTCCATGCTCTCGGATATTGCCCAATACTGTTGCGAGCTATGCGCGCTCAATGCACCTCTATTTCTTAGGCGGTCGGGGGGGTATGTAGCTCAAGATCTTCTAGGTTTGGGAGAGAACACGCCAATGCAGCCACGGAAGCCCCCGTAAGCTGCCTCCTAACGTATTTAGTGTGAAGGAAATAAATACAAGACAAAATAGATACTGGGCGTTCTTTCATCCCAATTAGCTGTATATGGGAGTGTGCAGATCGAGCGTCCCCATAATCTTTTGACTCTGGGAGGTTGTTTGGCGGAGAGTTAGACTCAAGGTGTAAGTTTCAGGGAGTCAAAGTCGAAGCGTCTTACGCGGGGGCCAAACCCAAGTGTATATACTGTGGTGCAGTCTAAAATTGCGCACCGACGGGGAATACTTTCGTATTTCCATTCTGGGATACGGGGTAACTTCGGTACTTCCTTCCTACTGTCTGTGCGAAGGGAATACAAAGGATTGGGAGTAGGTATGCCCATCATGCATTTAGGGAGTACAGGCACCATTTTGAGGTACTCACTGCCAATACGTAGGTGGTTGAACTACTAGTACTTTAGTACCATTCACAGATATAGATTGGTTATTAGAAACTCTCCACTTTATAAATTGTGATAGTCCAAGCTGAAAGCGTCCCGTGACAATGGATATGCCTATACTAGATTTACCCACAAAGATAAAAAAAAGTGACAGGTCAGTGACGATAATATGTACAGCATTAAGATACTATCATCAGGTAAGTGGTGCAAGAAACATTGATTTTCGTTCGTGACTAGGGTTGCATTATCCTAAGTCTAAGTTTACCGGTTAGGCTTGACCTGAACGTCACGACTGGCGCTTCAGCCAACATCCTTCAAGACAGTGTGTTGAGGACATAGATAGCTTACATGTCTTTTATTCTGCCCTCTGGAAGGCTTTCCGTCTGATTTCCCCTGGATGCCTGCGTCCCAGGGCATGGAACAGCTCGCCAGGCCCTCTTTAGGCCATATGAAATGCATACAAGGAGCATCTGGAGACTCCGTAACAGGCTGATACTGGCCGACGTCGTGTTCTTCAGGCCTAAAAGGACAGTCTTGGCCTGTACATACTCCCACACCTGCAGCCTGACATTTGTGACCAAAGAAGCACCCTGGCCTGGCACAGGCGCTGCCTTTGTGGCATCTCCGACTCTGGGCGAGATATCCCAGGGCCCATACCTCATCGTCGCTGAACGCGATAGTGTGTGGGTGCGAGCATTTTTCAACGGAGCATCCCGACCCATCTGGCACCTGAAGGTAGTGGGAAAAACAGGGGGTGGGTTTGATCGCTGCAACACGGCCGAGAAGCACGGCAGGAGGTCGAGGGAGTAGAGGGCGACGGGTGCTTTGAGTTGTGGTTTCCGGACGGTGCGGAGGTGGGATACCCCCGGAGCTTGTTGTAGTATTGGACTCTTGTTTTGTATCTGGAGCCCAATTCTCCAATCCTGTTGATAATAACATGTTGTCGAACTTTGTCTTACGGAAGGGCAAGTCCTTGAATTCTTTCGCAAAGGGGGTGCCTTCAAGAAGCACCACACGGTCATGGTCCACTCCATCGGCGAGAAGTGAGGTGAGGACTCTGGCATACCCGTTATCATGACTGGCGCCTAAAATTACCAGCTTGCAGTTGGAGTTGGATATATGGAAGCGCATTTCACCTTTTGCATCGATAATTGATGGTCAGAATGTGAGCTGATGAGCAGTACCATTACTTATAACTATGGTCTTAGAATGGGTAAAAACCGTACCAGCAATCTTTGCATCTGCCATCTCCTTACCCCTTCCGACGTCAATGTAATCAACCATGGGTTTTGGCTGAGAGAATCCAACGGCAAAGTCTCTGAAGTCGATTTGCAAACCACGTGATCGCATAGTGTCAGTAAGTCCCCGGACGTTAGCGAAAGCTCGGATGAGTACGTCGAAGTCCGTGGTACTAAACAGCTCAAGCGAATCAACTAGGTGGCGTATGTGGTAAAGAAGATCAATAGCAGCCTTTGACCCTAATGACTTGCTGGTGAGGTAGGATTCAGTAAACTGCCACCCGGAAGTGCATGCCACATTAGAATGAGTTCGTATAATGTATGCGGGGAAAACATATTGAAAGAAAGGAGTACAAACAATCATCCCATCACCATCGAGTAATAAAACGACATAGGGGTTTTTGGTCTACTTGCAAAATTGGGTTCGATCAGCATATACATCATACTCAGGATGTGCCAGTGTGGAAAGACCAGATAGATCACTATGGTCTCTTAATATGACTCTAGCGCTCTGCATTCTACGTCTTGATAGCATCAAGACTGCTATGTATATACATACCTCCCGCTCTGTCTGCGTCGAAGCCTCCAGGTACCTCCTCTGCGACCTCTCCTTTGCGTTCCGCGCATCATCTACTGCCACCTTCAACTCGTTTATTATTTGACGCTGCTGCTTGCTCTCATTTATCAATTCCTACGCCATCACAGTCACACCAACATAGGATGCACACATGTCAGTCAGCAGTACTAGTTCCCGCATTCCTGTTAGTGGATATATCTATCCATATCTAATACATGCCTTGATAAATGTAATTTTCGCATCTTCCTCCTGACACAGCACAGCTAAACGCACCAGGTACTCGTCTGGCTCATTTTCGCTCTCTGTGGCATTCATTGCTTATTATACCGATTCGAGTACCTAGACAAATTCGTATTTGTGCAATAATAAGGAACAGACACAACTTGGATCGAAGGGGTGATGTCGGCAGCTTGGATCATGATGTGAGGCTCTGGAGTTACTCTCCGCAAGGTCATCTGGAGTGGGGAACATGGCCAATGACCACCAGTACTTCTGTGTATACATGCATGTGGTGTTGCAGGGGTTCATCTTCGGACGGCGAGCTTCTGTTGGCAATCCCCTGAGTCGCTGAGACATTGATAGATGCATACAAGCTAGGTATTGTTCAATTGTGCAACCCCTGTTGTCCTGAACAATAGCCTATCGATGTCTCAGCAGGGACCGGAAGAAATACGCTAGCCTCAAAATAGGAGCGCCAAGAGTAGCCTGGTATGAGTCACGTGGGATACCAAAAGTTACTTAGACGAACGGGGTAGGTAATGAGGAAGTGAGCCGCTTAACCTTTCTTGTCAATTTGCCACAGCAGTCTCGCTGGTTTAATTCAACTAGGTCCATCCAGCGGATTTGTATGTAGAGCAGGGGGTACCACCCCATGTTGCCGGGGGCAATACGAGTACTAGTGTCGGCTTTACTTGCTAAAAGCCAGTGGACTCCACTACTTCAAAAACTAATTATAACTACTGCCAGAATAGAATTTCTAAATAAATAAATATTCTAAAAGAACTGATAGCAACAGTTTCAGTACGCCCGCGAACTTTCCGACCTTACTGTGAAGAGCCTACGGATGGAGAATTCCTATAGCCAAAAGTATCTTAGATTGGCTTAAGCTTCAGGGTAATTGCAGTTCTAAAACTTAAGGGCAGAATGCAGTTTGGTTGTGTATCGTGGGAAGCCTTGAGATATGTACTAGAACGGTTCGTGGTCTAGATGTACAATCCCTACCCAAAAGTCTTGGTGAAGCACGGATTGAGCCTCACACGCGGCCTCGCTGCAACACCTCAATGCCCCCGACTTTCTTGAATAACTCAACAACCATATATCGACACCGTCTGAAATTGAAGATGAGCTAAATACAGGTACCAAAGAAATAGAATCCAAGGTTGCAACCAGATTGAAGGAGAATTGGAGGTGACATGAAAAGCGAAGGTGTGCCTAGCAGCGTATGTACCAGCCCTCCGCTGTAGTTACAGCTGGCACCGGGTCATGGCTGCTTCTCCACAACTACTTAGATAGAGACTCCAGAATTGTTTCCAGGTTTCAAGCAAGGCCTCAGCAAGTCTAAAATGAGCTGCATTTGGTCTTCCAGGTATGTTGGTAAAGATAGGATGCTTTGCAAGAAGGTACTTTCAAAGTGAATCCATGCATGGTA
>Ga0307511_10003193_pt1 | contig 16873 bp, 21 predicted proteins | sample 13_EM_MG_FD_200266 | JGI IMG/M metagenome (GOLD analysis project Ga0307511, IMG submission 200266) | Populus trichocarpa ectomycorrhiza microbial communities from riparian zone in the Pacific Northwest, United States - 13_EM | ecosystem: Host-associated > Plants > Roots > Unclassified | place... | reverse complement strand
AACTCATTCCTTACAGGGGGGGGGGGGGTTTCATCATTGCCAATGATTATATTACCTTCCACAAGCCAAGGATGATGGAGGCATTGATAAGGGGAGTTTAAATCCGAACCTGCGTGTATATCTAATGGTATGATACTCTGCGGGTATTTCATTGCGCTACCAATTCTAGAGAAAATAAATATTCTAGTATATGCAAGATAGACAGTTAACATTTGGAGCCCTGCTGTTGCAGAAACAATCTCAAGTCCCTCCTCAAATAGCTAGCGGAGCTGAAAGTGTTCGGTCACACCTTGAGTACGCCGACCCAGTCGACTATTCCATATATGTACATATAAACATGGAATCCTAGAATACCCATGCGAATATACGAATTTACCAAAAAAGAAAAAGAAAAAGAACCATTAGTACTTACTGCACCTGATGTCTTCCTACAAATGACAAATGTATAAACAAATCTACTTTCAGTCCCGCTCCTCAATCCCCGTCTGAGCTCCTAACGAAGCCACTGCACTTATCGCACTATTCATGTTAACTGCCCTTTTGTTTAACTCTTATATACATTTAGTACTTCACTTCTGATTTGTATATCTACCGAGATCTTACCTAGCTAGGAAACTATATCCTCTCGCTCCGCGAGTAGGGCTACTAGCGAATGTTGAGATCATATATAAACAATTTGTCTTGTTCCTACAGTTGGCATTCGTGGTAGAGATACAGCTTCATTCAATAGTGTCGCAGCTAGTCCTTGTGATCCGGCTTGGAGTCTTAGAGAATCACATTATGCCTCTTACGGAATGCAGTTACCAGGAGGTCTAACAGCGCTAGCAAATAACTTGAGTCTCTACGGTTAGTCCAGTCGCTACGCTTAGCGCTGTGCTGACTCAGCTCTCTGGTACCTAGCCAGCATAAGGTATAGTCTGGTTACATAATGTCCATTGAGCGCTCCTCACAGCCTTAGGCTAACTAGGCATATGGACTTATGCTTTAGCTATCCCTCTATTCAAAGGTTCTCTCCAAGAGACCGTAAATCGCCACCTGAGTATGAGTAAGTCACCATGTATCTGTGGAAATGGCCCAGGGGGATGGAAAGGGAGGGATAACTGGGAGGAGGGAGAGCTGGAGAATTCGAGCATCAAGGGTGGCTAAACCAGACTAGGGTGGCTGGCGAATTCTGTGGAGTGAATGGAGAGATATGGTAAGGGGTGGGATGGTGTGAGGCATCTTGCGCTTGTTCGTTTTTCCTTTCTTAAGTTCTTCGGCGATGTTATCTGGCAAAACATGTCGATGAAAGGGGAAGGTGGGAGAGCAAGGCGGTCGAGAGCTAAATTCATATCCAACCATCCGACATAGAGCTCCGCATCTTAGGACCAGTTCTTCCTCTTTTTAATAAACGTGTGTATTTTATATCTGTTTCAGTCAGTGCCAACCACTCTATCGCAACATCTACAGACTGCAACTTCACCCGCAAAAGAAAAGCAGTTGTTCTCGACTCACGCGGGATGCGAGCACGGTTGTTGCTAAGCATCTAAGATTGCTGACATATGCGCTACTGTAAGCCATCTTTTGTCTGCTTTTCTGGTGTCGCACCGTACCTCTCATCGTGCATCCCTCACCAAACACAATCATGACAACGCCACCACCATCGCTGCAACCATTTATTCTCCCTGATTTTTTTTGATTTTTATTATACATATTCATTACTCATATGCGATCCCGAATAGGGGACCATGATGAGCCCCCGGGAAACCCAGGAGGATTCAAGGGGTGCCAAGTTAATGTGGCCCTCCCACGCGCGCTGCTAAATACACAAGTGAAATCCCCCCTCCGAAAAGAACGCCTACTCTTCTTTAGGAATACTCTGCATAAACGAGGTGGAAGAAGGCCTCTATCGTATCCCAATGACTGTCATCCCCCTCATCTTTTCTCCAATTCGGGGAATCCAGGACCTCCCATGACTTGCGTGGTTCTAGGAGGTCCCTCCTTTCTTTCTGTAGCCGGGGGGGCTGGATATTATATGCTCCCCGCCTGTGCTTGGTGCCCGCATGGACACTCCGCGTCGTTCGCCTTGCCTATAAGTTTGAGCCAGCTCTTCTGGGGCCCCCAGTTTGTTCTCATCCAGGTATAGGCCGAGAGGGCGTGTCTGTGCCAATCCGTCCTCCTCTTGCCAAACCCTGAGTTCTGTCTCCATGACGCTCTGGCTGTCCTTGAGACCTGTCTGACCCCTCCTTCTGTGGTGACCTCCGGGGCTCCTTGGGTCTCCCCTAAGATGGAGGTGAAGGCTGCGTGGCTTTATTCTCCCAGAGCCCCGCTCTGCAAGCTGCCTACCTGACGACACTCTCCTTCTCGGACGCGCCCTCTTGTATATACTCGCCGCGACTATACACCATTCCTGCCGGAACCTCCTTCGTGCTCTAGCTCTACAGGCGCCAAACCCGGCTATTCTTGACGCGCTTCTCAGTATCACGCATACGAACGAACACCATTTCCTTGCCCAACTCACGCAAGATTCCTTGGTTGCATTTCGCAACCGCGGGGGCAGGCCGCAGGGCGCCAAAGAGCCGAGTTTCACATCGCCCAGTACACCAGAGATTCCCAGTGGTACTCCACAGCCCCTAGCCCTCACCTCCTCATTCGGTGCGCTCGCACCAGATGCACCACTGTCCCGCCTTTGCGATGCATTCGGCTTCACGACTCTAGCTCCCCCAGTCCCTAACAATCACGTAGGACAACGGAATTCCTCCCGATCTGCAGATTTCACTCACACTCTTCGTCACCTCAACCTTGCCGACATAGGCTGTGCTATCACTGGTAACACCCGGTCTGTCGTTGGTGCTACGCCTGGGCAAGAGCCGAGCCGACTCGAGACCTAAAATATATGGTAAAAGCTCGAGTCCGGGCTCGTGGGCTCGTGCCCAGACCTAGTTGGTGCACATATCCTCCCCAACTCCTTTGTCAACGACCCGTCCTCATCCAATGAGCATCCCACTCTGTGGCCCTTTTATACATTCTTCCTTGGACCCCCCCTTCGGGATCAGCTCTGGTGCTACCTGCAGGACGGTGGTGGGCACAGCACATACAATGGGCTTCTACTTGCTACGGGTGTGCACAATCTGTTCGGCACGAGTCTTATTACTCTCATTCCGCTTTCTGACCCACCTACAACCAACACACTCACATTTCGATTCACCTAGCATGAGCTTGCCGCTAAGCTCGAACTCACACCCACAGAACGAACCGATGCACTCACCGGAGCTATAGGACTCCGAGAGCTTGTACACGGGTATGTGTTTTCTATTGAAACTGTTGATCCTCATGTATACCAACTGCCCATTCCGGGGTTTCTCCAGCTCCATCATCAAATATGGACGGCGATCGGAATTGCCGGGTTATTAGCCTCCTCACAGAAGAGTGGTTCAGCGTCGTCTATGTCAAACCCAGCGAAAAGGCGGAGGGGAGTGACTATGAGACCCCAACAGCAGGAACCGACGGCAACAACTCAGGTGGGAGGGCCACGGATGCCACCCCAGCAAGGTAGTAGTACGGGGGGTGGATGGCGTAGTTGGAAGCCATCTTTGTGCATGCCTATGCGTGCTTAGGTTCCAATCCTGCACCCCCTACAAAGATTTTCTAACAGCCAAAGAGCATGGGTTTGTCCTAAAGAGGTTCCCCCTGTTGTCTTAGTCAGACACTCTACGGAGTTAAGTCTTGGCTAAGTCCCAAATGGTCTTGGTAGTGGTGGAGTAGGGGTGCGCTCTGAATCCTCCCGGGTTTCCGGGGGGCTCGTCATAGCCTAAGGCTGAATACGAGTAATGACTTCAAAAAAAAAAAAAAAAGCTTAACCTTGCTCCTTGGGCAAAACCATGCATTCGCGGGCTGTTCATATGTATGAAAACGATGCTTTCGCGAGCTCTCAATATGTATGAAAACCATGCTTCCGCGGGCTCTCAATATGTATGAAAACCATGCTTCTGCGAGCACTCAATATGTATGAAAACCATGTAGATGGGAGCCCAGATAGACGGGTCGGGACGCGACGTGACGGAAAGTAGGCGACCTGACGCAGGCCATAGGGGTAAGGATGCATTACGAAGGTGGGACGCAACGCGACGCAGGCACACACATGGTGGGACGGAGGTGGACGCTACCTGACTCAGACTGAGGCAGATGAAGCGCCTGACGTGGGGGAAGTAGGAGTGCGTCCTGACGCAAATTTTTTTTTGCTGATGGACGCAGAGGAAGTGCAGAGGATACGGGACCTAGGAGGCAAATGACAGAATTTGAATTTCCTGAGGCCTGTTAGTGATGACTGGAGGGGCTGTAGGGACTGGTGGTTCAAGGAGGAGGGAATGACCGTACAATATATAGTTTTTGATCCTGAGGGCCTGGCTGAAAAACAAAACCAAGCCGTTAAAAGTTGGTATAGGGGCCGAGAATATGGTAGCTGTAGAGTACTACGTTGGGACCGTTTACTGGTATATAAAAAAACAAAAGGCTGTAGAGTACTGGGTGGTGTACAGAGTACTAGTGTGGTGGTGCAGAATACTGGCGTGGTGTGCCAAAAGAGGAGTCGCACGATTCCTAAAATGATAGTCTGTAAAACCAGAAATGGTAGGGGCCAAATCGGGACTGACTAGTATGACTTCCCAAAAAAGTAATCAAACAATGCTAGGGAAAATAATTGCAGATTGCCTGTTTAGTGCTGCAATGGGAGACTTTATCGCAGGGTCTCCCACCGTAGTAATTAGCACTAAACCTATTTAGCGTACTCACTGCTTTCTTAGGCCTAGCATGTTGCAATTATCTGTGGCGTGGGTGCCGTATGGAACTGGGTGACAAATCTTGGAATCCATTCCAATATGGTATATGGACGCAAAGTCCTCTTGGGCATGATTTGTCTCCGTAGGGGCATCGCATCCCGTGTGGACATAATTCCTCCCCGTAAGGGCATCTCAGCCCGTGTGGATATAGCTTCTCTCCATAGGGATATAATAATAACCCACACAGGTTGAGATGCCCTCCCGATTGGCAAGGCACCCTTGTGGGCGGGTCTCTAGCCCGTGCGGGTTCTGGGTTAACAAAACAATCCGATAGAGTCTACCTACCTACCTACAGAGCACAAAAGGGACACCCTCAATTGATGCTCCACTTCCAAGTAGGTAGTTTGTCGATAATTGCCTTTTTTGGTGCTCGAGACCCGCTATGCCGAGACTAGATATATGTTCTGGTCCGTTGCAGGGCCGTTCCGGAATGGCAGAAATATGCACTTTGGGCAATGTATGAAGGGAAATCGAGTGGAAACCGAGTCTTTTATTTTTTATACATAACAAAAGCTCAAACCTCACTGAGAGTAATTCTATGATACCTCTCGTTAATAGTACTATACGTCTTGTTCTTTCCTGTATGCAGTAAAGTGTCATGAACGCCTGCGATAACTTCAAATACATCATGCTCCAAACCCACTCGGTCAACCGAGATTTACTACTTGTTGCATGCAAATAGTTCTTCAAACTTGGTACGTGCAGTACCGGTGAATGCTTCAATTGCACTTTGAGACGGAGCGGCACCTAGGGGGTGAATGAAATTGATTGAAATCAATATCACTATCATCATCGGCAACTGACATTATAGTGAGTGTATGAACTAGAAATTTTACCATTGTTGCGTTGAAAGACCCGAACATATATATACGTGTAGGTACTGCACATAAAAATAAAAAAAAACTAAAGCCAATGGAAGAAGCAACGGCCTGACCCATATCATCTCCACCGACCCTTCACTTGTAGGCTACATCCCAATTAGAATCCAGTAAGCACCCCAGCTCCGAGAGCAATTTAAAATCAGGTCATTCAAAGTTCTCTACTGAGGGGTAAAAAGAAAGTAGTGTAAAAAGGGGCAGGCACACAACAATGTTGCGAATAACTCTCGCTTGTACCTATGAAGGGTCACGGGAGTAAGGGAATGCAAGAAGAAAAACCGGGGTTCCGGATTAAGGCAATTGGGAAAAGACCGTGAAGGATTAAAGAGCCGGAAAGTACGCAGGAAACATCTCTTTTTCGATAAGAGCACTAGGACCGTAGCATTAAGACTATAGCGATACCTAAGATAGCTCCGTTATCCAACATAACACATGACGTTATCCAACTGGGTATCCCCACCCCCGACAGCCTTGCACAAAAGACAGCGGAGACAATGGCAAAAGAGGTTTCCGGAACGGCCTGGATTCTGCAAAGGCCTAGGACATATCTATAACAGGTAGGTCTTTGTAAAACAAATAAAAATAAATACATGAACAAATATGTTTAAGCTACTTTAGACTTTTGAAGCCTTTAGCGGGCTTCATACAGAGAGCGCGCGAGCGAGCGAGTGACTATTGTCGACTCTAGTGGATATGGATAAGGAATTGAAGTATTCCTTTTAAAAGCCAGCACACATTAGCATTACCTATTGGTATTCTAAAGCACATACAGAGTTGATAAGGATAACAACACAGTCATTCCACCCTAACCTAACCACCACCTTAACTGTCATCCTGCTTGCCACCGAATACCAGCTTAAATGTGAGATTGGTATTGCTCTTGGTATTGCTCTTGGTATTTCTCCCCATAGTCCCCATAGTCTTCTATTTCTTCTTCATCTGAATCTAGCGGCTCTGAGTCGAACTTTGGGAATCTTTGGATCTTATCCAAATGAATTTCAAGTTTCTCATCGACGACCTGCTTAATTTTCGGAAGGAGTTTGTCCTCAAAGCATCTCCATCCAGCATATACCTTGTTATGACACCCGGAGAATAATATCTTAACCCCATATTCCTCTTCAACAATCCTAAAGAATTCCGTACATAAGAAGCAGCTCCGTTTTGATACCCCGATTTTGATTTCTTTAGGTTGTGGTGAAATAGATAAGAGCATTTGCAGCACGTTCATTTCTGCATGGGTACAGTGTGTTACTGATGCCCTGGCATTCAATAATTGACCCTGTACTGTCGGATAGGCTGCTTGTATTTGTTCTCCCGTCGTTCCCAGGTTGTGTAAGTAAATCGATTTTCGATTCAAGAGTTCCTGTGCAGAGCCAGACATGGGAATGTTCTCAGGAATAGGTGCTACAGCTTCCATAATGTCCACCTCAGTTGCATGCTTTCTGATGTGATGATACAATGATATTATCAACTTATGGGCGGGAGAATGATAGTCACCAAGTTTTCGGATATAGGTAACAACCTGTGCTGGTAGGATATCTGGATCATGTATTGAGACTTTTCCGATTACCCAAGAATCCAGCAAAACCGTGCAGTACTTATCGTCCACGTTCGAAATGATACCCCCAGCTGCTCTTTGTAAGTAATTAGTCAGAAAGCGTTGGAAAATGTTGTATCGGAAGTATCTCTGCCAATCTTTCTAAAATGTGCATTCAAGATACTTTGTGGCTGGGGTCGCATTTGGGTGTTGGCATAAGGAGGCGTATAGCTTGTTGGAGCTTTCGAGCCCTATTGGCTATCTTCCTTTTTTTTTTTTTGTAAATCATTACTCGTATTCATACTATGGTATATGACGAGGGCATGCATCCCCGAGTGGAAACTCGGCAAGATTATCCTGCCTCTGGGCCATGCCAGCCCCTCTAACTAAATACATTTCATTCCCGTGTTCTGTTCCCCTCTTCCTCTCACCCACTCCTGCGACAACAGCAACCAACTCTCTTATTCTTCCGCTCCCCCATCAACGTTATTCTTTCTCAAAAATTCCGTCACCCCCCCACAGAATTCCCTGTCCGTCCAGATGCCCTCCCATCTCCGTTTGGCTCCTCCCACGCACCCTGACGCCATGATGTGGGCCGCATTTTGGGTTTCTCCGCACGTGCAAAAGGGGTCCTTCGCCTTTCGTATCTTGAAAAGCCACGCTTTCATCGGTCCTTTGTCTATGTGTAAGTATGTGAGGCCCCTCCTGTCCCACTTCATGTGTGGTTCCTTGCCGTAGAGTGGGTATGCTTGTCTGATGCCTGCTGGTGTTGCTAGGCTCTGATCAGACCCCCTTATCCCCTTCATGGCCCCCTCCTTCGCTCGTCTATCCGCCGCTTCATTTCCCACCACTCCGGAGTGGCCTTTCACCCATACCAGGTTTAGCTTTGTCCCTTCCTTTCCTCTCGCCGCTCTTAACACCTTCTCGTCGATCCACGAATTTGCTCTCTGTACTCTCGTCGTGATGTTTACGCATCTCTTAATGGCCGCCTGACTGTCTGTTGCCACCGTGGTGTATCCCTCCTCCCACGCTCCCGCTATCCCCACCATCTCCGCATCCATGACCGTTGCATATGTTCCCAGGAAGATGCTCCCTTCTGCCGACGCTCCGGCTGCTACCCCCCCCCATGCGAGATCCATCTGTGTACCCTATCACCTCCCCCGTCCTCTGTCTCTCTTCTAAACCGTCCGACGCTTGCACTACCCTCGCCTCCTTCCCTGGCTCTTTTCCCTCCATCCAAACCAACCTCGAGTCTATCCCCAACTCCTCCTCTAGAATTCTTCTAGCTCTCGGGAGGAGCTCCGGTTCATTCCTTTCGTATACGCTTGCCGCCCACCTCACTCTTTTCTTGTGCGTCAGCTCCTCTAATTTTCCTATCCCACTCAGCTCTTCAATCTTCTTTCTACTACTTCCCTGGTACCCCATGACTATCCATGCCATGCGTGCCACTAAACGTGACACTCTTCCAGTGGTATTGTGTGTAGTTCTGCCCCATATGTTAGGATGGGGAGGAGTTTTCCTATCACCACTTTCCGCTTTTCCCCTGGGGGGAGTCTCGATAATCTCCGGACAATATTGAAAGCCGCTTCCGCTCTGCCCGTCCTAAATTTCCAGTGTTTTCTGGCATTCAGGTTCACTCCCAGATGTACCTCGTTTTTCCAGTCCTTCGATCTGTCCCACTTGAGCTTGTATTCTCGAGCTGCTTTTTCCAGAGCTTCGTCCATTTGTTTCTCTTTTCCCACCCTTACCGAATTAACGTCGTCGATGTACTGGAGTGGGATGAAGACATCCTTCCTGCTTCTTCCGCTCCTGGTGTCCATCTGATGTCTCGACTCTTCCTCTTTCCGTTTCATCTCCTCTTCCGCTTCCCGTACCATTGCCGACATGTATATCGTGAAGAGGGTGGGGGGTAGTGGGGACCCTTGTGGAGTCCCTCCTACTATGGTACCTTCATGTGGCAATGCATGACTATGATTTCCTGAAGACTTAGATCCACTGGCTGTAATTTTTTGGAATCATTTATTCCCCCAAGGCCAGCCAATAGCCCCTTGACCTTGATGATAAAGTCATGGTCATTTTGGGAGCATGGCTGGTTTTTCGAATAGTATATTCGAAGTTTGGGGATTTGGGCTGAGGACATGATAATAGTACTAGCCGCGCAATCCCCCTTTGCGCCGCTGACAAGGATCAATGCTATCAGATCCATGAGGCGGAGATGCTTCCGCACGGAGTTTGGCTGATCATATCGCGGTTGCTGTGGGTTGGGCTGGATATGCTTTATTATACTGAGCACGTATACGGCCTCGTAGAATGACAGGTCTGAATGGTTCTCCATGACAATGATAACGAGCAGCCTGAGGCAGCTGAAGTATAAATAACGTACGTCAGTTTCGGTACAGTGAGGTCATGGGTAACAGCATTGAAAAGAGCTCACCGAGACAATGGAAATGATAGAGACCCCTTTGGCCGGAATCGTAGTGTGACCCCTTTGGGTGTCAGTGCTGTATGCTGTATCGTTCCCCTTAAAACCACCGTTAGCTGCGCCCCACATGGATATCCATACTCTGAAGAACCCAGCTTACCTTAGAGACCACTTTGGCGGAATCGTAGTGTTAGGACCCCTCTGGGTGTCTTTTTTTTTATTTTTAAAATACTCATTACTCATATGGAGTTCCTTCGTGGAACTATGATGAGCCACCCGGAAACCCGGGAGGGTTCAAGGGTTGCCAAGTTAATCTGGCCCTCCCACGCGAGCTATGTACATAACAGTTAACGGATAAATGAAAAAGACAAATAACTAGATCTCGCTCCTTTCTTTCCCCGCGGCTCGTTTACTAAGACCTCGACCGCATCCCACGGGCTATCGTCCCCTTCCTCCTTCATCCACACCGGATCGTCCAGCTCCTCCCATGTCTTACGTGTACCAATCAGCCGGCTCCTTATAGATGCGAGTCTGGGGCAGCTGAAGGTGATGTGATCCCCGTCTTGTGTCTCATGGCCGCATGGACAGTTGGGCTCCCCTGCCTTTCCTATGTGATGCAGCCAGCTCTTCTGTGGGCCTCGGTTTGTCCTCATGCAGGTGTATCCTGAGTAGTCTGGTTGGCACGACCGCTCCTATGACTAATCCTGAGAGGGCGTGTCTGTGCCATTCTGTCCTTCTCTTGCCGAAGCCGTTCCCGGATCTGAAGGAGGCCCTAACTGCCTTGGAAGTTTGTCTTACGCCTCCTTCGGTGGCTACGGGGTCTGCCGAACTAATGTGGCCTAAGGTCGAGGTAAAGCTCGCTAGCTTATCCGCCTTCTCGTTCCCCGGTATGCCTATGTGGCTCCGTATCCACGCGATTGCTGTGTCTTCCCCCGACCTTTTGACTAGGAAGTCTTTGATTTCCCTTTCTATTCCGCTTCTGGGAGGTTGGCCCTTGCTGAGATTGATCACGCTCCGCAGGGCTGCCTGTGAGTCGGTCAGGATGAAATTCATACTGCCTTCCAGGGCACAGCCCATACCAATGGCCATCCTTTCCGAGTCGGCGATGGATTGACTGCCGCAGCCGCCGCTCCTTCCTGTCTCCCCGTCCCTTTGGGTGTCAGTGCTGTATGCTGTATCGTTCCCCTCAAAACCACCGTTAGCTGCATCCCACATGGGTATCCACACTCTGAAGAACCCAGCTTACCTTAGAGACCACTTTGGCGGAATCGTAGCGTTAGGACCCCTTTGGGTGTCAGTGCTGTATGCTGTATCGTTCCCTTAAAACCACCGTTAGCTGCATCCCATATGGATATCCACATTCTGAACAACCTAGCGGAATCGTAGTGTTAGGACCCCTTTGGGTGTCAGTGCTGTATGTAGTAGTCTGGTTTGTAGTAGGTTGAGGATGAGGATAACAGGAGAAGTTGTAGGATGTAAGAAGCACCTTATAAGGTTCTCCCAGGTCCTTGCCAAGCTTCCTGCCAAGCCCGCCTATATACTGAAGAACAAAAAAGTATGGATCACGAGAAAGAAAGCACACAGAGTAAAGATCAGCTCACTGTTAGTCGTGAGGATAATCTGAATATGCTTTAAACTGATGAACTGATGGTGATATCTAGAAAAGACAAAAAGGAGGGGGGATCCATGCGTTTATATACTCAAATGACCTCCCCTTACATCATTCTCATATGCCTCTTTTTGGATACATCACATGTTAGTTTTACCCAGCGCCAAGCCCGACGATCCTTCTTTCTTTTCTAGGTACATATATATACCACTGGATAACTCTAATAGCTAACTTTTAGTGCGTCAATACCCATCTAGGTAGGTAATGCAAGCAATGCGTGGCGCAGTAAATTGTGTTGAAATAATATGCTTTCTCATATACTTTGTTGAGCTGATATGCTTTCAACACGAGTTCATTCATATAGTTTTGCACGTTCTTACTGTCATTATTTACATCATACTATTGTCATTGTTTCTGATCGAGTCTTTCGCTCGAGTGGCCGCTCGGAAGCCCTGTCTGTTATATATCAATCGAACAACTCGATCAATCATCCTATCGGACAAGCCATCAATAGAGACTAGTATACAAGCTTCCGCTGCATAATCGACTCATTTCCGTGTAGAATTCCAACAAATTGGCACTAAACCGACTAGCGTGGTCACTGCTTTCTTAGGCCTTGCAGGTTGCAATTATCTGTGCCCCTTGGGTTTTCCTTTTTTTTTTGGAGTCTATACGCCTGATGACCCCGACGTCTACATTTCCATGGCTCCGACGTCTCCATTTCCCTAGCTCCGACGACTGCATTTCCATGGCTACGATATCTCCATTTCCATGGCCCCGATGTATCTATTTCCATTACTGCGATGTCAGCATTTACCTGGCTCCGATGTGTCTATTTCCATTGCTGCGAAGTCTCTATTTCCATGGCTCCGATGTCTACTGTGGTTGGTGGGTCTGCGTTAGTGGGAGGCAATATGGGCAGCGGTTGCCACGCAATATGCAGAGGTGGAAGGAGGTTCTAGCGCTGCCTCCGATGGGATAAGCTTTTATGTACCTAAACATTTCACAATACTATTGATGTATTCAATGCTTCTTTGCCGCAGGCTTCATTGGATATGACAGGCTTCCATTGTAGGGAAGCTGAAGATCCATCCGTTCCGGACTGAACAACTAAGGCAAGGTGGCAGAACTAAGCCACCCAGAAGGGCTGTGGTTGAATGCGCTCATCCTATGCCGGGGGCGTCTAGGAGACACCAGAGACACCAGGCGCCATATTCTGAAGGGAGGCCATCCGGACGCCCTATGCTGAAGGGAGGTCGTCCGGACGCCCTATGCTGAAGGGAGGTCGTCCGGACGCCCTATGCTAAAGGGATGTCTTCCGGACGCACTTGCTGAAGGAAGGTCACCCGGACACCATGAGCGAAAAGGGAGGTCTTCCAGACGCTCATGAACCCGAGGAGGGGTATCAGGGCGACGGAGATCGGGACGGGCTCATTGACAAGTGGCATAAAGGCTCCGCGGCGCCCAGGGCGTCGGAAGCCAATTAGGCAAAGTCAAATCGTTCCTGATGATGCAGAGGAAGTGTAGAGGATACGGGGCCTAGGAGGCAAATGACAGTGCAACTGCAATTTGAATTTCCTGAGGCCTGTCAGTGATGACTGGAGGGGCTGTAGAGACTGGTGGCTCAAGGAGGAGGGAATGACCGTACAATATATAGTTTTTGATCCTAAGGGCCGGGCTGAAAAACAAATGATCTGTCATATCCTAGGACATGTCGGGATAAACCAAGCCGTTCAAAGTTGGTATAGGGGCCGAGAATATGGCAGCTGCAGAGTACTACGTCGGGACCGCATATTGAGTATATAAAAAAACAAAAGGCTGTAGAGTACTGGTGTGGTGTACAGAGTACTGGTATGGTGTTGCAGAAGTGGTGTGCCAAAAGAGGAGTAGCACGATTCCTAAAATGGTAGTCTTCGAGACCAGAAATGGTAGGGGCCAAATCGGGACTGACTAGAGTGCAGGTCACTTATTTCCAAATACTGTTTTGTCTCATCATAACTCAACATGAGGACTGAATTGTTAAAAAAAAAACCAAGGGGAAGAAAGCAAAGAAGTCGCTCACTAAGCATGACTGTAAGCAACTCAAAGGCTAAACAAAATCTGTAGCTACAAAGAAATTTGGCATGTGCGGTGGGTCCAATGACCACAAACGTACAGTCCCATCAGCACTTGCAGAAGCAAGAAGCTTGTCACGGGAAAAACAGATGTCATGGACTAGTTTTGTGTGGCCTTCCTTAAATCGAACATAGTGCCTCACATCCCGTGGGACCAACCACTGCCGGATAACATCGTCAATATCGCCTGTGGCAATATGGCCACCATCGCAGGAAAAAGCCAAGTTTGATCCAAATGAATTGAAGGCGAGCGAAATTCCTGCAAACATGAACAAGCTTCCGACCCGCGACCGACCAGATTCGGGCAATTGCGTCATGGGCAGCTGTGGCTATCATCTGGCCATCAGGTGCAAATACTACCATAGTAATCGGCTGTGTATGGCCGGTGAAGGTGTGGATAGCCGCCCATCTGTGGAGGACCAGAATTGTAGACCGTTTCCTTCAATGGCAGAGAGCAGGAGCTGGCCATCCGGCGCGAAATCGACACTAGTACATAGTACAATCGCCGCCAGAACGTCCTTGCAGAGTGTAGAGATCCTTTCCGCTCTCGATTGACCATAGCTGTGCCAGTATGCCGCCACCAGCCGATGCGGGGGTCTGCCCATCTGGTGAAAATGCTACCTGGAGAACCGGGCTATCACAAGAATAGCAATGTATGAGGTTGTGTGTTACGACCGACCATAGGCATATTTCTCCCCTAGATTCTTCTACCGAAGCCAGGAATTTTGCATCCGGCGAGTACACTATGGTGCGCACTATACCCTTGCGCCTATCGAACGTATGCACAAGCTGATCATCTTGATTTTGTCGTGACCATAACCGGATCGTTCTATCGTGGCTTGCTGAAGCCAAAAGGTCATTATTGTTTGAGGGGAATGCAGCACACGTTATGTAACTGGTGTGCCCTCTTAATGTGTATAAGAGTTTTCGTTTGGTAGCCGACCAGACTTGAACATCGCCTCTTTCCTTTGGCTCAATGTCGCTGCCGAAGACCTCGGCCACCGCGGCCACCGCAGCCACGAGTAGCTCACCCTCATTGGTATAGCAACAGGCTACGGATTCCATCCGGCGAGTGCCTCCCAGTCTAAGATGCGGCTTTTCACCAAACTCCCCGCCGTCAATGCAAGCCCCAGTGAGGTCTGCCCCGCTAAGCCAGGCTCTATCGAAACGAACTCGTCTGAGGTCGGCCCTTTGCAATTGCGCACCCTCAAACCACCCAGTACGTAGATCAGCCCCAGGGATACGAATCCCCTGGAAATCATTCTTATGGAACCGTTTCCCTACTCGAACAAGGATTGTGATTGCATTGGCTGCTGCATTTGATACCTCAGGGTTTTGTTTCGATGCTTCCACACATGCGAGTAGCTGAATTTGCAACGCCTGATTCTGCTCAGCTTCCTCAATGATGAAATCAGTGATTCCATGGTCGTCAATAATAGCAAACTCGTTGAGCAGGCCCTTATCCTGACAGATAGAGTGTGCGACAGCAAAGTCACGAAGAGGCTTGTGTAGGAACCGGTATGATTGCCCCACGCGGATGAGAGGAGAGCTGTAGCGCAAGAGTCTTTGTTTGGGATCCTCATTTGTTAAGAAATTCGCCCAGATATCGTTTGGTTTGGTAGATGTACCTGATCGCCTTGCAGTTGGGAAATAGGATGCTTCGAGAGATCCATGACGGTACAACTCTACTGCAAAGCCAAGACAGTAGGCTTTAGCATGGTTAGTGAAGCCTTCCTCACAAAGGATGTTGAACGGTGCTGCCAGCGCAGATGGCAGTTGTATCCTAGTCAGGCGATCTTGGGCTGACTGGAGCCAATGGTCTAGGAGGTTTCGGTAGTGTTACTCGCTTGAATTCTACCTCGATCCTGCTAGGTTGGACAGCCATAACCATTTTAAGGAGAAACGGGTTGCTGATCAGGGCTCGCAGCTCAGGTTGTTTAACTAATGGCTCGTAGTCTTTCACTGACCGTGAGGGTGCCCCCGGGTCGTTTACAATTGCGACCCGTACATACTTGGAAATGTACTCCGTGATATCCTTTGTCGAAAATGGTGCCAGCCAATACTCTTGCAAGAGTTGTGGTCGGCCTGGTGGATAAAACTTGCTCTTATATCCGGAACCAAGGTATTTCCGGTCGGCTGGTGATAACGATTTTTGCATCCCAGTCCTCAAGCCTATTGTCGATATAGAAATTACGATCTCGTTTTTGGATCTCATCATAGCCATCTAGAATAAATATGAACTGCAGTTGTTCTCTGGCCTTCGATATCCCCTCCTCAGACCATTTCTGCCACCTAAACAGTTCAGCTACGAGGTCATGATTGCAGCGTGTTGCGTCATGGACATTCGCCAGGGGAATGAACACCGGGATGGGGCTTGTAGCATCCCCACTGTAGGCTTCCCACAACCTTGTAGCGAGGTAGTGGTTAAAGGTGGATTTCCCGGCACTGGCGGCACCTTGGATTAGACAGACTTTTTGGGGTGACCTTGGCGCGATAAACTCTTCCAGACACTCCCAAAGGTCGAAATGCTCATCCTCAGGTGTATGCTGTGTTTCCATCCCTCGTGCAGGCACATACAGGTTGGTGTCGAAGATATCTGTTTGCTGGGATTCCATCAGATATTTTCTCTTCGGTGCTTCCAGCTCCGAATCCAACGATTCTGAGGAGAGAACTTCTCGTTGATGCGGTTCTTTGCCACATTCACAACAGTCAGCTCGTCTCTTGAAGCCTATATCAAGCCTGTTGTAGCTTACGCGGTGCTTGAACCACCCGAGTCTGAAATTCCACTAGGGTTTCCATGACACCTTGTGCCACGTGCAGTATCTCTGCCGAACAAATATTAGCCTAGGCATGGTATCGAGCGCTCCTACAGGGCTTATGCCACGCTGCCAATCAACTTGGTAAAGGATGTGAATGGAAAGTGCAAGTATCCGGAGCACAGGCTCCGAGATCCTGGATTGACGAGAGGATACTCAAGGTGGCGAAAGAGGGTATCGACTGGGAATTGATGAGGGTAAGGGGACACAGCGGGGTGAAAGGAAACGAACAAGCGGACAGGCGTGCGGGGACAGCAGCAGTGGCAGGCCAGATGATGCTCGAGCCCAGCATAGCGACACCGGCAGGCATCAGACAGGCATACCCCCTCTTTTTTTCTTTTCTTTTTTTTAAAAAAAAAATACTCAGTACTCATATGCGGCCCCGATGGTGGGACAATGATGAGCCAGGCATGCCTCTACACAATGGCACCGCACCTCAAGTAGGACAGAGGAACCATGAAAGGGTGGCTACATCAGGTAGGCAGAGCCCCCGACCCATTCTGCGGATGCGGGGAGGCACAGAATGCCGCACACCTAATGGCCTCTGGGTGCGTAGGAGGAAAGAAAAGATGATGGGAGGACATTTGGTTAGACTCGGACTTCTGCACGGAGGTCACGGAATTTCTACTATCGCAGGCTTAAAGGGTGAGGGGGGGCGGCAGTGAAGGAAGGAGGGGGGC
>Ga0307511_10003192_pt1 | contig 16873 bp, 10 predicted proteins | sample 13_EM_MG_FD_200266 | JGI IMG/M metagenome (GOLD analysis project Ga0307511, IMG submission 200266) | Populus trichocarpa ectomycorrhiza microbial communities from riparian zone in the Pacific Northwest, United States - 13_EM | ecosystem: Host-associated > Plants > Roots > Unclassified | place... | reverse complement strand
TGAATGGCGATCAAATTACACACACACACACAAATAAACCGTTTAATTAGAGAGATAAAATAAATATATAAAAATAAATATATTTTTAAAGTATTTTTACCTAAAAATATATTAAATATTTGATTATTAATTTTAAAAAATTATTTTTAATAACATCACATCAAATAATCTAAAATTTTAATTTTAAACAAAACAAATTATTTTTAAGAAATATTGTTCCAAACGGGCTCCTAAATATAAGGCAATTGGGCTACACAACTCAAATTCTTGTACTAATAGCATGATCCAATCTTGTTCATGACACTTTACACAGCCGAGGACCAACTACAATTTTCAAACTCCTATCAACTCTAAGCCCAACAAGAAGAACCAACTACCTTAACCTTAAGCTATAGTTATAGAACCTATCTGAAATCAATCCGAGACATGACTTGAATTATGAATCAAGAGAGTTGATTTTAATTATTATTTTTTTAGTAAAATGATATTATTTTGAAAGAAATAAATTAAAAAAATAACAGTTTGACACTTGGGTTTTGACCAAGTCAACGAATCAACCCAATTTTTTAATTAGATCAAACTAGATAAGTGATCCGCGCTTCGTCGCGGATCGGGCCAAACTTTTTTCAACACTAAAAAAGGATGTTTAGATGACAATAATTCAAGACAACCCGGATTAAATTAACTCAAACTGCAACTCGGGATATGAGATCGAAAGAACCCGCAAAAAAAAAAACAAAAAGTTCAAGGCCTAATGTCAAAGATGAAAAAAAAATCAAAAAATATAACGGCAAAAAAGAAAACCCGAGTCAACTCAGGGTAACTTGACAAACTAACAACCCATGATATGAGATCAGGATGAAAAAGAATATCAAAAGGATGACCTAGTAAAAAAAACCAATGTTCAATAAAAAAGAAGTTATAAAAACCCTGAGCCAACCCGTTCTCGGAATAACCAAACATAAAGAAAAGTAAAAAAATGACAAAGTTCAAGGGTTAATAATTTATTGAAAAATAATGAAATTGAAAAGAAAAAAAAAGATCATAAAAAATAAAGGAAAAAAAGACCTAAGTTAGCTTGACACTCCGCTCTCGAAATAACAAAGCAGAAAGAGAAGCAAAAAATGACAAAGCATAAAGGCAAATAATTTTATGTAAAATGATGAAATTGAAAAAAAAAATTAAAGTCATAAAAAAATAAGAAAAACAAATCAAGGCAACCTGAGTTAACTCGACTAACTTGCCATTCACAACATGAGATATATTGGGATTAAAAAAATTGGACTTTCAAAAGAAGGACCTAGCAAAAAAAAAACCAAAGTTAAATAAAAAATATTGAGTGAGAACATGCAAGCTAACCCTAGTTAACTTAATTAACACGCACCCGAGATAACCCAAAAAAAAAAAGAAAAAAAAAATCACATAGCTCAAGGGTTAATAATTTAACGTCAAAATATGAAATTGTAAAAAAAAAAAAAAACTTAGGAAAAAAAAATTTATGGCAACTGTGGTTAACTTGACTAACTTATTATATGGGATATGAGACCTTGATAATTCAACAACAACAAAAAAGAGCAACAAACAATGAAGTTAAGGTCTTAATAACCAAATGACAAATGATGAATTTTTTATTTTTTAAAAAAAATTAATTTTTAAAAAAGGACTGTCTTGCTGGAAGGCAACCATAAAAATAAATAACAAAGTAAAATACTCGATCATAAAACAATTTAAAACCAAAACAATGCAGATCAAATATGGTATAAAAAATAAAAAAAGATAACTAGGGGCTAAATTGTAAAACAAAAAAACTAAGAAAATGATTAAAAAAAAAGTTATTGAAAGAACAAAGACCAAAACCGGATAGAAAACAAAATGAAATTAAATCTTGAGGGACAATATTGGAAAAAAAAGATAAATTAAGAAAAGAATAAGAATATAACAATCAAAAGAATAAGGACCAAAAATGAATTAAAAAAACAAATGCAATAAAATGGAAAGGGATGAAATTGTAAGAAAAAAAATAATCAAGAAAAGTATAAAGCGCAGAAATAGAGCAATTAAAAGTAGAGGGACCAAACCGGTTGAAAAAATTAAATTGAATAAAATGTCCAGGGATAAAATTAAAAAAAAAATCCAAACTCCAAAAGGGTTCAAAAGCCAAATAAACAGTAATTAAAATAATGAGAACCAAAATCGATAAGATTACAAACCGGAGGACACAATTGTTTTTTAAAAGTTTAGGCGTAATTTTCTAGGGAATGAGAGAGAAAAAAAAAGAAAAAAAAAAACTTTCACCGCAGTCCAATTAAACATCCTTCGTAAGCACAAGTCGCACCGCCAAAAAGAGAACGACACTTTGCTCCTAACACCGCAGTAGAAGCAGGATTTTGGTTGTTGTTCATGTTCTATTTTGCTTTCAATCAAATATTATTGCCAATGAATTCTGGTAAAGCCGGAGTTTTGTGTCTGTGGAAACACTTTCGTTGTTGGTAGAGTTATAATTACTGTTGTTATTGGAGAGTTTTCGGTCGAGGAACTGGATCATGTAATCTAGGCGTTTAGTGGAGGCTTCCAGGGAGGGATTGGGATTGTAAGCCGGGTTGGATCATGTAATCTACTCTCTTGAGTAGATTTTTGTGTTTATGGTTTGAGTGTGACTTTTATATGTTGAAATGGGTATGAACTCAGTAATGGTGAGCGGAGAAATTGAGGATTTTTGGAGTTACTTTGTTGCATTCTAATTTGAGGCTTGAAACTCTATATAGCTACTTTGTAAAGTTTGTTTCTTGGACTAAATGTTTTGATACTTTTGTGTAATCTTGGATGTGTAGGGATAGATTAGCCTATATATTATTGTTGGTAATTCAATAGGAGGATTGAAAAATTATAAAGCTCCCATTTTTTGTATTTATGGATTTATACGTGAAAGAGAGCTGGGAGACAGTGGAATATCATCTATCAATCCGGTTTCTTAATACTTGGGAGATTCAGCCTTCGATCTCTCTTTTTTCTTACAATATTTAGGTTTGGACAATTATTGATTAGTTTCCCCGCCACAGATCATTGTGTAAAGCGAAGTGAGGTGTACTAATAATTGCATGATTGTACGAGGGTAGCACCGCACCCTATAGATCAGTTTGCAGGGGAAATGAATACTAAAACTTTCCAAGGGAGCGTTGCACTCTTAGTCAACAACTAGACCAGAATGTTGAGGAGAGCCTACTCCTAGATCTGAGTCTAATGTCTGTGGAGGATTATTGTGCTGAATTTTTTTTAATTTTTTTTTTTTGGAAGAAGTAGATATATTAAAAACATAAAAAAAAAAAAAGAATTACAAAAACAAAAAGGCAAACAAAAAAACTGAAGTTCTTTATTTGAACGTTATGTGATTTGGCAAGTATTCAAGTGGACCATTCTTCAAAAATATGTTTGATCTCTAAGCACATTTACATATTGTTTACCCATAGTTTAGGAAGTCGGAGGTTCAGTTGCTCCATCTGAAGCGATTTTACTAATTGTTTTTCTCATCTCTCTTTGGAGTGTTTGGCTGCATAGCAAAGAAATTTAAAAGTTAGTGCCTAAGCAGCAGAATTATGATGCAAAATAGGTGCTGTAAGTTTAAAGAGAAAAAACAATGAGACTAACAGCCTATCTCTTCATCTTCAAAGTTCTCTCGTGATCGGGTTTGGTACTTATTAATTGGTGGCAGACCCTTTGAAACACTAGTTGTTACTTTACTGCTTTTATTCTTAAATCTTGAGGGGGGCTGCCTCTTGCTCTTGGGAGAAGCACTGCAGCCACGTGAAATTTGAGATTTCATGTGTCACTGGAGGCCCCTACCTCTTTATCACTCATATTTGTATCCATCTCTCTCTATTTCTCCCATTCATAATGGAGCATTGTATTTAGTCAATTCCTGATGTCAAGAGGGACTTTTGGTTCTCTATAGACTCACCATCTACAGCTCAGTGTTTAACTGTTCTATTCTTTTCTTTTCTTTCCTTTTCTTTTTTTCGAAGAGAATAGGAATCAAGAACATGCATCCATATAATGCTTGAGTTTTTACCCTCATGTTTGCTTTAATTTAGTATTGAGGACCAGTATGATTTAATCCTGCTTCGCAACGATTTTCAGGCTGTTTAGTTCTTGGGACGTGTAAAATGTTTTGTGATTTTAGAATGTTATTGCTTAGTTTTTAGTTTGACTTCGTCCCTCTTTCATGATGGAAAAGGATTAAATTGTTACTTTCCTTTTGGCCTATTTCATATAACATCAATTATTGGGTTTGATTTTTTGGTGGCTTGAAACTTGAAAGTAGGGCTGTAATATGTGAACTTATTTGTTTCTTGAATTGAAAGTTTCGGTATTTTTTATTGAGGCTGTAAATGTTTTGTGTTTGGATTGTTGGTTTATGGAGGTGTAAGAAGTTGTGTTTATTGTAGACGATTTGTGTGTTAAAGCATGTTGCTTTTGTGGATTAACTTGCTCTAAGTTGGAAACAATGAGTTATCGATTCTGGGGTCGGGATAAACAACTCTCAAGTGGTGAATATAAGCTTGTTATAGTTCAAGCTTGATCTGAGAGGGAAAGAATGATTTATTAATTCCCTGGCCGGGGTAAAACTCTTAAAGGTCATTTCGACAACCTTGTACGTGCAGATGCTCACGCACATATGCATATACCTGTTTGTGTGCTTGTGCATGAGCAAGCATGCCTGTCATGTGAATTTGCAGTTCGCAGTTAGCATCAGATTCTTTCGTTACTGTACAGGATGTTCACTCCATGTGTTCTGGATTGATTAGAATGTACCTGGTGGGTACTTTGGTCTTGAAAGTTAGGATTTTAGACTTGGCACTCTAGAAGCACAACTAAGACAAATTTAATTTATGGAGAATTAGGAGCATTAATAGCAAGATGACATCTTCTGCCCCACAGTCTATTTAATGCGAGAAAATGTTGTAAATGATGAACAACCCAAATGGACGATCTGTGTTCATCGTTGGGAATGTTAGAATAATTCAGAGTATTTTTTTTCTTCACGTGAAAACCTAGTAGACTTATCTGACTATTATTAGTATTGAATTCTTCATATTGGCGATTGTTTTGCTACTTGAGCTAGCAATATCTTGAAAGCTTGAACTTCTAATCTAACACGAGAATTGTGTTCCCACAAGTAACGCCCACCACTATGGACCAGATTATATTATTTGATTGGCAGTGTTTTATGGATGGTCATTGCTAATTAATTTGAGATTCTTGCTTGTATTTTATTATTCAGTACTACAGTAGGTGATATCAACCAGTCTTTTCAAGATCCTTTCGTGTCTGGGAATCAGGATATGTGTTACTTTCTGCTAAGGGTTCTTGCCTTTGGTCTGGTATGATCCTTTTCCTGAACCACACGCAGCACCTTGAAATCTTGAGCTTCTAATATAACAGGAGAATTGTGTGTCTGCACATAATGCCAAAAGCTGTTACAATATTTTCTCTGCGTCGCTTATTGATGGTCATTGCTAGTTGATCTGTGATTTCTGCATGTATAAATTATTTTGTGGTGGAATAGGATAATTTAGCATTAACCTGATGTTTTCAACGAGTCTTGTCAAGTCCCCTTCTTGTCTGATGATTGGGATATGTTCTTGTTTTTTTGTTCAGGGTTCATGCTCTGGTCACTTTTTAACTTTCAATGAATAATAGCACGAAATAGGAGTGAGTGTTTGTCATCTGTAATCTTTTTCTTCCTCGGAAGTGGGCCTCTACTTCTCCTTCAAATTTAGAATTCTGAGTAATTTTTTCTAGTTATTTTTGTTCGATACTTGTGTGTTCCTCTACACCTTATTAGAAGTTTGAGTTGGACTGGCCGTATTTAGGTCAGTTTACGACTTGCTTGATCTGAATCTTGCTACAGATTTTTGTTTGTCGAGCTTGCATTTGACTGGTGATGTAACTTAATTTCTTACTCAAATTGCAGAACAACTTGCTGCAGCCTGAAGCAAGTGCACTACTTATGTCAAACTGATTGCACTTTGTTATGTCTCTATGCAAGTGCTGAAGGAAGAAATTAAACATGCGGGACCCTATTTGACTCAGACAGTTAGGCATTATGGACACCTCCAGTTGGCCAAGTTTTTCAATTCAAGATTCCAGGCCATCAGAATGTGAAGTGCATGCATATACCCAAATCCTGTCATGAAGGAAATAAGCCCGGCCACTAATCATGAAAGAAATAGGTGTGTGTGTGTGTGTGTGTGTGTATATATATATATATAATCAGTTGAAGAAAACAGGTACTTCAACCTGTACTTTTAGTTGAACTTGAAGATTTTGTCTTGCGCTGCAATCTGTGATGTGTTTGAAATCTTGTGCTTGCATTCTTAGTTCTGTAAAATTACAAAATTCCCACTTGGTCTCATCCGAATTGCCAGTCTGCATCCCTCAGGAAAAAAAAAAGTGTTCTTGCTTAATTCTCTGCTTTGTTTGCTTTTTGGCATGTCACTGGAGTAAAAATTGCATGGTTGGGAATCAAATTGTACTTGCTAGTGGAACAACTCATATTTTCTTACTGGTAATCTACTTGTCTTAAGCTTCAACATTGAATAAAATTTCTTGGCTTGACCATGAAATACAAACAACCTAATTTTAGCAGGAAGAACTTCAAAAGTTCTAAATTCTACTGTCATCATTTGTTTCATGATTGAGTATCCTCTGATTCAGCTAAGAGGCCATAACTGAGTGCCAGAGCCTGTCAAACAAGTATATAGCTCTTCTACAGGAAAGATTTCATCATTTCCAGCATCTCTCCAATTACAGATCATGTTTCCTGGAGAGGTTGAGTTTGCCTGCTCATCGCTATATCCTGAAACAGAAGCGAGAGCTGAAGCAGATGTGGTTGATCCAAAAAGTATCATTTGCTGAACCTTGTTCAGCTCATATTTAAGCGTGCTAACTTGCTTCTCGAGCCTGGTGTTTTCTGTCATTACATTACCTAGCTCTAGCTGGACATTCTTGTAGTCATGCTCAATGGCATTATTTTTGTTTCTGGCTCTTCTATTTTGATACCATATTTCAACTTGTCTTGATGTCAGGCCTAGTTGGCTGGCAAGCTCGATCTTGTGTTCTGCTTTCAGCGTCTGGTTGGCATTGAAACTTGTTTCCAGGAGCCTAAGTTGGTCTCTAGCAAGCCTTTTCTTTCTGGGTTTCAGAGCATGGTTGCCATGGCTCTGAGATTGGTGGTGTAAATGGGAATTCATGTCTTTAGGTGTTTCTGGACAGTGTAGCTTAAGAAAGGTATGTCACAAGAGGCTATGTGGATAGGAAGGACAATCTGAGTCCCTTTTATAGGCTTCTTGGGGTTGGGGACAGTGCTTCTTGTACATTTAAGGTGTTGGTCCCACAAGTGCAAGTTCTGATTGGCATTCTGCTCAGAGGGTCAAGTTTGATGGGCCAAAAAGATGGCTGCTCCTGCTCTTGTGCTCTTGTGGGGAATGGTGTTTTTCAAACAGTAGAATATCACTTTCTTTAGCGATTAGCGTTAAAAAATTTAAAAAAAAATTGGCGAAATTACATGGGAGTAAAGTTTTTTTTTTTGGCGAAATAAGATTGCTTCACTTTATTATACTTCATAAACATGATATTTATCAAGTATTATTATTTTTAAATATATGACAATATAGTTATCGCATTTTAAAAATGTGATATGACTAAATTATATTTTTTTTTCAAACAGTATTATTCTATTAAATATTTATATTTCCTGTGTTAATTTTAAAAAAATCCAATCTCTTTATTCAGCAGATCAATAGGAACTGCAACTGCTAGACAAAGAGATTGTTCTCTTGACTGGTCTATGATAGCCTCGCTAGTATTGATCTATCAAAACTTTCTTCTTGAATAACTCTGCATTTAATAAAATCCTGATAGACTTAATAATAGTCATCATGTATGATATGAGTTCATATTTCTTACAATTTCTAGAAAATGATCTCTTCAATGGTCCGTGGAACAGCTTCTTTGAACAAGTGATGGGGACAAAACATCCCGTTTCACTTGACAACACATAGAGGGCTCTGTCTACAGCTTCATCACAAATTAGGAGTCTGGACTTAAGAGTATCTCTTCACTCCAACTTATTTTATAGGGTTAATGGCCAGCTCTCTACATTTTATTACAAAAAAGAAGAGAGAATGCCATGTAGTAATAGCCACTATCTAGCCAACAAAGGGTTGTCCTAGCCGTGAGTCACAGTCACCTTGTCCAACTTTCCAAAGAGTCTGGGTCTCTGCATCCTATGGCCTATTATCCTGAGTTTCGGTTCAACATAAGTTCGGGAAAAAAATCACCAAGAAAATGAATTATTTTTGGATATGGAAAATAAGCTAATGTTGATTATGAACTGGAAAATAATTTTTATTTTTATATTATCCTTTTTTTAGTGATAAGATTAGTATAATCTAATATCTTTTCTATAACATAATTCTAGATAATATCTTCAAGATTTTCTTAACTTTGAGTCCTACCTCTATATCAGTTTTCTGCTTCGAGGGTCTTATGCTTTTCATGCTGATACGCTATGTAGTTTTCTGAGGCTCTGGCAGATGCCAACTATTTCTCTAAACTATGATCCACCTGCGGAACATTTTCATGCGTCTCAGCTTACATCTAGAGTTGTTGTGTCCAGTTTCCAGGGTCCTACACTCCATCATGCCAAGAAGCTGATTGATGAAGCCTTACCTTGAAATGCTGCTCGATTGAAAAGAAGATTCAAGTGCTTCATGAGCAGTTAGAAACCAGTGAGAAATTCAAAACTGAATTCCAAAATTAATGAAGATGCTATAAATGACTTGAATAAGGTCTCTGAATATTACAAGAGCTGTATAACTGATCTGGGGAGGAAATGCTGCTCATTGGAGGGGAGTTATTCTAGTTCACTTGGAATGCTGGATTCTGCAGAGCAGGAATCTTGGAATGGAAACGAAAATATGAAGAGACATGGAATAAGGAAAAGAGTTGAAGAACGGGTTAATGACGTGGCCTGAAACAAGATTAATTAGGATTGAAAGGAAAATCAAGAAAGGTGTTGAACGAAAAAGGCTTGAGGAAAAAACCCTAGACGTCGTAGAAAATCTACAAAAGAAGAGAAGAGAAGAAATCATAATACTTTGGTTGTAGAAACAGTAGTCTAGCTGTGTGTGGCTGCTAGTTTTATACATATTTGCTATCTGTGTATGAATTTTCATTGGATACGAGCTGTGTTGTAATTGTTGCACTACATAACAGAAACAATCTGCTCTCTGATCTTAACTTTTCATTAAATCCAATTCATATTCACACACAACTAGCATCCTGTAAAACTACAGAAGACGAAAGAGAGAAGAAGCCAAGGATTACAGACACTTGTCCTAAGAATAGGAAAATGCTAAGGCTTAGCATGAGAGCATAAATCAGGCACTTTGAATTTGGACTTGAAGGTCTGTGTGTATAACCTTCTGTAATTTGCTGATTACTATCATATAGTAGCCTTTAATTTCAAGAAGCTTGCAGAAAACAGTTCTATGTCTTTTCACATGTATTTTGGATGCTTCATCTGCTTATGCAGGCTGCTCAAGAAGAGATGGAGATATGATTTGGAATCATCAGCTCTGAGGATTAAAGTCAAGGACGTGGCTTATAAGTAGGAATCTGTCAAATCTGCTGCTCGAGCATTGGAGAGGAAGGCTGAGATACTGATACAGGACAGAACCCAATTGAAGCAGAAGTACCTCACTGAGTTAAAAAGGTTGGAGGAAGCACATGAAAGGTGTAAAGTCTCGGAAGAGGAAGTTAAGGTGGCAAATAAGTTTGTTGAAACAGCACAATTAGAAGAGCTGGCTGCTGAAATTGCAAAGAGGGATGCTTCTCAGTTCGCAATAGAATGACTTGTCCAGATTGAAAATGCACAAAAGCAGATTGAAGTCTTGGAGAGACAAAAGGTGGATCTTACCAGTGAAGTCGACAGGTTGCGTGCATCAGAAGTTGATGCTATAACAAGAGTTGCTTTACTAGAAGCTATGGTTAAAGAGAAAGATCAAGAGGTAGAGTCATTGAAAATGAAATGTATTTAGCTCAATGCAAGTGGCAAACATAATGGGAAATGGGCCTTCTTTACAGGTAGAGCTGCAGCAGAGAAAGCTAATTTTGCCTCAGGTGGAGTTTTCTCCTGACCATTCAGATGAAACTCCGTTGAGTTCTGAGAAGAAAACCATTGCTTGTGGGAAACGTTCTAGGCAAGAAGTTCTGAATGTGGGATCAGATTCTGTACAGGATATAGATATTGCTGAAGCAATAGCCAGAGAACCAAAAAGATCCAATAGCACCATCGCCCTGCAAAAATGCACAGCAGAAGTTGAGAATTCTGATTTCAAGTCTAACGAAGACGATGAAGATTGAAAGGCTGGTTCAGGGGATTAATAATAGTAAAATATACATATGTTTTTATTTTTTTATAATTTTAATGTATTTTCAACTTATGAGAGCTTATTGAAAGTTATTCTTATGAGTTTGCCAGGAGACTTTGTGAATTAATTAATAAAGATAAGAATTTTTGTATTTAATGTTTCGGACCTTACTTCTTGTAACAGGTTTTTCATCGAGTTTTAATTTTAGAATGTAAATGTGGGCTGGATAAAAGTTAAAGTACACATATCAAGCTTTTCAAGAAGATATTATCAATAGAAATCTGAGTTCATTTGAACCTCTAATCAGACCTACAAAATTAGGCCAAAATCCTTTTAACGACAGGATTTTCTGCTTTCACACTACAGATTCAAAAGAGCATATTTTGAGCCTCAAACATTGAAATCATATGATTCAAAAGCTCAAAATCATCTACACGTGCAGGAACACAACTTTTATGAAGGATTTCAGGTCAGATAAGATCGTTTTGAATGTGAAAATTCAGACACAATCTGAAGGACAAGATTGGTCTCATGATCTGATGAAAAAACTAACAGTTTCGAGCATCACACTATGGCTGAGAGTTTGACATAGAAACAATGAGTTTAAAGATCCAAAAAATATGCAAATCAAGCTTCTAACATGTCATGAATGAAATAATATGGTTGGGATGGTTGGATATTGCAAGAAAGCAAGTCAAAAATAAAGTCTAAGTTGCAGCAGAGTTAGAATTACAACAGAATTGTGACAACAGCAGAGTCTGTTTTCAACACAAATTATAACGGATTTAACCAGCCTTAAGGACCAAATAAAGAAATAAGGAGTTAAGTAGCATAAAAACTTCTAATTATCTTAAGAATTCTAAAGAAATTTGGCAGCTAAATAAAAGAATAAATAAAATAGAACACAACTAAAACAGGAGCTCTATAACATTCTTTTCTTCTCTGTTTTTGTCAATTTTTCAGCAATTATGAACTAATTTCTAATTTGGGTTCAGGAGGAATACACATCATCTCCATTAGCAAGTTGTGAGAAGTAACATTATCATTGTAATTCTTTCAGATTCAAGTATTTATTTTTTTTCTTGTTCAGAATTATGTTATTGATTGTTAATCAAGCTTATTGAATTGTTTTGAGATGGTATGTATGCTTTCTAGTTTTTTTCAATCTGTAATTGTTGTTAGAGTCTAGAGTAAGAAGCAAAAAAATTAATTTGATTGCTGCAACTCTCATCTTGATTTATTAGAGAAGAATAAACTAAATTAAATTGTCAAGTTTTTGAATATTTACTTATAATAAATGGACAGACTTAACTCCTAAGATTATTGTCGAGTGAATGAGAATTGCTTTCAATGTTAAATTCGCTTGATTGTAAGAAATTGATTAGAGAGCTTCGTGTAATTAATTTTCTCATAATATCATCGATTTTCCTCAGCTTTAAGGGATATCGAATTTATTTGCTTGGTGTGAAAGAATATTTATTTTACTTTGATGATCAACAAATTTATAGGAATGGATGTGTGGACCCTTAAACTGAATTAACGACATGTCAATTTATTATTTTTATTTTTAGAATTTTGTTTCTTTAATTTTTTATTCAAATCCCCTTTTCTTTTTTATTTCAGTATACTGTAGAAAGATTAAGCGAAATTTCTTTTAGGTTCGACCTGGTTTTCACTACCATACTATAAATTTATTTTATTTGTGATAGTTAAGTCATAATTATATTTTGTAGATTCTGACGACTAACCAGGGCTTATTCCAAGTTAACTGTGCTGAAGATGTTACACGTGCTCCTTAAACTTGGTTTTGGTGTAGATATGCTTGATCTAAAAAGCCCCAAGAAAAAAATGTTTATGCTTTATACAACTTATCCTAAAAAGAAGAGTTAAAGAATCATCTTAATTCAAAAATTAATTTAAACTACTAACGGTAAAGCTTTAATAAGAATGATTTCATATTATTCTTCAATGTATCTTTTTAAATGAAAATCTTTTAAACTTGAAATTTGCATGTATTATCCACCATTATCATACTTAGTTTTATTAATTTAATTAAGTAAAATAAAATTGTAAGATTTAAACTCCTGATCGTTTAGTTATGTTATGATATTATATTAATAAAAAAAAACCATTAGAAATATGAAAACTTAAACTATTAAATAAGTTATAACAAGGAGTAACACCAATCCACTCTCTTAACCAACTTTTTTGTGGATTGACTTGACTGTGTAAAACAACTAAGACAGTAGTTCATATTAGAAGAAATCACAAATCACTGGATAAACTCCATGGTCATCTGTATATGGCACTGAGATGGACCTATTAATTTTGTTGAAGTTGGGCTGTTGAAGCCCTTTTACATGTGGTTTATATATTTGGCTGTTAATCCTGTAGTAAGTCAGGTATGATGGGTGCCAATCAACTAATTAATTAAATTTACATGCTGGTGAAAACAGATCCCACTCGGAGGGTTCCTCCCATGAGCACTTGGTGTAGGACAGTCAAGGTATAATGGATTAAGGTTTTTTGTGTTTTTTTACGCTCATTAGATTCCGGGTTACACACAGTGATCAGCCTCTCTTCCTTAAAGCTCCTCCTTTGCTAGTGTAATCGAATTGAAACTTTAGTACACTTGATAACCACAAAATTTTATCATCTAAGCTAGCCAGCACCGACCGGAAATGCGATCAATTTGGTAGAAGTTTTTCCATGATTTTCTCCTTGTTTCAAAATGGTGACTTGTAAAAACAACAGCATTTTGTTTTTTTTTACCTTTGTGTCGATATAAATGGGTTTTATTAGATTATCGGGTTAATATCTTGAACGGAGTTAACCGTGTCAAAAACAAGCTAGAAATGCCTATTGTACTCTGCATAAGACTAATTAATGGACTAGCTGTTCAACTAGTTACCATGATCAATCTAACAGTCTACATAATTTGTGAGGGCATAAACATATAATCACAAGGCAGCATGGGAGAAAGGGAGCTGCATTCTTATTTTGAGGAGTAATCATTACGAAGATTTTACAAAACGAAGTGTGCGTGCGCGCGCGCGCGTGTGGTTGAAGAATCATCGATCTTTGTACAGTTCCAAAGTTAACATTCTCTCATAGAAAAAGTGTTAGGAGTGAATTTTACATCAATGTCACAGTGCAGTACAAAGCATGAATTACAAAAGAAGCTGTGAAAGAAGAAGAAGAAGAAGAAGAAGAAAGGAATTAAAGTAGCCAAAAACTTCAATTCTCTAACCCCTGAAGAATCCAGCTCCTTTATTCTTCTCAATGTATCCTGCCTTTTGGCCTCTCCTACGTTTTTATATATGTATATATTAATTTATTTCACCAAGGCTCAATGATTGCAGCCTTACTTTCCCATTTCTTTATTTTTCAAGGGATAAGAGAAGATCCATCATGAAGTGCAAAATGGGGAAGTAGTTGTTGAGGAGGGTTAGGGTTTGTTGATCTATTTTGTCCACTTTGGTCAAAGGATATAAAGGAAGGATTATAGTACTCGACAAGAGTGGTACTGTTCTTAAGGTTAGAGCCCTCATGTCCACTACTTTGTACCTTCAATTTTGAAGGAACTGGAACAGAATCCTTGATGAGTGAACCACATTGTCTAGGTTGTGTTTGGTAGAAAACTTTTGAAACAACAAGCTCTCCATCTTTCTCTTCTTCATTGTTTCCAAGATGGTATTGATGCATTACCCAATTTGTTTTCTCTGGCTTCCTTTGCTTCCCATAGTTGGTGTAAAGCACTAGTATCTTCTTATACCCTTTCACTTTTCCAACAACAACAACTGGCCTAGTCTTGCCTGTTTTGTGCCATCTAGTCTCACCACCTTCTGTGTCTGTGTGTACCTTTCTCCTCTTTCTTGTTCCAGTTGTGTATGCCTTTGATGGTCGATGGAAGAAGTGGCGAATTAGCCCATCTTTGCTCACTCCTGCATGGTGATCACAGTAGGCCAACAGGTCTTAATTCATACAACGTTAATACATGTTAAAAAAAGAAAGATTTTCATAAGCATGCATGAGGGAAAAGTCATTTTTGGGCCTAATTAATAAGCTATAATATTACCATCATTGGAAAGCTAATCCTTCTAGCTAGGAATTATATATCTTTTATGTCTAGGGTTGGTTGGGGGGTTTCTTCATGTCTAAAAGCAAATGCTAACAAATATACAAACGTTAGGTGGTGGGTTTCTTCTAGGATCTAATGGCAAATGCTATACCATAAAGTTTTTGGTTGGTGCTTCAAAGGAGAAGAGTAGGTGAAAGAAGGCATGGTGATCCTCATTGAATCTAAGATCACGAAGAATTTATTATCTTCAAATATGGCAACCTCTACATTGTTTTTCCCTAACAGCATTGTGGGTTAGTTTCTCAAACAACGCAAGGCCTCATGATAAATGGCCTCTTAAGTTGCATGCAAACACTCAAGAGCATGTAAATCAAATTGGATGGTATTATGAACTAGCTAAAAACTGTTGTATTAGTATCCCTGGAATGTCACCTGGTAACTTTTCTGGGTGTGTATAGCAAATCCCATTCTCTCCATCAATTGTAGGGATGAACTCATCAATCAGAGGGTGAACCTTACACGTATCAGACTTCACCTTCCCCTCCAAATGCTCAAGCAGCTCTAGATCAGTCGGGTCAAACTTCACTCCGGCTGGTAGCCCAGGCAAGTCATGAATTCTTGCCTATGCAAACATTATATCATAAACTATTATAGTTAAGGTATTCCAAGCACACAAGTACTATACATGAAGCAAAAAAGGAAAAAGAAAAACCTGGTCTTGGCATTTCATTTGGTGCCCACATGAAGGGCAACTCCTGATCAAACATTCTTTGTGTCTTTGAGCAATAACACTTGCGTTACAAGGTGGAGGTGAGCTTCTTTCAATTGTTTGCACATCGTTGCAGTCATTGCACCAAGTCATTTCCTTAGGTTTCCTCTTATGCCCACATATTCCACAACAGAAAGAAAGACCTCTCCTTGCTAGCCCTCTCCCTCCACTACTGCTACTCCAAAATAAACAAAGACCATGAATGATGTGAGAGAGAGAGACAAAGGGCTTAAAAGAAAAGAAGGGAAAAAGCAATTTGTCTCTTCTAAAGCATGTATTGTCTCTCTTCAAGACATGGTACTTAATCTTTAGGGTAGGGAAGGAATTAAATTCTCCTCCACTTTTGCATGAGAGAACACATGCACATTGCACGCTACCCCCTCTCCCCTCCTTGTCCTTAATTTCTCAAGAGAGACAAAGCTACACCTAAAAAATCCAAATATAGTGTAATTTCTAAAAATGTAGTAGTAATTTGTTGCAAAGAAAGGGAAAAATTTAGGGTTGCTTGGATCTTAAGTTTGGTTGTGTGAGCTCATGGAAATTAATGGGATGCGTATGAAAACTTGTAGGACAATAAATGTAGTTTTAGGGTCTTTTTTACTCTCTTTGTAAAGGCACCATTGTTTTCTTGAAACAAGTTTAAGGATTAATAAAAAATAAAAAAGAAACAAAATCAAAGATTAATCATGGCTAGTTAGGGTTGAGTGGAGATGGGGCAATCTGATTTGTGAGTGCCATTTCACCACCTCTTGGAGAGGGAGAGATTTCAGCTCCAATGTCGACCTAGAGTGTGCACAAAGCTAATATATATACATATAAACTCCTTAAATATTGAAAAAATGAAGACGAAAAGAGATAAAATGGAGTAATAATTAATACATATATTAACAGTCAATATTATCCAACCAAATATAATTATATTTCTTCACGTAGACTTCTCATGTAAAGCAAGAAACCTATCTATCACAGTAAACTGACAACCTCCCTCTCAGCTTCCATGGTTTTATTTAGCCCTTACCTACATGTGCACGATTCAAGAACAGTGCTCCATGTTTGCCACTGCCCCTTCTTCCTGAAAAAGAAAATCAAAATGGGGTGTGTGTGTGTGTGTGTGTGTGTCTGGCTGAAATAAGTTGCCCAAATCTAAAGAAGGTTGAATTAAAAAAATCAAAAAAAAAATTAACAAGTTAAAAGTTGAAAGCTGAGTTGTAAAAAAATCAAGTCCAGGTTAATTGGGTCATCAATACAGGTCTTTTACTTAGATTAAATAGGTTTTTTTATTTTTTTTAATCTGTATTGATTTAGATTTTAAATTAACCTACTAAACCAGTTTGGATTTTATTATTTTTAATAGGTTTGCTTTGTTAGCTTACATGAATGAGTTTTTTTTTATTTTAATGGTATGCACAAAACAAATATATACAAATATTCTGTTTGTAATCATATATAAATATTTATAACTTCGAATCAATATATTAATTAATAATTTCCAAAAGAAACTATATAACTATGTAATTACTACATCCCTCGTTGAAAAATGCATCATATATATTAAAAAAGAAAAAAAAAATCTAGCTGTATATCCATTCA
>Ga0307511_10003191_pt1 | contig 16876 bp, 19 predicted proteins | sample 13_EM_MG_FD_200266 | JGI IMG/M metagenome (GOLD analysis project Ga0307511, IMG submission 200266) | Populus trichocarpa ectomycorrhiza microbial communities from riparian zone in the Pacific Northwest, United States - 13_EM | ecosystem: Host-associated > Plants > Roots > Unclassified | place... | reverse complement strand
CGGATAACCAACCCCTCAAAGATCTGGACATCGATGCTCTCATCACCACATTTGCATTGAAATATTCTAACAAAGCCGTGGATTATAAGGCGCATCAAGCATAGGGTCCGGAATCAACCCTACTCGATGCCAATCTCACGACCAGGCAAGAGCAAATGGTTAAGAGTGCGGTAGTGCACCTCGAACGTTGGCTACACAGCTACGATAGATCAAGTTTTGTTGGAGGCCATCGCGATCGTCGGCGGTCATTCTAGGGACTGCGGGGAAAACCTGTCGCCTGTAAACCTAGTATTTACACGCGTATGCGACTATTTGCAGAGGTGGACCTCGAGTACAAGCCTCCGCAACCCGAACTTCCCCAATCGCCAGCTGCCACCGCTAGTGGTTCTATCCTGTGCCATCCGAGGCTCTACACCGGGTGCTGCATACCGGAACAAGTCATGGGCCCCCTCTCCACTTTACAGGTATCCTACCTCAGCATTGTTGAAGCAAAAATGCAGAGTAGAATTATGTTAGCGCGGCGGCAGCTTCTGGCATATGTTGGCTGTCTCCACTATGGGCGGCGAAACGCTGACAAGCAAGTTGATTGTACCTCGTACGGGGTTGCTTCCGATGCCTGTACCTGGATATTTCGGCAGATAACCTATGATGAGACCGTTAGATTCACCGAGGCGAGGGATATACGGGCCATTGGATGGGAACCAATACTGCGTACCGTGATCCGTATCCTCGAACATGCCACGTATGTCCAAGCTACAATTTCGCTGTCGAGAAACAGGCCGGGGTGGAAGGTATCATCCAGGATGATCGAGAGTGGTTATCGGAAAGCTCGCTATTAATACCGCGATAATCGCATGGACGTGGGAGATGAAGATGAGGCAGGTTGACTTGCACTCAACACGCGCTATGGGTCTTGAGGCGAGTATGTATATTGTGGTAGGGCCTATTCTCGCTCGTCATCTTCTTGCTAGAAGGCCCTTTCCATACAGGGTTATCATTGGGATTCATACTCCGACGATCGCCATGACCATTGCTTACTGCCATTTTACTCAATTCCATTTTGTTCGTTCCCTTCCTCATTATTAACTACCCGATATAGTGGGGACGCAATTGACTTGTACTATATACATCAGCCTCGTTGGCGTTGTTCTGTACAGAATGGTACAATCTAAGCTACCTAAACAGTATGGCATTAATTAAAATATCTGTGAAGTCAAAACTGGTCAGTTATGTACCCCATCTCCTCAAAAAATAACTTGTGCCAACCAGACTAGGTAATTGCATCATATGCTCAAGGTCCAAAGTCGTACTGTATTCATAAGGCTGGTCCGACTGGTGCAACTGTATGTCTAATTGACCGCTGTTTCCATGTTTTTTTGTTCTTTATATTGAATAGTATTTTCTTGACTTAGCTTTGCTCGGCATTTGCATGTAGTAGGAATCCATCCAAACCAGTAGTCCTTCTGTCTAGGACTGACTGACTGAAGTTCCAAAAACGGTACTCGTCAGATCACATGATCAACAATTCTCACTGTGTATCCCTCTCACCTGCCATTCTTCTCTCTCCAACTTCCTTGACATCTCAGCCTCCTCACTATTCGAGCTCCAAGCTTCTCTCCCCAACTCCTTGCCCACCTTAAAACAGTCATCTCGGCCTCCCTCTCACCACTCGGACTCCAAACTCCTCTCTCTATAACTCCCTCTATAACTTCTTGCCCGCCTTGAAACTGTCATCCCAGTCTCCCTACACATAATCAAGTATCACACGCATCACAATGATCATAACCACGTATACAACTAAAACTCCCCCTCGTCATACTCTGAATCTTGAATATATACGAGTCATGATTCACCGAAAACAAAAAAACTACAACTTCAAATACTAGACACCCATGGAAAGGGATGTCTACGGTGGAGTCATTTTGGTAAGTTTTATAAAATCCTAATGTGCTTGCCCTATGATAATATAGCTTTGGATTTGGAAGAAGGGTTGTGTAAGGGTAATTGTGTGAGCGAAGGTTGTTTGTTGCACTCCAAAGGTTCGATTAGGCAGGATAATCCGCTGGACAGCCGTTCGGAGACGCGGACTCTGGCCATAGACCAGAATAGTTTAAATACGAGTACTAGATTTTCAAATAAAAAAAGCACCCACCCCAAACACGGGTCTTACCCTCAGAAACTCATCTCTATATAGCACCCAAGAATATACCTACTGATATTAAGGAACCGCCTGATGGTGGTCACTGATGGGTGGTGCAGTATCTGCGTTCTTGCTCCTACATAGTTCTTATAGTAGATATTTTGTGCGTTTTCTGGAGTGGGTGAATGGGCAAGCATACAAGCTTGCACCCAAAAAATGAACCCAATGAGAATGGAGATGATTGCGCGTGGTGAACTTAACGTAAATTATATGGAAAATGAGAAAGAAAGAAGGGTATGGTAGTGGTAGAAAAAAGGATCAAAAGATGCTTCTGAAGACGAAGGAGGGCCTTGAAGGGGAGAGGGAGGAGGGGGGGGAAGAGGGGGAGGAGGAGCAGAGGGAAGAGGGAAGAGGGAGAGGGAGGGATGCCGGCATTCCAATATGTGAAAGCATGGCATGGGGCAGCTTTAGGTGAGAAGAGGCCTAGAGGGAAGGAGAGGGCCCAGTGGCAGAGTGAGAACCCGAAGAGCATCGGAAGAGGTGGGTTGAGTTGGATGGGGAGATCGGTTGCGAGCGGGCCCGGGCCGAGGCTATTGGGCGAAATATGGGTTGAGTAGTAACTACGTAGCGTAGATGAAATTGCAATTGCATTCTAAACCTCTGTATCTAGTCTTTGCTTGTCCTTCAAACCACGTGCACATGTTCTGTTCGATCGTGTGCGGCATACACATGCATGCACTAAAGGGTTCGAAATCCAATTTGTCCCCAAAGCTCTGAATGGCCGTGTGGGTATCACCGCATATGATGCACGATGAGCAGGTGTCTCACCCGGCCAAGGGATTGCAGATACACTTTGCATGAACTCGAGTTGTTTTTATTGGGTAGATAGCCTCGTAAATGTATATCTGGCACTGGGCTATATTAAGTGTGGGTGGCTCGCCAATGATACAGTATCATTCTTCCAGGCATATGCATCTGTTTGTGATTCATACGATTTACATGCAGGCAGGTTTCGGTTGATCTCCATTACAGCTTTACTAGAGTAACTCACACACAAAAGTACGGTGTAGCTGTAGCAAGGAATGTAGCATAGTATGACTTATATGATTCGATAGCTATTTAAGTAGTCGTATGCTTTCTCTACATAGGAATAAGACTCTGGGCTACAGACGGAGATCTCGACGGAGAATCTTTGATAATGACTGTGGTCTTATTCGCGAATTTTTACGGCTTCTGGTTGGCCTATAGTACAGGGTTAGTAGTAGTTCATCTGAGGGTGTCTGGCCTTTTGCATGACAAACTATCGGCATTAGTACATACAATATGTTTTTATAGAAACGGCCTGATTAAGTGTCAGGTCTTGTTTACAATAGAATGATGTTTAAGCGTGTCTAGTCAACACCATGAATATAATCATATAAATCCACCTATAATTAGTATTTTCCAGCCGTAGCTGTACCACACTCATGACTACGAAACGGGATCGAGCAATATTGCAATGCAGATCAGGCCCCAGCTATGGTAACTGGCGGCGTATGGCGTACGTGCATCGAGTGACATGACACGTATGTTGATAGCTAACTGGCCTGCGAGCCCACCTGCGAGTGCCTTGCGCTGTCAGATCATACGCGGTGCGGCACCAGTGTATGACAGTTAATATAATACAATCATATTAAAATCCTTTATATGGAACGTTATCCTCTATATAAGGGTGAAGAAACAGTGTGTCTACGGCTCCCGGCGGATGCTGTCTCAGTTCATAACTCCATACAGTAGCTGTGGTGTCACTGGTGCCGACCTGACAAGATTAATATTCGGATCCCAGCCTTTGGGCTCGCTAAACTGCAACGGCCGTGGATTCGGAGTCAATCCTGGCCCAACACTGCTGGGTGAAGCGAACTGACACCTCTAGCACTTTCACCAATCGTCTCGGCTGCGGACTGTAGCTATACGTGCCTGAAAAAACACCACCCCTAGTCAGATGGATACACCAACATTAGCTTTGACGCATAATACTGCAGCTAGAAATCCTAACAATGTGGTTGGGCAGAAAACGAAATCCAGGAGGAAGAGGACATACAAACCCCGCATCCGTGGTCTCGCTGCGAGGGAACAGTCGAAGAGCGATACGGCCTGCCCCATAGCTGTTGCCAAACTTTTGACGGCTCTTCAAGAATGCGGAAACTATGCGGAAACTTTGCCCGTTCCTCGGATGAATTGTATCGAGGCAGTTGTTGCGATGCCACAACTGTGCGGGCAGAAGGCGTCTGAAGCTGGTACCGAGGCCGCTGCACCGAAGGCTCCTACCAGATCTAGATGTGTGAGGAAGCACATGAGAAAGAGAGCCAACAAACGAGCAAGAAAAGAAGCGGCTCATGTGCTAGTAGGGCTAGCTGCAAATACGGAAAACGTAGCAGTCCAGGGTGGTCATAAAGTCCTGGGTCCAGCATTAGCCAGCACCGCTGAGAGCCATACTGAGCCTGTTATTCGGCAAGCACCTGCACCCACAACGTCCTCCATTCCTGTCTCGATTCGCGGGCGGTCAGCTTCGGGCACGATTCGTCCCCGCCATATGCATGTTCCCCGCCACCCCCTCGTGCCCTACACTGTACTCATCAATAACTGGTGTCCTCAGCAGGCGTTTGTAACAAATACCATGATAGGTGCTGTGGCAAATCAAGTGATCTTCATTTGCCCAGAGAGTACCAACCCAGGCTCACCCGGGAACGACCACACACATGTACATTGGCGCAGGGCTTGCCCGAAGTTGGCTTTCGGAGCTCGAGAAGAGCTTATCGCGCACCGAATGCAGGACCATGGAGAAGGGCCGGAGGAAGCAATCAGGATGAGTCGCCTGGGGGTTTCGAGTAGGTAGACTTCATGACGGAGCGCTATGTATGTCTTCGAATTATCACGCTCGGAGGGATCAATGATGGGTGGTCTGGGTGTATGTAGAATGAGTACTTGGACGTCGTAGCCAGTCTCGGTGTACCTTCTTTGTGTATGCAATGTGTATGTGAGACGGTACATAGTACTGGTGCCATACGAGCTGCCTATATAAGCCTATTAACCCTGTGATTAGGCTCTACATCTGTAATCTTTAATCTGTTACTTTTCGGTATTGTGCGCTTGGGAAGGAATGATCCTTTAGTAGTGTATACACGGTCGTTTGTTAGCACTTTCCCAGTACAAATGTTCCCGCTAGATTCCAATCCATTTTGACTGGAGCCGATATCAAGTAATTACTGGAGTTGAACGCACGGGTGGGAAGGAACTCCCTTCGCACCACCGACTATGAGTGGGGCAGAGGGTCCCGGTTTTCCCACAGGTGTTTAATTTTTCGTTGTTTTCCACTCGAGCATTTGCTTAGAAGGGATTATTTTATTTTCCACCCATTTTGCGGGACCATAGCGTTCATTTCTCTCTCCCTCTTGTGTAGATTAACTTTGTTCGTAATGTTATTGGGACCGCATACGAGTAGTGGATTTTTTTAAAAATGGATAAAATGGATTCCTGAAACGGGAGCTGATACCATGGTCATAGTCTGGTTGGCACAAGCCGCTCGTAGCCATGGTCATTATTTCACTGCATCCCTTTCGCGTTGGGGGGTGAAGGGACTGGATTAGTCATGGAGGAGAGCGGGGTTTATCCACTCTTCGGGGTAGCGTCCGGGGATTAATTTCTCTCCTGTTCACCATGTGGATCATACATACAGTTATCACTCATATCCCGCTCTCACTGTGGCTACACCATCTCTCAGGTCACCCTTTATGGTTCGAGATTAGAATGACTGGTGTTTCTTTTCATTTCCCCGGTATGATATTTTTCAACGCGTGCACTGCCGTCTGAATATCCAAATGTAGTCTGGTTGGCACGTCCAAATGCAGATATGCAGGCACCCAATCAAGGCTACTGGAAGATTGAGAACTAACCAGCCACGGTTTGGGCATCGTGCTATCTGGTTCAGGAGTGCGGATGCTGTGTGAGCAACCAGACTACCAACCACCTTGTGAGTGAACCTGGGCCGTAGGGAATTCGCCTAGGCTAATGTACGGTTATCTAGAAAAAGCACTTTATTAAGGTTGATCCAACGTAGGAGGTGTGGGGAAGTGAAGGCCAGACTGGGTATGGTTATTAAGGTGTGTAGGGCTGAGATATGAACAAATAAGTGGGTATGTGGTGTGGCTCGGGTATGTGCTGTGCAGGCGGATAGCTGTTCCATCTGTGAGATGGTGAATTATAAACATGTTGACGTCAGATGTGAGAACATCACATAGTGTAGTTGTATTAGAGAGATTGGGCTTCCTTGACTGTGTGAGGGTCCTGCGAGGGGCTTGTTGCTCGCCAGAGTAGGCTCACACACGCATCAGAATTCTGGGACATGTCGAGAGAGGCGTTGCCATGGCTCGTGATAACTAGGAGGCTTCGAGCTGTGGAAATAGTGGAAGGGTACAACATTGCTATAATCAGGGCGTGTGGTTTAGCCCCCAGGCGCATATGAACTTGAAGCTATTTAGCATACCTACTTAAGTACGGTATATAGACACACCGCTGCTACCTCTCACTTAGTCTCACTTCTGGAGGAGAAGTCCTCACACAGCTTGAACTCTACAGTAGCCCGGTAGGCACCTTCACCTTAAACTCTATGCAACCCGGGCATAATGTGGGTCGGGTCTTTTGGGTTCCGAGTCAAGACCTGGCATTGATACGGCATAGTAGTTAGTCTGGTTGGCATAGTAGTATACCAATACCTCTCTACGAGAGGCCGGTGCCCGCTAGAATACCCAATACCTAGCCTGGTTGACCTATACCCCACTCAAGAAGTTCAAGAAGCCGGTCCTGTCAAACTTTTGGTACGTACCCCACCTCATAACCAGACGGCCCCGTGCGCGCGACTGACCATGAGCTATTCGGCTCCACATTGCCGCTTTCAAGTCCTCTCTCTCAAGCTTCATCCAATCAGACTATCTTCATCCTCCTTGTGTCGAGTCTTCCACTTCGGCCCCACACTTCTCATATCAGGCAAACTCTACACCTCTTGACTGCTCGACAGCAGCATCACTCACTCTTTAAACACCCCCCCTGCACAATTACCAGTCCTTTCAATTCTGCTAAATTTGACACTTGCCAAGTACCTATGGTAGCAAATATGTCTTTCGCAGACGAGGTTTCGTCCGCTTCTGCACATGAGACTTTGACCCATCCTGAGGCCTCGCCCCAGCCCGAAACCACAACTTATTCCCAAACTAATTTGCCCCAGTTAGAGGCTTCGACTATTCCGATTTCCCGGCTCGAGACTGCCCCGCCCGACAACAAATCCGAAACCTTGTCCATACCCGAATTAGAACCTTCGTCCCAGCCCCTCGACATTTCGTCCCAATATGTGATAGCGCCTGAGGAGTTGGAACATCTCAGAGCAATCGATGCAGTGACCCAACTGCAGATGTTCAGGTTTGATGATGTGAGTATCAGAGAAGCTTGTTTCTTCTCCCCTGAACACCATAAGAATTTAATATGTTTGCCTCCGCTTAGGATTGCCTTCTGAGTGCTGGAGGTTTGCTAATTCGTGGTACCTTTTAGGATAAGAGTTCGGCCAACAACTTACCTAGCACCTCTAATAGTCAAACCTCGATTGCTCCAGTAGCTTCCAGCTTAGAGTCAGAAGAGACATTAGCTCCACCTAGGACTAATATAAGCGGGCTCGACGGCACGTCAAGCCAGAGGCACAATTCTGATGCTAGCTTTCCTAGCACCTATTTCCCCAAGGGAGAGCCTACTACAAAATACTTCTATGTCAATGAAGAAAGGCAGGTCGCACAAGATCTTGAGCGTATCATTGGGGTGACTCCCCAGGACCACCATATTCTTGGGCTAAGACCGAAAAACTATTTTATCTTGCTGGTCACTGCCGCCATCGTCATCACCGCAATTACCGTGGGAGCTATCTTCGGTGTCCAAAAGAGCAAAAGGGATCATGCAGACCACGTAGCTCTCGATCCTATGGAGTAGGTATTTCTGTTCTTTAAAACCTGGATCTCTCGTTTACTTACCTGACTCGACCGAACAGGAAGCTATCCTCTACCGTAGTTTACGCACTTCCAACACCAACTTTCACTACCTACCCGTTGGAAACTGGCCCTTGGGAGATTAAGGAACCTATCGATGTCGAAGAGGGTATCTGTGCACCTAATCCTCAGGCTATCGATAGATGCAATAACCCCTATGAATACAAGTTCAATATCTTTAAGGATTCAGTTGGATTCAAAATTCAAACCGACCTTGGAGTGCTCAACAACAAATATTTGTACCCCCCCAATACTCCTGATGGCATGTATAGTTTTAACATCACCGACTGGGAGATGACATCCTCCGGGGAGCTTGCTCCCACCACGTGCAAGACGACTGTTGACGCTTATTTCATGTTAGCCGAGAATTATAGGTTTCATATGATATTGTAAGTTAATACCAACTTCTATAAAAAATCTAGCATATTACTAATGTTCCTATGTATGGATAGTCATTACAAGATCAAAGAGAGGTGCGAGCTATGGAATGGATATGTAGCCGAACCTGGTCAATTTTGCCACTGTGAGTGGATGGGGTATGTCTACGACGACTTCAAGGGTCCAGACCAACCCACGACACTGGAAGAAACCCCTTCTACAAAGCTCACAAAGTCTTTGTCCACCTTTGTGGAGGCATTCCCCTCTGCCGTTGGCAAAACGTCCACCGTCGATGCAACCAGCACTCCTGAGATTACCGTAGCCCCCCCGGTGAATACAGAAGATTCGACTCTCAATTGGGTCACTTCTTCCCCAGTTGCCACTGCTACATCACAGTAGACGTCGTTTCTGCTTCTAATAAGAATGTCCAACGTCTAGCGAAGCTGAGATGACAATGGAGGAATGCTCTGATGGCTTGTTTAGTTTGGTCCAACCTGTTTATAGTTGATTATCTGTGTTGATCTTGTTTAACTTGCTTTTTTTCTTTGATTTTTTTTTCTTTGAACTTGGGATGTGGAAAAAAATATACACGATCACTCGATTGTCTTGTAAGTGACTTAATAGTCGGCATTTTGATTGGAAATGTATTTGATTTAACAAATTGAACAAGCTTTGGATTTAATTGTCATATTAGTCTTGGTTGCTTAAGCTTGTACAATAGTCTGGCGGGCACCTTGTACAGTTAAGTATCCACGCACTCCTATCCTTTTTTATATTTTGTCCCAGACCAGACCTGCCAGCGTGAGCGATGTGTACAAAGCATAAGGTTACATAAACCCCCCAAGATGAAGCTTTTGATTAAGGAGGAGGACTTCACATTTTAGGGATTGCACCTCCAACCGCTGAGAACTAGTGAACATTACAAATGGAATAGAATCTAACCGCTCAATCCTATATAAATCCCCCTAATATAGATGCCCCAGGAAAAAAAGAATCGTTGTGCCAAACAAAAATAGTTCGCCCGCAGCTCTTCCGAGCCCTACCGGGCTATTCTCCCCCTGCCAGGTTATCAGATCGAGGGCCGCAGTGGACTCACCTTATATACTAGGTGAGCTCCAACCTGGACTCGAATCCTGGCAAGTACTCCTCAACCTTTTCGCGAAGATCATCAAGGGAGTGTAAATCCCCCTTTCCCTTATGATACCGAGGCTAGGCATGTGTTGAGGGGAAAGTAATAGGTGGGATTATGAAGAGATAGGGAAGGGAAGTGGTCACTACTGAAGCTGAATCATCTCCCCGGCTGCTCTCGTGCCCGGTCTCTTATCTACGTGCACTCAAGTCACCCAAAGGCAGTCTCGACCCGAAGGTTGTTCTCATGCCCAGCTGACAGGGCATGAGCTTTGGATGACTCGTAAGTGAAATACCCTAGTCAGCTACTCTGTGTACATTAGCTCTTGAAGTACTGAATATTGGCTTCAGGCTTGCGTTTCTCTTATTACCCTGAACTTTTGCTTTCCATTGCCCTCGGCCTTGGCAGTGGCGCCCCAGCCCATAGATAAGTACTTATCTCTACATGCATTCATAAACAAGGACAAATCTGCTACATATCTCGCCGGTGCCGAGACTATGTAAAGACATACAGTACATAATACCTGCGTGCCAACCAGACTACTGCTACTTCCCTCCTTGCCAGTTCCCAACCAGACTAGCCAGCCTCAGCCCAATTTAAGCTTACATACAGCCTCGCTTCTCGCACCCAACCAACTTGTTTGTCAGTTGGCCACCCATCCTGCAGCCGTCAGGCTGGGGAAGGGCCCGGTCCGCAATTGCGTCAACGAAAAGGTGCAAGCAGATACTTTGACTAGTGATAGCTATAGGAGCTGGATAAGAAAATAATTAATCTCGAGCGTCACAGAATGTCAACGATGTTTCGATTCCCACTTCACAAGTCAGACCATAACCAGTTTCAATACCAAAGTAGAACATGTTGGTACATATACTGGATGGAACCTACCTAACTGCTCCCTCGTCGGTCAACTACCTAAATGCTTCCTTGCCGGTCAACTACCAACTGAAACATAGATGCATACCTACGGCAGCACAGCTTCTCTAGGTATCGTAGCAGCTATCTCACAAACTTTTCTTCACGCATACATGCGGTTTTCCAGTCCCGCATACTGACTTTCTAGCAACATTATTAGTCGAACATATAAGCATGCATGGTACGGCTCAAGCCCAAGCCTATCATTGGCATCCAGTGCCATTTCTATCCGCTTTGAAATCTATTAGATGCAATGCAACTGCGGGTTTAGAGATGACGCCGATAATTCTGCAAGGAGTTCTTGGTGCATATAAGATACCTATGATATGAAGCAATTGAGAAGCCAAGATGTCAAAGGGTACCCAGAGCTAACGGTTCCCGGCGGTGAGTGGCACCCCAATCATTCCCAATCATTCATGGATCTTGATACCTAGTCAGGTTATCGATACCCAAGGCGGGGTTACACCACATCAGTGTTGATATTCCTCGGGCCGCTGGTTAAGCTTAAGTAGGCCTGCTTCTGGCCTGCCTGGCGGACTGCAAGGTTAGTTAAACCTGGTCGAGAAAGCCATATACACAGAACTATATTTGTGTTATTATACCCCTTTATATACTTGGTCAATTGAAAACAGTATTTCTCCGGCTTATATAGCTTCATTCCGGACCATCACAATGCTTATGAGGGGTCTCTTCCTCCTCTCATTCCTCTGTATACTTGGCTCGAGCGTCAATGCACAATGCTCCTCAAATCCACTCCAACATAACTACACTGCAGATCTAGTCCTCGCAGCAGGATGGGATTCAAGCCTGGTTTCCAATGATCTCACGTTCCCGAGGGGAATGTTATTTGATTCTGAGGGTAATTTGTTGCTCGTAGACAGGAGTATTGGAGTAGTAGGGTGGAGGGTTGTGGAGAGAGAGGATGGAGGGGCGTGTTTGGTTGAGAAGAAGGTTGTTGTTGAACATGATCAGGTGCGTTCAGGAGTCCCTCAATCAAGAGGGAAGTAGAGGTATGGGTATTTCTTTGGACAATGACCTAAATGTTTAGGATAGTTTAACCACGGAATTGCTCTCTCTGAGGATGGGACGACGCTGTATGTCCCTTTCACCACCTCCATGCCTCCCATGTTGAGGTTGAGGGCTAACTATTACCCTTAATAGCTATGTCTCCACCAAAAACGACGTCTTCTCCTACCCCTACGACGCCAAAACCCGGACTACTACTTCGTCCACCAGCAAGTCTCTCATCACAAACATGTCTAATGCCGGACACGTAACCCGTACTCTATACATCTATTCTGGTACTATTCTTATCTCTGCTGGCTCCGAAGGCAACCTCGATCCCCTAGCTACAAATCCAAACTCTGGACACTCCATGGTAAAAATTTTCTCTCTCAAAGAAGCCCATTCCCGCAAAAATGCTTTTGATTTTAAAACCGAAGGCAGATTACTAGGCTGGGGTCTGAGAAACTCCGTTGGCCTCACTGTTGACCCAACCACGGGCGGTGTGTGGGCTGTGGAGAATAGCGTTGATATGTTAAGTCGAGGAGGGAAGGAAATATATCAGGACAACCCTGGCGAAGAACTCAATTTCCTAGGATGGTGGAACCAAACTGTCAATAACCCCGGATATATCGGCCCTAATTATGGTTATCCCAGCTGCGTGGCAGTCTGGGATGTGCCTAGTTTACCCGATAATGGAGGCATCATTGTGGGTGAGCAGATTGTTGTTGATCAGTTGAGCACGAAAAATGCAACGACGGATGCAGATTGTAAGGACGACAAGAAGTTTACTTCGCCGAGGCTCACGTTCCAAGCACATATGGCTCCACTGGACCTTCATTTCGATTATTTCCCGTCTGGGGGTGACGGTGGGCTGTGGGTTAGCTTCCATGGATCCTGGAATAGAGACGTTCCAACGGGGTATAAGCTGTCGAAAATTCCATTCGATAAGGCCTCTAGACAACCAGTAGCAAAAGCGACGGATAAGCAAACTTATGAGGATGTATTCTGGAATAGGGATACCATAAAATGTAAGGACAATGGGTGCTTCAGGCCTGTTGGGGTAGCGATTGATGGAAAAGGGAGGGTATGGGTTGGGAGTGATAGTAGTGGGGAGGTTATGGTGCTGTGGACCAAGGGGGATAGAAATGGTGGGCCTGAGGGGACGGATAATGGAAATAACGAAACCAGTGGGAACAATGGGAATACTGGCGAGGGTGAAAAGAGTAGTGCGGTGTTAGGGAGGAGATTGGATGAGAAGATTGGGGTAGCAGGACTGGTGGCGGGGGTGTTGGGGATGATGTTGTAGGGTGGAGACGAGAAAAGAGAGGCCGGATACGAGGTGGGGGTGGATGAAAATGTTGTAGGGTTACCCTCAACTGTCCCTTCGTTGTATGACGTGCAAAAGCACGAGGCTAGCCAACACAAATCTGTGGGTTGAGAGGGGCTTCCGAGACAAGGTGGGAGGGTGAGAGCATGGCTGAGGTTGGGGTTGGGTAGAATTGAGTTTCATTGGCAACTGCAATACAAGGATTCTCAAATGGTCCGGAAGGAGGAATTGGAAGTTTTTGAAAGATTATTTGTGTGGGTTGCGGTAATCTCGGGTCGTTGTTGGGAGGAATTTTAAGTCAGCGTTTTCATGAATTGCTTTCATATTCCGGGTTATATATCTCCCGTGTCTGGGGGAACTTTGGACTAAGGACTACATTCACTTTTTTTTCCTGTCAGTTAAGATACTCCGGATCACATAGCTATTTGGTCATGCAGTTGGTACCACAATACCGGATACAGCGGTTGTTTGATGAACCTTGAAAGCATCAAAATGCATGACTTTACTTTAACCCTTTGAAAAGTCGATGCTTCAGTATTATCCAATCACCATACACATGTGTAAGCTAACCACAAAGTTATCGCAGCGTAATAAATCTTCAATAACAAAGCGCCTAAACCCAATTCAGCCCACGAGAATTTCGCATGACGTATTCGGCAAACATTTCTTTCTTGTTTTCCCCACAGGTCAAACATTGAAAACTGTCCGTTCCCACAGTGATCGTATCAAGACTGGCCATAACCCCATAACTGAATCTCGACGCGCTAGAATGCATCGCGCGCTATTATTCTGCTAGACCGAGGCAGACCGCTCCCAGCGTTGGTGAAGTTTTCGAAGTTCCGGTAAGCTACGTTAGCGGATTGCTCGGGGAATCGAGGATGTTGGGCTCGGAGTAACGTGGAGCCCCGCTGCCAGACTGCTACACTTTACTTTTGTTCGGAAACGTTGGGTCGGAAGGAATTGTGTGGAACGGAACTCTGACTGCCCGCTGATCGTGGTCGACGTCGGAAACTGCGGGTGGGGTGGGAGGGAAGGTAACAGTCAGATCATTCCGACCTTGAGATGATGATACAGCCATGGCGTTTGCTAATGGGTTGGGGAGGTAGGCCGCTCGAACGAGGAGTGCATCTCTTTTTACGACAGCATAACTCAGTGGAGCCCGGGGAAATTCAAGAATAGAGAAGCACCGACAGAAGGATACCGATATACGCAATTCAACAACCCCCCAAGCACATACAACAAGCCTACAACCATCAGCCATCACCGCCAATACCCCCCACAACTCTCCACCATGCCAGAAGGGACATCACACCACCCTGCCCTCCCTCCTACCCTCTCCGCTCCCCAAACTACCACACAATCCACCCGCATCTCCCACCTCTCCCACTTCGCCTCCGGCCTCTCGTCTGGTGCCCTCGCCGCCTTCTTCCTCCAACCCGCCGACCTCCTCAAAACCCGCCTCCAACAATCCCACTCCCAAACCCTCCCCCAGACCTTCCTAACCATCATCCGTGGCCCCTCTCCCATCCCCACCCTCTGGCGGGGCACCATCCCCTCCGTCCTCCGCACCTCTGTCGGTTCCGCCCTCTACTTCTCCACCCTCGCCTCCATCCGCGATTTCCTCGCCACCAACCATCAACGACACCTCGCCTCCCACTCCTATCAAACAGGCCATTCCTCTGCCATGGTTCAGCTCTCCCCCTCCGCCAATCTCCTTAGCGGCGCCATCGCCCGCGCAAGTATAGGCTTCGTAATGATGCCCATCACTATCCTCAAAGTCCGCTTCGAGTCCGACCTCTATCCCCAATACCGCTCCCTTCTCTCTGCCTCCTCCTCAATCCTAAAAACCGAAGGCCTTGCGGGATTTTTCCGCGGGTGGGGAGCAACCGCTGTTCGAGACGCCCCCAATGCGGGATTATACCTCTTCTTCTACGAGGCTGGAAAGAAGCATCTCTCGAAACTCGTTAATAAAGACTCCCAGGGTGGCGTAGGTATAAGTAGCTCGACGGCTACATGGGTCAATATGACGAGCTCGGCACTAGCGGGGGCGGCATCGACGGCGGTCACGAATCCGTTTGATACACTCAAGACGAGGTTGCAGGTGTTGCCGGGGGTGTATACAAATATGTGGACTGCGCTAGTGAGGATATTGAGGGAGGAGGGAGTGAGGAGGCTGTTTGATGGGTTGGGGCTGAGGATGGGGAGGAAGGCTGTTAGTAGCAGCGTTGTTTGGACGGGGTATGAGTTTTTTATTGGGAGAAAGTCGAGGAGTGGGGCGGAGAAGGAGAGGTAGAATGGGGTTGGCTGATGAGAATGGGATTTGATATTGGCTTGGGGAAGGATATTGGTGAATAGAGGCGAAAACTGTGAGGGTGGGATTAGAAGGAGTTTCTTAGAGGGCCGCTTTCTCTTTTTTCTAGTTTTTATTCGATGAGGTTCTAGGGTATAGATATAGGTCTAGGGGATTATTTGCTTGCATACGGCCTATACCTTCGAGCCCATCGCACCATGCATACGTACTTCTTCTACCTACCGACCAAATTTATCCCCTACGCATACACTGGTTTTGGGGGAGGGGACTGTGGTTGGGGCTTTTATGATACTCCTCCTCTCTTACATCAAAAGCGGGTCCGACCTGGTTTATTTTTATTTTTATTTTTATTTTTGCATAGTTACCATGGCTCGCTCTGGTTTCAGTTACTGGGTCTGGGGTTTTGTTATTGTTGGGAAATGTAATTGGTGAAGCCTGAATCATTGTGCATGGTTAAAAAATCTTTGTGGTGATGTTCAAAGTGTTAGGTGGATTGTATGGGACTGAGTGGGCTGAGGGTAATTATACAAATACTAGTTAAGTATATATACCAGTTTTACATGTGAAAAATGACAAAATGTTGGGTCTGGGGTTGGGTTGGGTATTTCACATAGTGGTTTTTGCGGGGTTTTCTTGGCTAGGAACCTACTTTTCTTTAAGGAAGAGTGGCCAGCCCATGGGGTTGCTTCGGGGTTCAAATTGAGGGTAACTACACTAACTATATATGTTATATTTAGAATACAGAAATAAATGGCCATGGGCGGCGGCGGCGCTATGTCATGTATTTATTGCTGCATGCCCCCTCCAGCTAATGCAAATAGAAGTTTCCTTGCTTAACTCATGTAATGTAATAGATACTCCATATATTTCTTATGCGGCGGGAGCTGTTTAGTTCGGGAAAGACGAGTGAAGTTGGGAATTGCCACTCTGGGAAGAGGTATGTAATACTTAAGTAAGTGGTTAGTAGTATCCGTATCCGGGGCCCCGTAAAAGAAGAATGTAGCCCCTTGGCTTCTGTGGCCTCCGAGAAGGTGCTATTGCTATAACTCTCGATTTAGTACAAGGTTCTTTGAGTATGTAAGCCGTAGCTAGTTGTGGAATTCAAATTCACTCAATTTCTCTAACAAAATAGTGGATTCGTAAGCTTCTTTTGGCTATTTCCCCACGTGGGAGGCACATGGCAACACATGTCCTGTCATGTCATGCTCCAACTCACGTTTTTTTCCTTGTCTTTGTGGATGGTTGGTTCCGGATGTTCATCCAAGATAGGAAACTTTATACTTCCATTAGAAAGCCTTCAGAGCTCAAACACGAAAAAAAAAATTTAAAAAAAAATTTAAAAAAAAAATAGATCACCATAGCACTAGGTATCTAAAGATACATTTCCTTTAGTATCAATCCGATTCTCAGGTCATCAGCCCTAGGAAAGTAGTTTCGGAACCTTCCAACCTACCTACCTTCATGTTTATCTTTCGTAAAACCCCCCACGATCTTCTTCTAGAGTACTTGTGTATTTTACCCCAAGTAGCCCCCCGCCCCATTATTGTATATGTATATGACAATATATATCTAGAGGAACATTGAAACGTATTCAAAAAAATAATTAAAA
>Ga0307511_10003190_pt1 | contig 16877 bp, 12 predicted proteins | sample 13_EM_MG_FD_200266 | JGI IMG/M metagenome (GOLD analysis project Ga0307511, IMG submission 200266) | Populus trichocarpa ectomycorrhiza microbial communities from riparian zone in the Pacific Northwest, United States - 13_EM | ecosystem: Host-associated > Plants > Roots > Unclassified | place... | reverse complement strand
GCCCTCTCACTAACTCTATAGTTATCCTGCTCCCCCCCCTCCGAAATACGTCCCCCCTCCCCCATCCTCAGCCTAGGCCTGTTCACATTCCCCCCTGCTCTCCCAGCTGCGGATACAAAAATTGTCTCTCGCCAAGTCCAGACGGGGCCGTGTCTTGTGCAGTGGATACCTTGGTGAGTAGTTTTTATTTATTTATTTACTTGCTACTTTTTATATATATTTGACCCTAATCCTCCGAGTAGACTATTCATATCTGATCTACATCTATATATATTACCATTCCTTGCAATTGGCTGATTGATATATATATATATATATATAGCATGAATGGCCTCCTAGGCTGTTGTAAACTAGGACATAATTACTGTCTACAAGCGTTGTCCTGCTGTCCTCCGGGGGGGGTTGCTTGTGGGGTAGGGTGTTTTAGTATGGTTGCCAGAATAGCACTAGGTGGCCATGTACGAAGAGGAATACGAAGCTAGTTGAGGTTGGTGGGATGGGGGTGAGTGCTCGTTGGGTCACCTTAAACAGATGCATACGTCGGCCCGAAGGCTTAGATTGTACACAATGTGGGGATGTAGGAGGCCCCTTATCAACTAGATTACGTAGCTAGCTTCGTACGATCAATTGAGTTGCTCTCGCATATGATATATGTGTTGATGTTTAATAATAAAAAAACGTGTACGTACTGTACTTATAGTCAATGTAAGCCAACCAGACTAGGTGAACGTTATGGGTTGGACTACCGCATTTGGAATTCATTGGAGAAGGTGACACAGGGTCACGTGTGGTCTTGCATGGCAAGCTGGCTAGTCTGGCTTGATGATAATTTCCAGCTGCGAGTCAAACCCATGAACTTGTAAATTATAATATCAAGAAGCAAAAAGGCCCGATACAGCTGAAAGTTGAACAAAACAATCATCTGAAAAGTAGATGTGCTCTGTCGGTAAGAGCATCACTTTTCCCTAGCCGTGATAACATCGATAGGTCGTCATTGGACAAAGTAGCTATTCTGTGGAGGCACAAGGGCATTCTTTTAACCAGACCACTCACGGCGGTGATTGGCGAAGCGTTCATTTTGTTCCGCAAAAATGTGAATCCGGACGATGTTTCAGACTATTCCAGGCAATAAAAACCTTGTTTAAAAATAGAGAATGCGCTATGCACCACCCCCACAACTTATACCTAATTACAGGATACATAAAACGGCTCCTACGAAGCACGGACAATTAGCGAAGTACTTCTAATATGGCACGTTCGAATTCCTGGAGATGGGGGGTGAGGCTGGCAAAACTCTTAGCGAATGTGCATGGACAGGGATAGTGCATGCTACACGTGGGCGCAAAGATGTTGCCAAAAATAAATACTCTAAACGAAGGCACCCCTGGCACTTTTCCCCACTGTTATCTTCTACATGATGAATCTAATCGATAATTGGTCGTGATATGAGGATTCGGAAGTTGAGAAAGTTTCGGGTACCCAAGAGGCTGGGTGATCTGCTGGGGAGAGCTCCTGTTCTCGTCTATCGAATCGAATCCGGTGTCGGGTTCCATATTAACAGGCATAGATTAGCAACTGTGGGTTTAATTTCTGATTGCAGATAGCGATGCTTTGATGCGAACTCTACTCCGCAAACTCGTGTGAAAGAGGTTGAACAAACGCTCGACTCGACTCGACATCGAACTGCCGGCATATAGCCATGGCCCAGTGCAGTTGTATACGTAACGTAAATATCACATGGTAGGTAAGCGCCGACTTAAAACCTGGCAACGCAACTGCACCCATATATGAAGCCTTTAGAAAACATGATTGGAAAATTTTGCCTTCCTTCATAAATATCGAGCGGGCGTTCTCCACCTGGATGCAAGGCTTGGGGATCGACACTAAGGCAGTGGCGCTCGCACATTGTCCTCCTTACTGACTAGAATGTCAATGACGCTTGCGGATGCGAGGCAATGATGGCACGAGACTAGCAATGATGATTCGTGCCAGCCAGAGTAAGCAATGATCATCCAACGGTCGTCCTATCTCAGCAGCTCTGTTGGAGGGACTGGTAAGCAAATATGAATAGAGATTAGAGGGTCTTCTGAGAGTACCGTAGTCTGGCTCTCTCAGGCCAACTAGACTCGTTCTGCATCTTGCCGTTGACGTCCCGAGCTTATCATGAATTTTATCGTTCCGTTCCGTAGACTTTTGTAGAGTACGGATAGGTGTGACAGTTGTCTCAGCCGCAATACTCTACTTCGACGTACTTACATGAAGTACTAGGTATGCTAGTGTACAGCTGAAGATAGCTGAAGAACGATGTTAATATGCGCAAGTCCAGATAGGTATAGAACTGCAATGCCATTTTGGTAATTGCCGAAAAAATGGCGATTCCGGGGTTTTTTGTATGATATTGGAAGTATTTCAAACAGTGAAGAAGAAAATCAAACCCGGGTATCAAAGACGGAGTTATGAAGCGTGGTAAAGTATCCATACGAGGTACATGAACTTAAAAATATTCTTTAATATCGGAATGCATGCATGCTTGCTTGGATAGCCAAGGATATAGATCTGGAGAGACGAGAGAAAGTACCTACGAACACAACGGACCTGACCACAACCGTCACCGGCGCCGTGCTGGCCGGCTACAAGTAGTTATATGTATATATATATATCTCCCATCATCCCGACCGCCATGGGGATTACCCTATGCATATATGCCACAGGGGGGCTCCTAGAAACTCCTGGGCCGGTTTCCCCTGCTCTGTAGCTAGCCACATCCAAGCCAGTCCATTGCTTGGGCTTGGGGATTGAAGGGCCGAAACCATGAATGGCCTTCAAAGGTATGCCATGTTTGGCGCCTGTTCAAGCGTCTAGCATCTGGTTAAAGGGAGTGGTGCGGGGGCGTTCATGGTTATATCCAGATTTTGAGGGGATGGAAGTTCCTGAAACCCTTGCTTTGTCGGGGCCGGTGAGCAATTGGCGGGTGGCGTTGCGATCTAGATCTCACTACATACAACTTTGAAGCAAGCAGTACGGTACGTACGGACGACACATCCCACAAAACCAACCTTATGGTTCCTGTTAGTTGTTTATTCTTTATACCCCGAATGCCAAACCCAGTCTCATACCCACAATTAACAAGATACCTAGACTGGTGGGGATCTCTCTCTTAATCAGCACCAGCCTGTACCATGTCGCAGGAGGTCCTAATGTTAACGTTACCGCCCCTCACTGGCCTCGCGGAAATGCTCTTACACATCTCCCTTCAAACAGAACCCCTGTCTTACTGGCAATAAGCATGGGTGGTGTGCCTTAGCAGGGCTGGCTGCGGGCTGGGTCTGGCGATGGCCCCGCCCCATGCAAGTAATTCGACTTATGTACATACCTTGCCAGAGCTGACGATCCTTTATTAAATTTCCTAAATACCCTCCTCCTCCCTGGAAGAGAAGCTTCCTCGAGTCCTTCGATTGCTGCATCCGCCTCAGTTGCACCCGCAATTACGAATTCGGCATCTCAAAAGGTTGATTTCTTTCAGGTTGCCTATCGTTGATACTTGAGCTTGCTCAAGAGAACATACATCATCGGACGACAGACTCAAAAGCCTCGACTGGTTGGTTTCCATCTGTGATTGGAATAAGGCGATTGTTCAGCCCTTCTGCGGTTCACCATATCATAAATCAACTTGAGCGGCCAACTTCTGTCGCTTAGTAGCACGTGGCTGGATCTGGTTTTCACAGAACTGGTAAACTGGTACCTTTTCTCTTCACTTTACCCAGTTCCAACAGCGACTCGGGTGTCAGTTTACTCAGATTCTTGCATATTACTGTGGTGGTGGTACGAAAACACCCCTAGTAACCCAGAGGCGCTTATCAATCTATTCAAGGATACAACAAAACTCTTGAGGTAGAACATACTTCCCACTGGCGTCAAGTCCAAAGGTCGTTCGGATGCCGTCCTATAATCACATCCGCTCGCATTCTCGAACGCCATCAAATTTGAACCAGGTGCATGCAGTCCACCGCTCCCGCTCGCCGTCAGTGAACTCGGAGATGCTTCCTATATCACGAACACCGAGCCCGCATGTTCGAAATAGTAGCATGAACAATAGCAATAAGCCGCTTCCTATCCTTCCGTCCAATCCCATCCCTACGCCACCACCGGGAATGGGGGTCACTCCGGAAATAAATGTTCAACGCACAACAGAATTGCACGAGCGTCTCCCGCGAGGAGAGCCTACACAGTTATTAGGGGTGTCAGATTCTTCTCCTGCTCCTTCAATGCATTCCCCACCCCAACCGAAAGCCCCCAATGCATATTATCTGAAGCGAAAAAAGTCCGAACCGGATGCACCACAGGCTGCACATCTAGCTCCTTCAAAGCACAAGCCGACTGCATTGAACCTCCCACCATCAGCAAGCAATCATGGCTTTCCTGAGGACCCAAATCGTCCAATTTCCCAGCGTCCATTCTCCCAACATTATCCATGGCCGTACGATCCATCCAGTTACTACAATATGGCGAGGTCACCCACAGTGTCTATTCACCCAAAACCAAAAGCATATCCTGTAGGATGGGAGGAGAGTGGTGGGCTAAGTCGTCCGGTTAGCATGGGAGGCATTGATCTACCAATACCATTGAGCCCGATGCCAGTGGTACCAACAATACCAGAACAGTATCGGAAGGCTATTGGCGTCCGCCCTGAAACCCCAGAGCTCAGAGTAGTGTACGATCATGAAAGAGATGGATTAGGTGGCCAGATTTCGGAGAAAACTATGCTGAAGCAACAGAAAAAGAGCCAACGAACAGAGCAGCAACAAAAGCCTGCGACAACTCAGGTACAAGACCCGAATGAATATATCCCAGAGGCCTCCACGATAGAATCTCTTGCGGAGTTATGGGAATTTGCCGCTCATGGGAAGCTCCTAAGCCATCTAGTACAGCCAAAAAGGTCAATTCCATCACCGAACCTCTCAATACCAGAGGGGGTTTATGTTTTGAATATGTACAGAGGCGCTCCCCTCAAGGCCCAGCAACCAGATCTAGGAGGGTTCACTCCAGAGCACTTCGCATTTGGCCCCACTCCGTCCAACCCTTTTTACACAATACAAGCGCTGCCAGATGCACTACACCCTAACAATCCAACCATTTTCAACCCCAATGACCCAGCCACATTTTTCAATGATCTTCTCATTTTACGCCGCAATCCTGTTACCCATAAAGATACATCGGTACTAACTATGGGCCTCAACCCTCACGCCGCAAAATCCCACCGTCGGCGCCTCGGTATTGCCACGAATGAGGCATCACGGCAGCAGTCACCTACACAAGGTGATGAACTCATTACCCTCATTTACCCCAAACAGGCGGCAATGATGGCAATTGATTCGTCTTCCATTCATGTAGATGATAAAACGGGGCGCATTGTTGGTGGGGATGCACAAACAATGGCACGAGAGGCGGTTGAGCGTGCAGCCGAAACTGAATGCTGCAGGCTGAGTTGGGATGTGACAAGAGATCGCTATTACCTGTATCACCCAGGTATTGGTCATGGAGGAGAGGTGTATTTGGTAATCATAGATGATGGGAATTACACAAGGCCTAAGTCGACCGAGCCAAGCCCCGGAATTGGTTTCGATATGCCAGGAACAAAGGGGAGTATTAAACTCATCAACGTTGACACCTCCGAGGCGATCGTCGTTCTTGATTTCAAGTCCGGTCTTCTCTTCGTGAATACTATGGCTACGAGGAAAATTCCTTCTCTATACATCGTTGATGTTGCGGTTTCGACAGTCCTTGCCGTTGCGGTTGTCGAGGGGAGACGTATCCGGGACCAACAGCATTTCCTATTATCTTCGATGCAATCAAATAACGGGTTCAGTAACGGGTATTCACAGCAAACTGGTGGCACATCGCGAGATGTAAAGCGCCCAGGAGGGGGAATCACAGGAGGTGGGTGGAGTGACTCAACCCTCGGGATGTCCTTCACTGACGGGACACAGATAAACGAGAAGGGAAATGGTGGCGTCGGCGGCAGAGGTGGCGCTGGATATGTGGTGGAGGGGAAAAGTAGTGGCGGAGTACTGGATTTGGCTGGGATGATTATGAATGGGTTAATAACAATTGTCGCATGGGTTGTGGGGCTTTTTTGGGCTATTGGGTCTGGCGTCGGAAAGATCTTCGGAAGGAAAAAGAAGCGAGATGGGGATATGGAACGCGGGGTGCCTGGGACGGTTTATGCCCATAGCAATCAGGGTCAGTACGAAAGCCATGGTGGGTATCAGTAATTTTGGTGGAGGATGATGAAATAATGATTTCTTAGCTTTGGGGGAGCATTCAGGCACGCAAGGGCTGTGTTGAAATAAGGCGGCGTGGGATGATGTTTTATTAGGTTTCTTCTACTTCTTTTTCTTCACTCTTCTTTCGATGTTTCTTCACTCTTCTTTCGATGTTTCTTCACTCTTCTTTCGATGTTTCTTCATCTTCATATAGGGATTTTGGGATACTTGATTTCATTCTATACTCTTGTATTTATTATTCACGGTGTCACACGGGGCGCGGTCTGACTTCATTCCTTTCTTTTTTGCTTAAGCTCAGTCGATACCACTCTGCTTCGGTTTACCTATGCTGTAAAATACCAATACCTTTGCCTTCAGTCTCAGCTTTCTTAGGCCCAAGTGGGAATCTTATTGCGAAGAATCTATTGCCCGGTTTTTAACATATCATATTAGATATCTCTATGGGTTTGGCATGGATGAGCAGATCAATCAATATGCTAGATATCCGAAAATAATGTATGGAGAAACGACTGCAAGGCACTAATCACAAGCTCATTTATCTGATAACCAAGGTATTTGGGTCGAAGAATCAGATAAGTTTTTGTGCTGAAAAACAAGCATTGAGTACCCTTATTAATAGCGTATTTCCTACTAACAATACTTGAGTATGCCTGCTCTAGAATATTAAAATTAGCCTTTTGGGCCGTAAGGGCTTATACTTGCACAAGGCACCCTGAAATGTCTTCTCTTGCAGGCATACCCTGCTGCCCTGACTATGTTTTTTAGCTCTTTGCCGGAAGTGCAACAAATGATAAGTTATTTTTGCTAATTGAGGATGGCGTTACCCTGAACTTTCCTCTTTGGAATCTTGATGATTGGCACGCTCTATCGGGTAGAAGCAAAAAAAGTAAGTACGCTTAAATAGTTGTCTGGCTGGCTCAAATACTACAACAAAGCAGTGCTTAGAGAAGTAGTATTTTGTCTTGTCAGCCTAGTCAATTGCATGTGAGTGAAATGGACCAACGTTTGGTGATGAGGAACACGGGTACTGAGGTCTTTTTTTTTTTAAAAAAAAAGTTTAAAAAAATGGGTGGCTGTCTACCCGTCATTGGATCGAGAAAAACCTATCAGAGGTTCAGAGGCTAACCTTCCTCGGCCAGACTACCTCAAGCAATAACAACTGAAGATATACAAAGTCTAATTAGAATCCGGGTTCCGAGAAAATTCTGCCAGTCTCGCCACCAGTTACCCTGATTTTTACCCAGCACTTTGAGAATCGAATGATTTATCAAAAACTTCACCCGAATTTTGAACTCAGACTGATAGATTTCTTAAGCCTGAGTATTGACTATTGAGCCCACTTATAACTAGCTGGGAACCCCCACGACAAACAACAAAATACTGCCTATTGCTCCCACCTCATACATATACAATACACCTTTCCGGGAAAGTGGGGCTCACTATTCACCGCCATGCCAGGAGGATTCGTGCTTTTCCCACGAGGTTGGCAGCAGTAGTTTCCCTCATCCCGTAACTTACTAGGTGCAAGGCTCATATCAAAAAGCGTGACACTCCCTATTAGTTTAGCCCACAAAGGAAATATAGGAGGAAGTTAGAAGATCAGCTAGATAGCCATCTAGTAGTATGTGCATGCGTCCATCAATAAAGATAGGTTTTCTATTCAATGGAAGCTGGCAGCAAGAATGTAAGCAGGCTCGAGGCCCTGCTCACCCTGTTCTGCTCGCCCTACTCGCCCGCTCGTGAACAGAATCCAAGCACTAAATGCAGAGGGTGGGCGCCAGGGAAGGGAGCCTGGCTGCCGACTGGGGAAGTGTCCTATCCTTTGGTCGTTCTGTTGTCTAGAGGAGGCCTAGGGAGAGCGAGACCGCACTGACCGTAGGTACATGAGACAGAACACACCGCCCGGCAGCCCAGACCAACCATCACGAGCTAGGCTATCCCATCGACCATCGACCCATCACTCGGTATAACACGTATACCAATTCGTTAATCCCGAGCCTATAACCTAGTAAATACTAGTGAACCTGCATATTACTTCTCAGGAATATGCTATCGGTACTAAGTGACAAGTTGCCCTAGTAAGGAATCCACAGTTTCAGTAGAACACTATGGGGGATGTAGCTATATGGCCCCTTGCACGATGCTATTTCTGTACTTCAGTACTGATCCACAAATTTATATGCTATTAGGCAGTTTCAAATACAACAGGCCCTAGACATAGTTAACAGGGAGATCAAGCGAGTGTATGAAGATATAATGAGGGAAAACCAGCGACTGAAGCTCGAGATGGATGCTATGAAGGCACCTACTACAGAAGCTAGAGGCCGTACACTACGGAAATACAGAGGCTAGTTGTAGTGTGGAGCACGGTACAGGACTATTTCGCGCGAGGGTACACATGCAGGGACTGGCCCTTGCTCCAACCATATATGCATTTAAGCCCACACCTAGAAAACTAGATAAGCTTAATTTGAAATTGGCTCTGTACGCTACTCTGTACATCTACATTAAAGACACTATAAATACGAAAGCTCGGGTATTTGTAAAAAATTTTTGTCTGCTACCCGACTCGGGCGGGCTCGGGTCATTTAAATTTCTCGCAACATACCGGTGTTGTTAATGAGAGCTACAACACGGTTTTGTGTAGTGCATGTATGTGAGGATATATGGATTTTCCCTAATGAAACGAATTTGTTACGTTATGCTATGTGAGTTTAAGGAGCATGTCCCATCGACCAGTCATTCGGAGAAGGTATCCCTGCGCGTATCCACATCCCAGCTGCAGGTGAGACTGCCTTTTACCTACTTCAGTTACCCTGAATCGCGAGGTCTAGGAGCTTAGCAGGAGCTTAGCTCCCCCATTGGAGAGACAACTACGTATATACTTGCTCGCGCCGGGCTTTAAGTGTCCACCAGTAGCAGTACAGCTTCATTAGAACCAGACTCAGACTACCACTTCTTTAGCTCTTCCGGAACCGTATTCTGAGTCAGGTTGGCCTCGCTAACATCAATATCCAACTATGGGATTCACTCGTCGAGTGGGACTCCGAGGAAGTCCTGTCGGCTCCGAGGAAGCCCGGCAATCCGGTTGCACCGGTCTCGCTACATGGTTGCACTAGCGTCTACCGAGCAGGAGCCCTTAGTGGTCCGTGTGTGGCAAATGATTTCTTGCTAGATTATAAATCCAGCACTGTCTAATCTCTAGCAGGTAACACCTATTCCTCACGGTCCATAATCTAGAATATAGAAGAGACATCATACGATTACTCGTAGATCCTCTGTACGTAACTGACATTGTCGATACATCAACTTGGGACTCAAATTTCATTCAGTGCATGGGTACCTGGGATTACCAATTACCGAAATATCCAAGTGGGGACATGAAGCGAGCGGTTGTAATTGGAGATTAGATATCAACTCTAATACTAGTAGGACCAGAAAACTGGGGCCCTATACGTGCACCTGAATGTTTGATCTCCAGTTCATTCGGACCATGATTTGCCCGGGCCCATCGGCGCGAGATCAGGGTCCATCACGAATAAAGCTAGGGTCCCTAAATATTTGTTTGTTGCTACATGTGCTACATGCGCAGGCATCATTCAGAGTGATATTTTGATGGTTTTAAAGCTCATATCATACATCCTATGCCTGATCTATCATGAGGACTCACACTATATTGAGCGCTAGAAACCCTTCCTCACGGACCGGAGCTCTTAACCCAGCCTCCGGACCCCGAATCCCTGTCCCAACGCTCTGGCACAGGTAACTCCTTAATGCGCCACGGAAAGTTCTAGTATGCGATATTGCGAACATGTAAATACATGCATAATTGAATGTATTCATGAACGCATGTTCGAAGTTCAGGCTGGGCAATATTAATGTAATTAGTTGCAAAGACGACTCAGGGCTGCACCAGAGTGGAGGACACTCGAGTATATATGCATAGCTATGCTTAATTATCTTAAGCGCTAGCTTGCTTCCCCGCAGATCATGAGGGAAATCGGACAAATACTACTCTCTTGTGTTCCAACCAGACTACTTGTGTTGTAGTGCCCAAATACCAGCAGCGAAACCCAAGTTGCCTTAACATAAAGTTCAAAAAGCTAAATAAATATTCTTGCGTTATTAAAATCTAGAATCACCTGACAGGGGTGCACGAGTTGAAAACCCCGTGATATTTGGTATGGGTTGTTTGTACTACGCTACACATGTGCGCCATATCTTTCCAGGAAACGAAATTATCCGCAACATAAAAATCACTCACAGGTGTAACAGTAACGAAATGCAAATTTGAGAAGGAATTTGATGACGTTCATCTTAATCCTCCGCCAATCACTGCATACAAAATGCGTGTGTACTCGCTTGTGATATCGACGCTGTGGAGGCTTAGAACGTATAGTAGAGATATATGTAGATAGATGGTCACTACATAATTACTCCACTGGCTTGTGATTGTGGTGGTTCGCCCGCCTCCAAAACCAGACGTTCAAAATCTTTCCTCGACCCATGTACGTACCCACGGGCTTGGGTTGACACAAGATTGCAAGCCGGGTAATCCATAATTTCCCAAGGGTAAGGAACATGTCGTCGTCTAGATCCCACACAATTGCGTGGGGGCCTGGCCAGCTGCATGGATAGGTGAATGTAAAATGATATTACTTCCCTGGAACTCAACCTACCGTACCTTGACTCTCACATACGTCGGGAAGCTTACTCGTCAAGTGATCTTTCACTATTGAGAGTTCTTCGAAGATTCCCAACAGAAAATCCGTAATTACCTTGCTATATATGCAGCTGCTGCAAATACACGACGCCTTGGCTGCCATGGCCAGTATTCCTCAATCCGTGTGACCGAGACCCTGACCAAATTAAACTCCCACCTATAACCCCGATGGCGCACTATAGCTATCAAGACTACATATTTTTCTCATGTGAATCTGGTACCGGTAGTTGGGAGGCTATCGGGGGCCTTTAACCATTCTTCGTAGATTTCTTCAAGCTATAGATACCTGTGCTTGTGAAAGTCAAGTGCGAATTCGAATCTGCTGATACTCTAAGGGAAATGATGCATACTAGCTCACCAGCAGCTTAGGCCCCGGCTATCGGCTCTGCCTCGGTCAAGAGCCACGAGAATCTTGACGTTTTGGGGACAAGGAAATTAGAGCTCCGTTGTGCAATCCATTAAAGACGCATCAAAGTATATCAAATTAGAGTTGGGTAGCGGGGTATATCCGACAGAGTCATGTGATCGAACATTGGCATGCAACATTCTCTGCTTTTTTTCAGGCGGGGCGCTTGCACTACGGGCCGAAGACAGCATGGATACCTTGTGCCATGTTCGGACCGTCCGCCGCGGCAGAGGGCATCGAGTATCCCGGCCACGGGATGCTCGAGCTCATCTACTCTACCTAAGCCCTGCTTGGATACTAAAGGTATCCAATCACACTTCAGAGGGAACGCGTTTTAGGGTTTGATAAAGTGAAAACTCTGCCTTTGCAAAACATTTAGGGGGACTATCTTAGCACCCCTTGTACTTCATTGGACTGATTCGAAGGGGGAGAACCCTCCTGTATTGTTACAGCCTTACCCATGCCATACGGCCACGGTTCCGCTGGATAGTCCGAATTCCGTTTTTTTTTTTTTTTTTTTTTTTAATTTTAACTTTTAAAGTTAACGTTCAAGATTTGTAAGTCCCACGGACAATTACATATTGTCTATTACATGACCAATTAAGGGAGTTGGTCATGAGCGTGGGGGTACTACATCATGTCGAAGGAGATTTTGTCACCTGCGCAGCTGCCCAGGCGCTGAGCACATGATATGTGCCCGTTTTTCCATCCTCCATCCGTATTTTTCTTCTTTCCGGTACCGGAAACTCCTTTGGCGCTTCATGATCAGTAGCAGCTGCGGGTGATCAGTAGCAGCTGCGGGCATTGTTGAAGGAGTAATAAAGTACTTAAGTAGCTATGGTTATGATTATGTTGAAGGCTAGGGGTGACCGAATACCGGTAAAGGCCCCCGCCCCCACCCCCTACGCCTTCCCTCGTGGGAATGGGGGCCCTCCGCCATGTTGGCCTCAGGTCCACATTTGGAGCCCCAAAGGCGCGAAGATGGGGGCTAATTGGCCCTTGATCGCTATAGTTAAGTACATAGGTCCTCAGATGGACTGGAATGGGCCTTGGATTGCTGATAAATATGTCAGGCCACCAGTAGGTGAAATGGCAGTCAGTCAGATAAAACCGATGTTTGGAAATGATAGCTCGACGATCTCTCGTGACCTCATATTGCTTTAGCATATACTTCCCTCCCACACAATGGTGTAAGATACTTAGGTGCAAGGATATTGTAACTGAAAGCGCATTCTGGTCCCATTCACTTGCTCAAAAAAGGGGCCTACTTAGTTCCATAGTTTTACTGTCAATAATAATGGGCTCATTTGTGGAGTGATGTCAAGAATTTCAGTCACCAACTCTAGAAGAAATGACTGGTGGGAATGAGGATGATGACGACAGATGAGTGTGATGGGAAATGAACCAAGACACCCCCCGAAAGAGCATGCCAAAATTGGTAAGTCAATGAAGTAAAAGGGAACCCCCAAAGCTAAGATACTAAGTGATCTCGCAGCAATAATGACAGAGAAAAAGGGTAAAGCTAGAATAGTGAGTAAAGGGAGCACAAAAAAGACCTTCGACCAAAAATGAACTTAGAGCTGAAATGACAACTATTGCTGATGATAAAACCCAATCCTTCTTCGAAAAGAACGCCCGACCATGGTCAAATAGTCTTCGTTTTTCTTGCGTTGTATCATTCCGTAGACATGTATTTGCAATTACTCGGTCCTCTATCGCCTGCAGTAACGCCAGCTCAACCCTCGTGAAGTCACTGATGGTATATTCTTCTCATAGGCCCCTATGATAGCGGCAGTGTGATTGAGGACACAAGCGGTGATGAGAGACCTGAACCAACGGAAATGTATTTTCCACAGCACGTTGCACTGATATGGAACTGTGTTTCGTAACTGTGCTAAGTAGGGCTTGCACTCGAGTCCGCCGAAATGAATAGCAACTCCAGTCCCACTATTCCAAAATATCTGTCCTGCACCTGGACACTGCGTGCAAATCCACAGCCTAGCCCTGTACCAAATTCTTCATGGAGCGTAACAGGGAAATCATCCGCGCATAACAACGCCCTGAAAAGGAAAAGCAATAGCGGCATTAAACTGCCCTCCTGGCGTCCCTATCCCCTCCAAAGAATGTAACAAGAAAAGCCGACTAAATAGGGACAAGACTAATAAATGGCCGATAAAAGGAGAATAAATATAAAGAGAGGTAAAGGAAAGAAGCTTCCACAAACACCTTACTATGTGAATCAAAAAAGACAACCCCTGCGGCCGAAAAAAAATAGAAGAGAAACAAAAGGGAAAGAGCCAGCCATAGCAACGTCTATATAATCTTGGGACAATCCTCGCCCCAGTGTCTTAGAAGAGGTTGAAAAGACTATAGGATGATACAGAATTTCTTTTTTGTTGGTGGGTGCGTAGCAGCCGGGCGTCCGCTTCCTCCCTCATTCTTGTATGGTGGTGTAGGTCCCGCAATTCTCCGTGCCATGGCTTGTCTTTGTCGTCGCAACATTCTTACCACATCATAGAAGGCCCTCTCCACATTCACACAGTTCTTAGCCGAAGCCTCGACGAATTCACATCCAAGCTCTCTTGCTAATGCATGCCCCTCCTGTGTCGAAACCTCCCTTTCCGTGACCCTGTCGCTCTTATTCCCTACTAGCATGATTGGAACTTGGTTCACGCCACTCGGACCGGCACTGATAGCTGGCGAGTGTAAGGGTGAGTTGGCATATCCTAAGTTTAAAGGTGACCCGGAGCTAGATGACTCTTTGACTCGGAGGATTTGGGAATGGAACCGCGGTATCCGAGTGAATGATGACCGCGAAGAAATGCTGTACACTAACACAAATCCTTCACCGTCTCGAATCCACTGATCCCTCAGTGCCGTATATTCTTCTTGCCCAGCTGTGTCTAAAACCTCCAACATGCAAGAAGCTCCGTCTATTACCACCTGCTTTCGATATGAGTCTTCGATTGTTGGATCATATGTTTCGACGAAATGATTTAGACAGAGCTAACCATTATTGTTAGTATATCGGTAAGCAGTAGAGGAAGCCAGTAGGTACCTGAATAGTTAAAGCTGTCTTCCCTACACCACCATCCCCTAGCACCACCAATTTGTACAGTGTCATTTTTCCGGACATCTTGACGTTATTTCCCCTTTCAATCCTAATCGATAACTCAGACAGTTGTGTGACTGATTCGTTTCCCCTGAGATTGAGAAGGTCGCAGTGGCGCGGTTACGTGTGGGGTAGACTTCCGGAACGTGGCAAGTTCTTGTGCCTTGTAAACAAGAAGTTTGACGACGCGCTGCGAGTTGTTATAAGTCCTTTGTAGCGGGAGAACTTCCGTATATAATTAGAAACTTATAGACAGAGAATATAAAATATTCTGTCGCGATTCAAGATTAGTAAAAACCGCACGTGAGGGCATCTGTGGTGAACTAACCCTAAATACTATGCAATGAACATTAACTTCACTCTCTGGGCTTGTTGGACGGATAATAGATATCTAAATGAGGTCGCTCGGATTAGTTAATTGCGGCGAATAGGCTGGCCCGACGTATAGCCACCAGACCGACACCGGAAGAAGGCGTTTGAAAACGCTGAGCAAGTTACTGCTGATGCTGCCAACGATGAGGAGTAGGAGGATCTAATGTAACTCTGTGGGAGAAGCGTCCTTCTGATGAACTAGAGTCTGGAACCCCAAGTCCCGAAATATTGGTGCTTCTCAAAAGCTAATGCTGATGTTAGACCCATGTCAACTAATATAGGATAGGGGGTTACTGTTGGGAATGACCCACAATCGTACACAGGAATGGCAATGCTCCTTTTTTCAGATAGCTATCACAGAATTACTTGAGAGATGATGGAATAAGAGTCCTTTTAAAATTGACGTTAGACAGGCGAATGAAAAAGGGTGCGTGTGCGTGCCGGTCAAAGGTTGTTTGGTGCTAGGCTGGGTGAGCTCGCGGAGATCAAAGCTCTGCCGGCAATAAAGAGCAAATCAAAACCGGTGACTGAATCGCTGAGAAATACAGTAATCGCGCGCTGATAGAAGGCTTTCCGAACCCAACTGCTGGAGCTGCAAACCACAGCGGAGTGTTGGAGAGCGAAATGGGAGTGCTCCAGGATGCCAGTGAGTTTCGTTATTGTAGTTCTTTGGGCCGGCAGTGAACCAGGTCTATTTTCCTGGCGGAGGGGCGTGGGTAATTCCCCTTGGAGCGTCAAGACGTCGGGCTAATGCGATTACTGCAATACACACCAGAATGTGCTGCTTGCGGGGGAATAGCAAGAAGGTTGGATCTCTTGGGGCAAGAGGTCGAGGAAGGGGGTGGGGGACAGCCTGCGCGGGGGATGGGAAGGTCGTCAGGAGGAGGTGAGTGAAGAGGTGGAGGGAAGCAGACGATGTGGAGGGGTGATTAGAATTCGCTTGCCAGCCGAGCCGCGCAAAGCCCAGAAATAGTGCTATGTACTTGTAGGTACCTATGCTCTACCTAGGGCAAGTTCACAGTTGCGTTGTGCAAGGCAACAAGGAATCCGGGGCCGACAGTGAGGAACAAAGTAAGCGGAGTGCGCATACGAGACTACCTACCTACCTCCTAGGTTCCTCTCCCAAATCTTGAAACTGATGGGAGCACAACACAGCTCCGGCCTGTAGACGACTGGCTGGCTTAACTTAGCGCAGGCCGAAGCACCGCTTCCAACAGCCTGGCCATGGGAAATGTATGACTTGGGACTTGGTATCAAGGGCGCGTGCGTGAGGCTGGCAGAGAAAGGCTTTGTTTTTCTCTCCTTGTTTTTTAATGACGGCCAAGGTATTTTACAGACTCGCGCAGTAGATATCAGAACGCCCCATCAATGTGTAACGGTAGATAGGTAGTACTTGATCTGTGCCTGCACCGCAGACTAACCTACCTACCAGCAGCAATAGCATATAAGTATATTTTAGCGACTTGGTCATCATGCTCTGTTTCACATGGATTCGGACGCCGAGGGTTCGAATGCCCTCCATGCAGAGGGGTTCATTACCTTCATGATCAGGAAGGTCTTCCTATCAGTGGCATCTCGCTCAGAGACTAACTCATGATTAGAGGAGCAAAGAAGTTGAAATGAGTCTACTATTCCCGAGTCAAGAGGGAGCGGTAAAGGCCGATGCCAAAAAGTATATATACTGATAACGCCAATAAGAAGGTGAATATCATGGAGAAGGTAATGGATATGACCAGTTGTGGCACTGCTGGCTATTCGAGGAGTCATGGTAGCCGTCGAAATATGCAACTATGAAGAAATCTACCTTGTGTAAGGGCACTGCCAAGCAGTAGCAAGGGAATCATGCAATTGCCGTCTGTGTCTTCAGGGTTATGTTCTGGTTCAATACAGGTGCATTGAATGGATGGCTGTATTGCTTCCTCGTAAGGCATTGTTGACGCCAGAAATTTTACTCTCTTGTCATGCAGGATAGGTTAAGTA
>Ga0307511_10003189_pt1 | contig 16879 bp, 15 predicted proteins | sample 13_EM_MG_FD_200266 | JGI IMG/M metagenome (GOLD analysis project Ga0307511, IMG submission 200266) | Populus trichocarpa ectomycorrhiza microbial communities from riparian zone in the Pacific Northwest, United States - 13_EM | ecosystem: Host-associated > Plants > Roots > Unclassified | place... | reverse complement strand
GTAAGAGTAAGAGTAGCTTATTTCCATTACATTATTAAAATTGAAAGAATTATAGTTATCATTGCCCAATTTTTATCCCAAAAAAAGGGAGGACAAAATCAAAATAAGATGTGGGACAAAAAAGGGTAGCTTATTTTCCATTATATTATTAATTTTTTTAAAAAATATATTTATTATTGCCCAATTTTGATCCCAAAAAAAGGGGAAGAAAAAATCAAAATAAGAGTTAAAAAAAAAAAAAACAAGGGGAGCCTCAACAGCTCAGGCATGGGAGCGCTAAATCACATGACAGGTCCAAACACACCAAGTTCGAGTCTATCCAGCCCAATACTAAAAATTCTAAATAAGGAAATCCTAAGTCGATCTAAGCAGGAAACAATATATACACTTTCAAATCCAGGTCCTAACACACGAGCAAACCACATACCTAAAAAAAACCAACTGATAGAGAAAGAAATTGAACTATCGATGCCCCCTGCTGCTGAATCCATATTTCTCCACTGACACTCGTTGAAATAATAAAATTATCTCTATAAGACGATTCAAACCCTTGTTAAACTATGATTTTGAATTTTATTTTTATTTTTTTAGTTTTAAATTATTTTTTTAATGTTTTTTTATTTGTTAATATGTTGAAATAAAAAAAATATTATTTTAATTTATTTCTAAGTAATTTTTTTAAAAAATAACCTTTACCACATTTTTAAACAGGCTCAATCAATCAAGAAACTTTCATTCGACATTACATGTGTGGAGTATTATAGTACAAATTACTTTTTAAAAGTTTTTTTTATTTAAAAATGTTTTAAAATATTTTATTTTATTTTTGATATTTACACATTAAAATTATTAAAAAATAAATATTAATTTAATATTTATCTAATCAAATACACTTTTAGAATGTACAAAAACAAATGTTTCTTGCATGTAGCCTCGCGCGCCGCCAGAGTCTCGCATTAACCATCCATGCGCTCCCTAATGTCCTTGCTTTGGTTCAGTTTAGCCTTGATTTGTCCTTTCGCTTACAATTCAGGTTTATGTTCAAATCAGTCTCTATGTTATGAGGAAATAATTTATCAAAAAAATCGTAGTTGGTTATCAGTGATCTATTTTTAGTTATATAAATCAGATACGTACAGTGGGGTGAATATGGTTCATAAAACTTCATGGGCATTTATCTTGCAGGAGTACTCTTATGACGTTCGTGCATTAGAATTCTAACACCTCATTACCGTTAAAACTATATATCACCTACTCGAAATTAGTAAATAACAATTTTTATTTTTATTTTTTTTAGGTTGCGGGCTCATATTTTTATTTTTTTTTAGGTTTTCATCTAAAGATGCCTCTGATAACGCAGTACTGATGAACTTTTCAATTTACTCCTACCGCCTTTTCCTCTTAATACAATTTATATGCATTCTTGCAATGATTATTTCAGGTTGTCAATCAGCTTCGTAAGGGGTATGTATATGAGACGCTACTGAACTATGATGTGCAATATGACAACACATGGATATATGACAAGATTCATCATGAAATCAATCAGTTCTGCAGCCATCATACTCTTCAATCAAGAAGTTTATATTGATGTTTTTGATCAGGTGCGTTAAGAAATTCTACATGAGACATGTTTTCCCAATAGATCACTGTATTACTGGTGGTCGTTTAATTCCATCAAGTATCCTTTTCAATATGTTAAATTTGATTTCTATCTCTTCCTGCTTTCTGTATCTATGTTGATGAAAGATCAATGCCACTATTTTTCTCAGATTGATGAAAAGATGAAAGATGCTCTTCAAGGTGCTTGTACACGTTATGTGCCTGGTATTGAAATCATAAGTGTCTGTGTAACGAAGCCCACCATTCCAAAAAGCGTAAGAAGGAATTTCGGACAGATGGAAGAATAACGTACTAAGGTTTGCTACACTCTTGGTCAAATTCATTCTTTTACTTTCCCTCCATTGAAACCTGGTTTGAGACAAAAAAAAAAAAGATGATTTTGTTGGTGAATAATGCACGTTGAAAATCTTTCCTGAGATTACCATGGATATGGAGGTTCTCTCTCCCTTGGACTGTTCATACTTGTATGTTTAAGGTTGTCTATTAATTAATGCGGCTTTAGCAGAGTGATGTTATGGTATTTACTAACATAGCAAAACCTCATTCAACTGAGAAACTTGGATACAATGGATGGGCACATCCAATTTGGCATGCCTAATTTTCTGTGTGTAAAAGTTTATCATGCATGCATTTGTGAGAGTGATTGATGCAGATTGTGCATTGCTATGTAGGTCTTAATTTCTAGAGACAGAGAGTTGCTGAGAAAGAGACAGAGACCACAAAGAAGATGGCTATCAGTGAGGCTGAGAAGAATGCCAATGTGAGCAAGATTCTCATGGAACAGAATATGATGGAGAAAGACAGTGCAAGACAGAAGCAAGAGATTCAGAACCAAATGAATATGGCTCATGAAAAGAGCCTGGCAGATGCTGCTTTCTATCGGTGAAAACTACCAATTTCTTTTTTCCAAGTTATGTGTATTTCACACGATTTCATGAAAGTGAATCAATAATCTTGCTCTCTCTCTTTCAGGGTCATGAAAGAAGGTGAAGCAAACAAGTTGAAGCTTACTCCCCAGTTTCTTGAGCTGAAATTTATCGAAGCCATAGCTGATAATACAAAAAATTTCTTTGGGGACAAGGTTTTAATCTCTCTCTCTCTTCCTCTCCCTCCCACATGCATGCACGCACACATGCACTTGTACATACCCGTCCGCCCTGCCTGCACCTCCACACACACACAAATTTAACATGGCATATTCTTAGCTTTTTGCAGGTGCCGAACATGGTTCCTGATCAGAGGCTGCTGGGAAATTTCCTGCAAAGGATGTTTGGAGAGATGGCAAAAATAGTGAACTTAGAAGAAGTATCAAGAGAGAGATCGGAAATATAGGTTCCATAATATGTGGCCAATAGCTGTATTCCCATGCTTCTAACAAAGGCAAATTGAAATTGAAAAATCCCTATAGATTTAATTTTATGGCAAGGAAATTGGTGGGGATGGAATTATTAGATCAAAGAAGAAAGAAGGACAAATTAGCAAGTTTAGAAGGTTTGGGACTGATCTGTTAACAAGAATATAAGTTGGGTTGGTGACTGGCTGATTCATAGTCGTTGTTTAAAACAAAAAACAAAAAGGTTATGATTTTTTTACGAGTTAAAAATAAGAAAAGATTAATTAAATCAATTTATAAAAATAATAAATTATAAATAAAATTTAATTTAAATCAAGACTTTATCAGAAAAATGTGTCAAAAATCTCATTTAATTAAAAATTAGATTTTGATTTGATTTTTGAATTCTAACCTATACTACAGTCTACATCTGTTTTCTTTTTTTTTAAAAAAATGTTTTAAATAATATCTATGGATGCTATTTATAAATTAATTTTTTTTAACTTATTTTTACCATAAACTATTTATACAGAATAATTTTTAAATTATAATTGAGAGTAAAAAATAATTTTTAATAAATCATGAAACTCAATCGAAGTCACAAGTCGAGAAATTGAAATCATGACTACCGTAAATTTCCGACGCCAACGCAAACGGAGGTGGAAGGAAGGTGGGTGGATCTGAAAGAATCCAATCCCTACAGATTCCATGGTAGCGACTACCTTCTATATATATTAAACACCATCTGTCATAGCTATAAAAATAATAAGAAGAAGAAGTTGGACACCATCTGTCATAGGAATAAAAAATAACTAATTAAGTAAACACAATGGAAAAATAAGAAGAAGAAGAAGAAGAAGAAGAAAACAACGTTCTAATCTACAAGTTCTCTGCGATCTTTCTTACATTGCTATTCTTCTTATTACAGTTATTTTCCCAAATCACTCTACAAATATCTTTGACCATTGAAAGTAAGTGAACAGAGGGGGCCACATCAGCTCGCTTTCAAAAGGTTTGTCAAAAGATAATTGAAAGATTCCAAACTTATTAAGACAAGGGAGGGATCCAGGTCCTCAAATTGTTTTATAATTCATTATCGGTGGGCGATCCTTCTTTTCTCTGTTTTTCTCTCTATCCTTCTTATTTGCTGTTTTTTTTTTAAAAGTGAAATAATATGAGGACACGGAGAGTGATCTGATGTTAAGTATTCAAGCTCGGTTCTTCAGTGTTTTTAGAATCTGAATATGGTATGCATTTTCTGTTGCCGCTGTGTGTTGACTTTCTTGATTCTTATATATGCAGGCCTTGTTTTGATTCTGTATATTCTTTATGCTTTCCAAGTGTCATTTTGCTTGCAGATTCCTACACGCTCTTCTATTTTATACCTTCTTCTTCGATTTTTTATTTCCTGATTTTTTACTTCTAACCACTACTACTCTTTATAGGCAACCCGACGATTTTTTTTTTTTTAAAAAAAACAGAAGAAATCATTTCAGATTTGCTCAGTATGGCCTCCTAAGAGGCACCACGCAGAATGAGTGGCTGAATTTGTTTCTTTGCTTGAAGGGTTTTTCAGGAATACCTTCATCGATCATTCTACCAACAGAAGGGATCATCGGTATTGCGTTGAAAATGTATGTGGTGGAGAGCAAAGGTGGAGCCATAGCATGCATGCTACTTGCGCTCTTCTTCTTGGGCACATGGCCTGCTGTCATGACTCTCCTGGAAAGACGGGGCCGTCTTCCTCAGCATACTTACCTCGATTATTCAATCACGAATCTCCTGGCTGCTGTAATTATTGCTTTTACATTTGGTGAGATAGGGAAGAGCACGCATGAGGCACCGAATTTCTTAACCCAGCTTTCTCAATTAAGCGTACGTTGAGCCATTTAGCTTGCTAACTCCATCAGGCTCATTTATGCATTATGGCCCTCTACAGTATTCTGCATTGCTTGCTTTTTAGTGTTGATTGTTCTGAGGCGATTCTGTGGCATACTAGGTTCAGTCTCTTGTTTGCAGCGGCATCATATCACTTACCATTTGTATTTAAATCTACTAGGGTGGTTGATGCAGGACAATTGGCCTTCTGTTATGTTTGCAATGGCCGGTGGGGTGGTCCTCAGCCTTGGGAATTTATCCACACAGTATGCCTGGGCTTTTGTTGGTTTGTCGGTGACAGAAGTGATCACTGCTAGCATAACTGTTGTTATAGGTTTGTCTGTTGTGTGCTGAATGAATTTTTTTTTGCAAGTCAATAGCATGTCATTAGACTAATTTCTTTTATTGCAATTGTTGGTTTTTTTTAACAGGCACAACGTTGAATTACTTCTTAGATGACAAAATTAATAATGCCAAAATTCTTTTCCCGGGTGTTGGCTGCTTCTTGATTGCTGTCTGCCTTGCTTCAGCTGTTCACTCATCCAATGCAGCTGATAATAGAGCCAAGCTCAGCTGTTTGTCAAACGATGACAAACTTCGATCAGTGTATGTGTCTTCTTCTATAGATAGTTTCAATTTTAATGTTATATATTATTTGATGCATAGTCATTTACATTCCCAGCTATCTCTTCCATGTCAATAATGAACTTTTGAGTCAAAGTTAGCTATTCATTCTTCATTTGTCATAAATCTTATCTCAGTGCTTGCAAACAATGAAAATGCCGACAATTCTAAGATGAATTTTGTTCACTTAAGAATTCTATTCTCATGAGGCAAAAATATTCACTGGAATTTTGGCCAAACCAGTAAAGCGACTGCAGATAAAATATTAATTTTCCCTTTTCTTTTCATTGATTGACGATTTCGTTATCCAAAAGCAAGAGTTTTGGATATCACTGATGTTAGAATTAAAATTAAGCTTTTGCAGGGCTACAGACATCTCCACATCCAGAGAAGCTTTTCCAGAAAAGGGTATGCTACTTTTTGGATTTGTCTTATCATATTATTTGCGTCCACTTTGTTTATCGAAGTTGTCCATTTATTGCCTTCTTTTATTCTACAGAAAGAAGGGCAAAATTTGGAACAGCAGGCTTCCTTGTAGAGCTTGAGAACAGAAGAGCAATCAAGGTTGGTGGTTTCACAACCTTATTCATTGTATTTTCTAGCGGAATTATTTTTTCTGTCCTCCCCTCTCCTGCACTTATTTCACTTAATCTGAGGAAATGCTATATTTTCAAACACATGGCCAAACACAATACACTGTAAACTAATTAAGAAGTGGAAGCTCCAAACAAAAAACGGCCATTTAGTGAAAAAAAATTGAAACAAGAAATTATGGCAGATAAAAAAAAACACAGCATACTGGTGAATTGTTTCTTCATGTATTTTCTTTCTTAAAACTAAACAATAACTCGGTTCTTTTTTGTCTTTGATCACTGGCAGGTGTTTGGGAAGAGTACTTTAATTGGACTGGCCATAACTTTCTTTGCTGGCATTTGCTTCTCGCTCTTCTCACCAGCTTTTAACTTGGCATCAAACGATCAATGGCACACCTTGAAAAAAGGGGTTCCTAAGTTGGTTGTCTACACTGCATTTTTCTGGTTCTCGGTCTCTTGTTTTGTACTGGCCATCATTCTGAATGTCACCTTCCTCTATCACCCTGTGCTGGACTTGCCTAGATCATCATTGAAAGCGTATATTAATGATTGGAATGGCAGAGGCTGGGCGTTTTTAGCTGGTCTCTTGTGTGGGTTTGGGAACGGTCTTCAATTTATGGGAGGTCAAGCTGCAGGATACGCAGCAGCAGATGCAGTCCAGGTTAGTTTTAATACATACACACATGGGATAGTGCTGCAAATTAATGATTTTAAACAATTTTGATAGCTTCATGATATTTTGGACGCACCATTAACCCTAAGTTCATCATAGAAAGTGATCTGCATGTGCTTACCGTTCAAGTGATGATCATTTGATTTACACTGGTGATTTCAGGCGCTTCCGCTTGTGAGTACATTTTGGGGCATTCTTCTATTTGGTGAGTACCGGAAATCATCGCGAAGAACGTATGTATTTCTTGTCAGCATGTTGCTCATGTTTGTCGCAGCTGTGGCAGTTCTCATGGCATCAGCAGGGCATCGAAAATGAATATAGTTTACCGTCGCAGTTCAATTATGATCGCATATATTGTCGAGAGGAAGAAAACTCCGTGACCACTTGGTTGATTGAGATTGAAAATATCATGTATCAATACTCTCAATGGAAAGGAAATGCTTTCTTTCCATTAACACAAGAACACGGATTCTTAATTGCTTTCGCGAAAAGAAAAACAATAACACATTAGGGGTGGTGGGTGAAGGAAAAGTTAAAATGTGAAGAACATTATTGATTTTTTTTTTTTTTAATGGAAATTTGATTTTTATTTAAAAATATATTAAAATAATATTTTTTTTAAAAAAAATATTTTTAACTTCAATAAATCAAAATAATTTGAAATAAAAAATATTAATTTAAAATAAAAAATAAAAAAATAATTAATTTTTTTTGCTACAGAGGATAATTTACGTATTGTGGTCTTACTGGTTGCAAACATCTACGGAGTGGGAGATGGCTAAGTTTAAAAAGTTAAAGATACGTTAGCCAATGTCAAGAGGTGGCGTCCTTTGGACAGCGATACATTGACTCGAGAGAAAAACAAACAAAAATGGTAATGGTGCCGTCCTTTGACCGCCACCGAAGATAACAAACGTGCAGACGAATTGGATTCTTAGATGATGTGTTTCCCTTTTAACCAGGCCTTTTCCTCTTCTTTCTTTTCTTATTTCAGAAATGTTTTAACCACACTTTACCTTTTCTTAGATGATGTGTTTTAGACAAACGAACACCCAATGCTTTGAGTCTTGCTTCTTTTTTCAGTATCTTTCCACATATGCAATACTGTGCCAGTTAATTACCGTCTGATACTAGGATGTTTTTAATCAATCGAAAGATTCCGAATCAGTGGAGAAGAATCTGCCGTTATGTATGGAAGATTTCGATCTAACTTTAGAATCTCAAGACGAAACCTCCACTGGTTTTTTCCCCGAGATACTGCATCCAGCTTCACATCTTTTTTTTTCGGTTGGTACGTTAGCACTTGCTTTCTTTCAATGTTTGCGCCTACTTTATACTAGTTTGTAAGCAATTTATGTTCCTCGGAAATTCATTTTCTGGCATCTTTGATAATCTTATTGATGAATGTATATGTGAGTCAACGGTGTTTACAAAGCAACTGGCTTCTTCTAAATTTAGTTTTGACTCTGTATGATACTCCCTTTAACATAATTATACTTCAACTGCCTTGCATATTCTGTAATTTAGAACTCTTCTCTGCTGCAGAGTTTTTCTGGTGCATCAGACCACCTTTGATTCCCTCAAAAGATTTAGAAGTTATCTCTTAAACATGTATCTAGTGGAGAGCAAAGGAGGAGCTATAGTATGCATGCTGTTTTCCCTGTTCTTCTTGGGTACATGGCCAGCTATTATGACACTACTAGAAAGAAGAGGCAGGCTTCCTCAACACACATACCTTGATTATTCAATCACAAATCTCTTGGCTGCTGTTATTATAGCTTTGACCTTTGGTGAGATCGGCAGTGGGAGGCCAAATTTTACGACCCAACTTTCCCAGGTAAGTTCTGTTTGCGATGTTATTAGTCTTATTCGTACGCTGTTAGTCACATATTGTTGCTTTTGATTATTGTAAGGTGATTTATTTGGGCATAATTTACCCGCAACATAGAAGCAAAAGTACACAAATGATGTTTGATTGTTCTGGCTTGAATGATGCAGGATAATTGGCCTTCTATTATGTTTGCAATGGCTGGTGGGGTGGTCCTCAGCCTTGGAAATCTATCCACACAGTATGCCTGGGCTTTTGTTGGTTTATCAGTGACAGAAGTCATTACTTCCAGCATAACTGTTGTTATAGGTAGTGTGTGCTGAAAGAAGTCAGACATGTTGGAAATTGGCTGTCTTTGTAAGCTCCGTATTTTTCACTCCTGTTTATTTCTCTTTGACAGGAACAACCTTGAATTACTTCCTGGATGACAAAATTAACAAGGCAGAGATCCTTTTTCCGGGTGTTGGTTGCTTCCTAATTGCTGTTTGTCTTGGGTCAGCTGTCCATTCATCTAATGCAGCCGACAACAGAGCAAAGCTCAAGGGTTTAACAAGTGACAACAAAAATGTAACAGAGTATGCTTTCATCTTTTCATGTAGAAAAGCAAAGTTTTTTTGTGCTCCATATGCAGTTACAATTTCTTTTTTGGGCCAGAGTTAGGTGAATTAACTGGCATTCTTGCTGATGCCACTGCTGATTTTAACCTTCTATCAGGACTGTAGGTTCTTCCGCATATTCGAATGAAGCATCTCAAAACAAGGGTATAGAGCTTGCTGGATCACTTCTATCGTTTCTTTTTAGCTCATTTGATTAGAATGACAGAAATTTTTTGCTGGCCTTCCTTTATTATTGAACAGGAGTAAAGGATATGGAAAATGGAAGTAGTACTCCAGAGAAAGCCAAAGCTGGAACAGCAGATTTCCTCATAGAGCTTGAGAACAGAAGATCAATCAAGGTTAGTGGCACAACCTGGCACTCATTTCTCTTAAAGTGTTGCATCTAAATAGGCGTGTAGCTCTTTAATGTAAAACAAGTTGTTTGGCTGTCCTTACAGGTGTTTGGAAGGAGCACTTTGATTGGACTGTCTATAACTTTCTTTGCAGGTTTTTGCTTCTCTCTGTTCTCCCCAGCTTTTAACTTGGCAACAAATGATCAGTGGCACACCTTGAAGAAAGGGGTTCCTAAGTTGGTTGTCTACACTGCATTTTTCTGGTTTTCGGTCTCTTGTTTTGTACTTGCCATCATTCTAAATGTCACCTTCCTTTACCGCCCTGTATTAAATCTACCGAGGTCATCACTTAAGGCTTATGTTAATGACTGGAATGGTAGAGGCTGGGCATTTTTGGCTGGCCTGCTCTGTGGATTTGGGAATGGTCTCCAATTTATGGGAGGTCAAGCTGCAGGATATGCAGCAGCAGATGCTGTTCAGGTCAGTCTTTTAAGCATGATAAAAAGAGCATAGGATTAAAACTTTGACATGCATAACATATATTTCGAATTTATGATGTCCTAACATTCTACGTGGTCATTGACTTGAATGGGGTATTGGTTTCAGGCACTCCCACTTGTGAGCACATTTTGGGGCATACTTCTCTTTGGAGAGTACAGAAAATCATCGCGAAGAACATACATTTTGCTTGTAAATATGTTGTTCATGTTTATTGCAGCTGTTGGGATTCTGATGGCATCGTCAGGACATCGAAAATGAGTGACCAACTGCCTGCTCATAGTCTAGACAAATTGTATGAAGGAGGATCGAAATACTGTAAGTTTATACTCAGTTGATAAGATGGGGATTATTCAGGAGGTGCTTTTTAATAGTTAAATCAAGCCCTGGATGGGTTTTGTGGAAGAAACGAGGGAAAGTGACCGCTCGATAAGGGCGGAAATGTATAGACACCAGGATTCCTTTTTTTTCCTAATCAGCTTCCCTTTTTCAGAATAATGTTATATTTGGTTGTTTTTTTATATGCATTTTCCCCCTTTTCAGCATTTTTGTGTTTGAAAAAGACTGCCATCCCTATAAAACTCTGTATATTTTGAACTGCTGGAACCATCCCTTGAATATAATTCCTTTTGAATTGCTCGCAATTAATTCTATCATAAAAAAAGTGAAGATTAATTAGTGATTTTAATTGATTAATGCTCAACAAGTGTTCTTAGTACTGCCAGTATCATTATTGTAAGAAAAAAAATTATAAAAAGGAAACAGTTCATCATTAATCTATTTTCATGCTGATTGATAGAGGCCAACAAGTGCTTCGGCCATTTCTGCCTACTGGGTGCTTCCGTTTCTTGTTTTGCTACATTTTCATGCTCGTGGGTTTTGGCAAATAATGCTAACCCCGGCATGTATTTGTTTTACCTTTTTTTGGGCCTTCCTGCTACTGTGTTGGCCTTTTTCTCGGTGGAGAGACTTGAGGCTCAGAAAATACGGGCCTAGCGTGAATTAATTTATAAGCACTCGAATTTATTGGATAAATTGAGGCCCATATGGACCAAGTTTTTAATTAGCGTAAAAACCTCGGGCGTAACAGTTACGCGGGGCTACCTGACGGGTTATAAATACGAGCCATATCTTATGACCATCTAAAGTTTATGATCTCTCTGCTCTCTCCCCCGTTCTGTCTTTCAATGGCAGGGTTTCAGTATTTTGTCTTTTTTTTCCTCTTCCTTTGTCTTCGAATTTGGCTAGGGTTTCAATATTTTGACGGGGTATTGAAGCCTTCGATTAAGCAGAGATCCAGAGTCTATCATGGAGAAACTGTGTGAATTCCGGTCGAACCATTCTGTTTTCACATCTCCTTTTTATTTTTCCGTCACAAGATGAAAAGTTGAAAAATTAAGGCCTCGGCCTGAATTTTTACAGGCCCGAACAAGCTATACAGGTCAATTTAATCGGGGCTCGAAGGATACGTGTGCGATCTAACCGGTCAAAAAAAAAAAAAAAGAGCAAAGCAAGAAGCAAAAATATAAGAAAAGGTGACAATTAATTTTTTTTTCCCATACAAGGAGGAGCTGCAGATGTAATAATACTAGAGCCTAGAATGTTTAAGTCATGGATCAGGCTCATCCTTGACCATCCCCAATTGCTGTCTCATCGGCATGGAAGACATATTGCTCACATTATCATCAGCAAAGGAAACGCAACTGATGTTATTAACTTCACTTTTTTTTTTATGCTAGTTTCTCTCAAACACTTAAGCGATATGTCATGTTGGGCAGTGCAGGTCTGTTTTTCTGCAAAACGGCATGTCAAAAATAATTTCAGGGGCTGTTTTTTATGCAGAAGACAGCCTTTTGATGGGAACGCTCTCTCTCCATCTGGGGTGACAAAACCCCTCGGCTGCGTGACAAATTCAAACCACATGACTGCGGCGGACATGCATCAAAATTCAGAAGGCAAAAACTGATTCTCTATTATAGCCTCCAAAACAATTCGCAGGAGCAGGTGTGCTGCCCTCAAACAAGTTCCCTCTGGTTACTGCAAACCACCATCCCAGATCGTCAAGCTAAGCTATATCGTATCAATGCGGTTCATATTACTAGTTCCTACAGAAAAGAGGTCATTGGACTATTAGCCAATGACATATCCAACTTTTAAAAGTATACATGATTCTGGAAACACCAAAAATTCATAATTCTAAGCCTACCAAGAACATCTATAGCGGAGCTGCTTCAAGACAAAGAGTTACCGTTCTCATATTATGGCACCACGGATGTGTACCATCTAAAATGCCTCGCTCTTCAGTGTTCACGGCAGTATCAAGCCTCAGTTGATGGCCACATTGTTAAATTAATTTGCTTTGAATGTCAATGAAGTAGTCAATTTCTGCAATTCTTGCAATTATAATGCAACAGAACTCACGTATTACCTAGTCGATTTTATCATCTGATGAAACATCTGTCCAGTTCGCCTTCCAGATGACTGGAGGGGAAAGAAGGCGCCCTGTTTTCCAACCCAATGAACTTAGCTGCCAGGTAAAGAATAGAAATGAACAAGAACCAAAATGTGTTAGTTAATCTATAAATAGTGTAGCTACCTTGACAAATAAAAGCAGGGCGGTGCTTCCAAGTTCTTCAATGAAGAAGGGTGATATAGGGAACTTCAGAATGCAATAGTTTGGAGAGCCATCAGGCATCATGGATTCACATCTCTGGATATATTTATTCACATTGCTCAAAACATAATTGTGGACATTATTTGATCAGCTAATGTAGTAAGATTAGGCCCTTCATTTGTAGGGATACAAATGTTTATTTAAATAAGTAAATAAAAGATGAGGGATTAAATTTCAGTCGCATGTAAAAATTCCTGGTTCATTTGGTGACCAATTATGACACAGAGCACTGTGAAACAGAATGGCAATTACAGGTTCTTTTTAGTTATTGGTTGAAGTTCTGCTCAGTGTAGCTGTCAGATAAAGAATAAAAATCATCTAGAGCCAAAATGTGCCTCTAAGTTCCTCGATGAAGAACAGCAACAGAACTCAAATTAAGCGGGAAACAGCAGTATTCTGAAAGTGAATCCATTCTGGGTTCTCATTCAGAATTTGGTCATAGGGTCAAGTAAACGAGCAATTTATTGAAGTTAAGAAAAATTGAGAGAGATACCTTTTGAAGAAAAACTTCATAATGTTTATCCATCCATGACTGGCTCTCCAAATAGACAGATGAACTTTTTTGCATGAGTTTGGCCATAACAAGAGCGTGAATAAACGATTGCAAGACATCTGAAGCTGTTGAATTTTTGTGCATTATAACATCGATGATTCCCTTCCTCTCCACCAGCAAGTATTTTGCTAAAAAGAGCAGCATAGACAAGCAAAATAAGCAATAGGTTTCCCATTAAAATTCAAAGTTTTTTTTTTATGATTTTAAAAACTGAAAACTGGAAGGTAGAAACTAGATCTTAACCTTTAAGATAATGAGATCCTGCAGAAAGCAACACCTCCTTCCTGTTTGAGAATATTGCTTGAACAGTTAGTTTTTTACACAGAACAAAATGTTTTAGAGCACTGATTTTGCAGAAGCCAGCTCAGATCAGTTTTGTGTGCAGATATGTCAAGATTTAAGCCATAATCCTAACTTGAAATGCCTTTGAAATATGCTAAACAGTAGTTCAATTATTCAGGTGCTTCTACAACAACCATTGTATAAGCACCACCTGAACAAAACTACTTTTTTTCAGTAAAAGGTTGTCTACCTAATTGCTCTGAATAAATATGTCATTCAAAAAAAGTAAAAAGGAAAAAAAGAAAAAGAAAAAGCAAGGGTACATAGTACAAGTAGGAAACAAAACCTTGTAGTAATGGAAAGTTTATGACTTAAATACCCGAAAACTCACATTTCCTGGTGATCAAGTGAAGAAACTCTCACACCCAAGCGCACATTGGCATGTAGTAACTTGACCTTTTTTGAACTCCAAGAAGTGATCCATGTTGGTAAAACATGTTCCATTCTAGAGACCTGCTCAGGAGAGAGAACTGGCAACAAATTCAGATAATGGCGTCAAAATCAAGAAAAATAGATAGATAAACAAATTCACCTCCAGCTTGCCAACAGGTGAGATCAGGTAAGTAAGCTCATGAAATAGAGTGAGTTTTCATTAAAAAAGAAAAGAAAAGAAGAATCAATTTGGATGATCATGCCAGAACTTTGTTGCCTTTATTTGGGCGATTAGCCACTATTGACAAAACCATTACCTTGGCCAGTCTCCATGAAATGCTGGAAGAGAATAGCGCTCCTCTCAATATTTAAAGAAGTCAAAGCAAGGCACCCAACAGCCCTGTAGTTTGCTGCACATGAAAATGAAAACATTAATTGCAGACATAAAGCCAGATGTAACATGAGATGACCACAAAACTATTTTATTATTATAAGTCATGGTTATGCAAACAAGAAGGTAGAGAAACTATAGGTTTCTGAGTTGGTCACCATGAAAGGACAAGTCTTACTGTCCATCTATTGCTGAACTAAGCAAATAGATCTAGAAACCAGAAAAGGTGTACCTCTTGCCACCCTTCAATTTAGGTGCCAACTTTTTTTTCATTGAGATTATTATGATCTAGTTCTTCGGCCATAAAGACAACATGAAAATTGATATGAATAAGTCATTCTCTTTCATGAACCCATGTATAATTTTCCTGATTGTTCCTTGAAGGTGAGTATGTTCCTTGGTCAGAAATAATTCTCTATGTCGGAAACCATAGCAAAAGAGCTTACCATACATATGGAACACGGTGAGAGAAAGAAAAGAAAACCAAATGGCTAGGGGGAGTCCCATTGTTATTCGAGCGAGGATCATTCCTAAGGCCATGCCAATCATTGTTGCGACTGTTTCTTGACTTCCTTCCTATAAATATATAGGAGCGAGTCAATAGCTGTAGTAGCAACCAAAAAATCTCTTGAGGTTGTCATGCAAGGGTCAGAATAGCAGTATTGGTACCTTGGCAGATATATCTGCAGCATTGTTCTGAAGGGCGAAATGCTGAGTCAAAGCAGCTCTAGTTGCACCACTAGCAACACCAGCTAATGATAGAAAAAAAGGAAAAGGAAAAGGAAAAGGAAAAAGGAAAAAGGAAAAAGGAGATAAATCAAATGATGATCACTGAGCATTTATGTTTATCTAATTTTTTATATTCTATCCTGCAGGTGTGTCAGATATACTGTAGCAAACTAGTTAAATTCTATTGTTAGCTTCAAATTTCTTTTGCATATTTTTAAATAATAAATGCCAGCAATAGTTAATCAACCATTTCATTGGCAAGATGGAATCCGACCAGGCTTTTTTTCTTTTTTTGGCCTTAACATTATCACTATGACCAACAATATAAATAATTACACAACACAAATTCTAATAAGCAGTTTTCGGACAATTTCTACAGGTCCCCACACCAGGCATTTAAGCTATGAGGATACTTACTGAAAGATCTTGATAAGCTTCCTAAGCAAACAACAAAAATAAAAGCGGAAGGAAACAAAGGGGAAAGAAGGTCCATCAACATTCCTGCAGCCAAATTGACAAACTTTCTCATAAATTTTGGACATAAGGAAAAAATAATTTGAGAAACCATGGAGAATAACTACAAAATAGAATGTCAGATGCCAATATGGAGCAAAAGTTTGTGTGTGCACTGTACACCTTCTGGAGAAGGAGAGAGACAGCAGGGCATACCGAGATCATTCATAAGGTCAGCAACTAAACGCCACATCTTGGCATTGCTATCCAGGTCTGAGCCCTGAGAAGCACAAAATTACCCAGTTTCATATAATCTTGAAATGAACCAAAAAAAAAAGAAAAAGGGAAGAAAGAAAGAACAAAAGAAAAGAAAAGGTGGTTTGCATCAATCGCCAAACTCTACCTAGAGCATTTTTAACTAGGCAGGAAAACTAGAGCACTTCACAAGTGAAAGAGTTAAGATAATCCAGAGTTAAGATAATCCCCAGAGACCAGAAAAACAAAAGGGGTGCAATCACAAAAGTATGCAACAATAAACCTGGTAAAATGTAAAGAGTATGCCTCCAAGCATTCCAGTTAAGTCCCTCAAAAACCACTGCAAACAAAAACTCAGTTCTCAATATTATTTATAAACTTTTTTAAAAAAAAAGCCCTACACAAATTTCAAAAAACTTCAATTCATATTATCTGTGTAGCAGTAGAAAGCCAAAGATAAAAATAAAAAAAAAACTATTATAGTACCTGAAATGTGGCACCAATGACAGTAGCTGATTTCTCACCAACCCCAATTGCACTCAAGAGAGCCTTCAACACAATTTGAGGAAACAAATTTTTTTTTTATATATATATTTTTTTTGACAATCATATGATTATTACAAGTGTGATCAAATAGAGCTTACTTGTGTTGAAAGCATGGTCCTTATGTAAGTTGAAAGACCCTTTAGAACCAAATCAAGCCATCAATTCATCAGCTATGATAAATTACTACGGAAGGTTCTTTTTTCATAAAATTCATAAATTAATGATAATACCTGCAATGAATCCCATACTTGAAAAGGGGCATAATCTGGTGTTACACTGCTTGGAAATCCCTGCGTTCCCTCACTCCAACGGAATTTCAATTAATTAGTTAAATAAATTGAATAGTAATTTTGTTTTGTTTTGTTTTTTTGCCAAAGAAGAATTAAGAGAAAAGAAAGGGGGGAAGGGGGAGGGCTTGCCTCGGGTACAAACGCTTGAAGGACTCGTCTCCAGACGTGATTAAAACGACTTCCAGATCTGCGCATTAAACATGATTCAATTCAAAATGATGAATACAGAAGAAGCAAAAGAGAAGTGAAGGTATATATATATATAAAGGTGACCT
>Ga0307511_10003188_pt1 | contig 16881 bp, 19 predicted proteins | sample 13_EM_MG_FD_200266 | JGI IMG/M metagenome (GOLD analysis project Ga0307511, IMG submission 200266) | Populus trichocarpa ectomycorrhiza microbial communities from riparian zone in the Pacific Northwest, United States - 13_EM | ecosystem: Host-associated > Plants > Roots > Unclassified | place... | reverse complement strand
GAACGGTCTGTGGTTTGCCCAATCCCCGGACCCAAGCGCACAAGCACTGGATTAACGAGACTTGGATTACACATATGTGTACCGGGGCTCAGAAGTAGAGGTTAGCACCGGCACCGGAGGGGACGCTGGACTTGACGGAGCTGGTTGAATACAACGAGTACTTGTAGGGGACGGAGGTGAGAGAGCCAGTAGGAGCCACGTTCTTGGCACCACCAAAGTCGTTGCCGTTGGCAACCGCGTAGCCGTTGTTTGTAGAGTACAAAGGATGTGTCGTATTGACGAAAACGTTGTTCTCGACCAAAGTCTGAGCACCGTCGCGGGTATCAATTCCAAGGTTAATACTGCCGAAGTAGTTGTTGTAAAAGCTGAGATTATGCGTGAGTTCGTGAATTTTGGGCGGGCGTGTAACGAGGTGCTTACTGGCCAGTTCCGAAGCGAATGGACGGGGTACGAGAGTTGACGCGGACGAAGTAGTTGTGGTGGTATGTGACGGTAACGTACTTGTCCTCGCTGCCGTTGCTGTCATCGGCGCCAATGAGGGAAGTCTTCCAATGCTATTTGATTGTTAGCCGTAATCAGGTCGTCCCAAACAAATGGACGAACATCGTGGAAGTAAGACCAGGAGACGGTCACGTTGATACACCCATGGGTGATGTCAAGTAGTCCGTCGTACTGTGTAAGGTCAGGTTTAAGTCAACTCCAGGTCACACGACACCCACATAGTCCTTATCGTGGTCCATGTCCGAGGAAAGATCTACGTGGTCGATCCAGACTCTGGAAGCTGCCTACTCCAAGTTTAACCCCAGGAAATCGATAACGGTGAATAGACACCAGGGGCGTACCTGAACTCCGATCGCGTCACCGGCAGATGCCAAGACCTTGGAGATTTTGATGTTTCTGTCGAATGAATTTCGTCAGAGAAACGAAATGGCGGGGCAGGGTAGTCGAACATACTGGATAATCACATTGGAAACCTCGAGAACCCGGAAGCCAATGCCGTTAAGGGTGATTCCGCTATTGGCACCCATCTACCGACCCCTTATCAACCACCAGCGAATGCTCGAACAATCAAGTGGCACGTACGAGGGAGGTGTTCGAACCAATTCTAATAACCTCGTTTCCTTTGAGGGAAGCTATCGACATGTTTGTACCTCTTCAGAAAGAAGAGAAAAGGCAGAGATATACCAGTGAGGATGACCGTTTTGTTAGAATTTCCAGCGACCGCAGATTTGAGGTCGGCCAGGGTAGAGACTCGAACGGTAGGTCCACTGGCTCCTCCGGTGGTGCTGTGTGCATATAACAACGTGAGGGTTGAAGTGAAGAACCGGCGAAAATAACATACGATCCGTGGGCTGCATAACCATCTATAGGATTGTTAGCCCTGATAGTCGGAATGGGCAAGCCTGGGGGGTTGTCTGGTGAGTCTCAAACTTTGCAATTGAAGTTATTCAAGTATTACACTGAGAGCGAGCTTCGTCGATGACCTTTCGAATAAGAACGGAATCAGTTGTTGTTCCGGAAGGGATTATCGCGAAGGTAGAGATTCACAGTACAAACAGTGCCGTTAACGCAGACGGTCTCTCCCTTATAGTTCGGACCTGTTCAAAAGGGAAACCAGAGGTTAGACCTCCGAGGTGTAACGTGTGGTCACGGACACCGACCTCCACATTGGCCGTGGACTCCGACCTCAGCGACGGCGAAGGAGACGAGACCAGCTAGAGAGGCGACGAGGGCAAAGGAGATCTGCATTTTTCGGAACATGAGTCGCGATCTTGCTTATTTATTGGGCGAGAGGTGTGCGTGTCCCACCCCTGACCCGTGACCCAAAAGTTGGCCTATTATCGGGGGGAAACGTACACCGTCTCGAAGCCGCTGAGACGCGCAACGCGCATCCTAGGAACGAACAGTGCTTACAACAGGGTGCGCATCTGTTGAAAGAACCGTGATCTTGCGCTGAAGAGTGAACCACTTCCTTCAGGACGGCAAAAATAAAACCAACGCTCAGATATCCCAACGAACATTCGGTTGAGGATACTGGCTCAAATTTCAGGATAAACTCACGGTTTATTCAATGAACATCTCGTCCGTTGTCAGTAGCCATCAGCAACAGTGAAAAATCCCCATTTCTTTCACCAGGCAAGTCGCTCGCCTATTTCCTGGCCTCTCCATAAGCCATGTCGACTTCTGTAGGTTAATAGGTGGAGGATCCGTCGTGTTGGCTGTTGGACGTTTTGTTGATGGCAATGAAAGAGACGCACTCGACCAGGAGGGACATCTACAAGGTGTTATCGGGATTCGATCCATTGAATTCCAATCGGCGGGAGTCGCGCGGGGGTGGAATCTGATGGTTATACGAGTAGAGAGGCGGAGGGTCTACCATGTACTTCCGCACATTCCATCGACCGATCACGCGGAAGAGTGAGCGAATGGTGGGGAGGATGCCATGACAGACGTTCATCAGAAAAACCATGAGGTCATCGTTGGGTGCTGGCCGGCGAGACAAGTGCTGACACGGACTGATCAGTGCTGATACAGCGTCAGGGGTCGCAGGTCTGACCGATCAGCACTGGCCAGTGCTGACCGACGCTGACCAGCACCTGAAAATTGACCCCCGTCTCTGAACAGTACTGAAATATGACATTCTTTTTTTCTGATGTTGTACCTAGGCTTGTGATCACCCAGGGTGCCGGACCGACCGCCGTGGCCTTCGACGTGGCGAAAGGGGGGGAACAAAGACATTCAGAGAAGTAGTCGCCGGTTATTCGTTAAGGCGATCACTCTAGATCTGTAGTAACGCGAGAGTTTTGGTGTGAGGGAGGTCGCTGGCCCTTCTCGTGTGGGAGTTTATGGACAAGAGTGGAAATCGGTCAGAGTGCGCCGAATAGACTGCGTGTTCCGATGGAGCGCGGCGACTGCGCCAACCGCAGAAAATAGTTACAATGTTGGTAACTTAGGGAGCGCCCTATGTGCATTTGTTAAACGCGCCGTTGAATGAGTAGAATCACTACGAAGGCCGCCAACAAATCTTGATTGAGCGCTGCGACCAATTGTTCAGCACCCCATCGCGACAAATTAACCGGGGATATGTGGACGGTGGGCACTGACCTGGAAATATCGTGACGGAGAGCAACCATCATGGAGGGGGCTGATGACCCACTTTCATCTTGATGTACGGAGGTCCGTGGGTGGTTATCCTCCGAGGTGTGAGATCACCGTCGGCCACAGATCGCATTTCCATCCCAACCAACACCTGGTTGTGCTGAACGGTCCGCCGCGGTCAGGACTGCGAAGGTGAATGAGAAAACAAAGAATCTGGTGGATAATGAGTCTACCAGTCTGCTCGTTCGCGGTTTTTAAAACGATTCAATCAGTCCTATCTTTGTATCGCCCAAAAGTATGTTAGAAAGGCTCCGTGAGGCGTAACGGTGCTGATAAACCTAGCTCAAATTCACGCCACGGTGATTGACTTGACTTTGTGCAATGCGGAGCAACGTCAGGAGTGCATCCATCATCGCTAACCGTCACGTGGTGGGTTCAACGAAGGAGCCAATCCCGAGGCTGGTGAGATACTCCCTATCCAATCGTTATCCGTAAACGTACGACGTTCAAAGGGGAGGAAGTGCGGTCAATATTTGATGAGTAAACTGGGGGCAAGTGAAGAAAAAAAAAGGAATGGGAAAAACCACAGCACCCAGGATTCCCGCGTGGTCCCCCACCGTGGTACTAACTGAGCGGCACCCTGGTTAACTTCGCAGATCGGACGGGATGCGGTGCTTTCAAGGTCCTATGGCCGTGGATACCTTGCTTACCGTACACCCGCCTATAGTCAATTTCGTGGTCACCATTCATGCATGTATGTTTGAGAACACCATCTTCATTCGTCGCGTTACAACCAACTGCCGGTGGGTCACAAACTCCAACCTCAAGCTACCAATTTTACATGGGAGTTTCTAATGATCTGAACCCCCTCAAGCCGGTGCGAGAAATTGGTCATGTAGGCACACACCGGGAATTCAAACTCAAGACGGAGTGCAAATCCACGCTGGCAGTCCCGGTGTCCTTCTCGTTCCCTTCATTCCACCCCCGTAAACGCCCCCCATACTCCGGGTTGTGCTGAACGTCTGGAGTCACTTACGCCTTTGCGTTCCTCGGGACATTCTTGTGGTGTGTGGTGTACGGTGAGCACCCAGTTTCGTCACTTGGTTGTTACAATCCTTGCATTGACACCGAGTTGGTTGTGTGGGCATCTTGTTTCTCTCTTCATCGCCGCCTGCTGTGTCCAGGGAGAGGGTTTTCGGAGAGAGGAAGTTCAAACTGCCAGGTGGCATTCATCGTCATATTCTTTGGGTGCACTGTCACCGCCGCAAGAGCTTCACTCAGGGACACACCCCTGTCATGTAGGATTTCGTTGTCTTTGTCCTTCTGGCGACATTAGCGGCCTTGTACAATTCAGTTATGCGCAGACCAGATATTCCCTGCTCAGGGGATCGTTTGATTTTTGCCACTCCAAATAGTGGTCGCGGGCGCAACGGTGGTATTTCCCCTAACCAAATTCTCCGCCATCACCTGTGGTCACTGACGACGCACGCCGACTCGTTTTCCTCGCCAACGGTGTCTACCAGCTCACCGACACCTACCTTCCGTAGGTCTTGGGTTCGTTCGTGTTCGCCTAAGTACTCCCCTCAGCTTCCGGCAATCCGGCCCGGCAGTGGTGATCTCCTTCGGCCTAATCACCACCAGCCTTCACCAATATCAGTTTCCAAATTTTGTGTTTTGCGTAGACTTGCTGAATTCAAAGCCAAGAGATGGAACCAAACATGCTTGTCGTATCTTTTGTCCCTTCGAGCGTGGCCCAGTGAATGTGGGATTTTCCGGGAGGTCGGCGTTTCTCTTCTCGGCTCGTTTTACCTTTCCTGGCAGTGCATAAAGAGGTGATCAACTGACGGAAGCCAACCAAGGTGACAACCACGACCACAGCATCGACCTCGCGTATCCAACGACTGCCGCTCCCATAGTCTACGCAATACCGCCATGACTTACGAATCTACCCGCAAACTGTACGAGGACGCTGGTCAAGGTCACCTGTTCCAGTTTTGGTCTTCGTTGTCATCATCGGAACAATCAGCTCTTCTCACCCAACTCGGTTCAATCGACATCAAGCGTGTGAACCGTATCCACTCCAAGGCTCTCGAGGTCGAGAAGGCTGCGAACGAGGGTACATCGTCGGAGATCATCGAGCCCTTGCCTGAGGATGCCTCATCCTCTACCAACGATCCCGCCGCCGATTTTGAATGGAGAACGTTCGGCCTGCGCGCAATCGCAAACGGGGAGGTCGGCGTTTTGTTGATGGCTGGCGGACAAGGAACTAGGTTGGGTAGCAGCGCTCCCAAAGGGTGCTACGACATCGGACTACCGTCACACAAATCCCTGTTCCAGTACCAAGCAGAGAGGATCGCCAGGCTACAAACCGTTGCAGAAACCGAGTTTGGGAAGGAGAAGGGATCCGCCGTCGTCCCTTGGTATGTGATGACCAGTGGTCCCACCCGTCCAGACACGGAGAAGTTTTTCAAGGAGAATTCGTATTTCGGACTCGACCCATCGAACGTCATCTTGTTTGAGCAGGGTTTGTGATAGACTGTCATTCAACCTGTTCCCACTGACGTCATAACCACAGGGACGCTCCCGTGCCTGACGATGGATGGAAAGGTTCTCCTTGATACCAAATCCCGTGTCGCCGTTGCCCCAGACGGTAACGGTGGTCTCTACGCCGCTCTCCGTCGACCAATCTCTTCCAAACCAGAAGACGCCACTCGAACCGTCCTCTCCGATCTCGCCGCACGAAAGATCAAGTATATCCACAGCTACTGCGTCGACAACTGTCTCGTAAAGGTCGCGGATCCCATCTTCATTGGCTACTGCATCCACAAACAATCCGACTGTGCCGCCAAGGTCGTACCAAAATCCAGCCCCACTGAATCCGTCGGCGTCGTCGCTCTCCGTCAGAGCAAGTATAGCGTGGTCGAGTACTCCGAGATCACAAAGGCGCAAGCCGAACAACTTGATCCCAAGACCGGCGAGCTTGCTTTCAGAGCTGGGAACATCGCGAACCACTTCTACACCCTCCAATTCCTCAACGAGGTCGAGGACTTCGAAGATGAACTCGCGTACCATATCGCTCGCAAGAAGATCCCCCATATCGATATTTCCTCCGGAGAGGTTGTCAAGCCTGCGAAACCGAACGGGATGAAGCTCGAGATGTTCGTGTTCGACGTTTTTCCCTTTACGAAACGGTTTGCCGTGTTGGAGGTTTTACGTCAAGAGGAGTTCAGTCCGCTGAAGAACGCCCCTGGAACCGGTTCGGACGATCCAGAAACGAGCAGGAATGACCTCCTGTCTCAGCATAAAAGGTGGCTCGAGGCTGCTGGTGTGAAGCTGGAGGAGGGCGTCGAGGTTGAGGTTTCTCCGCTTGTTAGTTACGCCGGCGAGGGATTGGAGAGTGTGGAGGGCAAAGTGGTCAAGAAGTCGGGCCTCCTGAATACCTTGAAGGATTTGGATACCTTGGTTTAACTCAACAGACTGGAACTCTTCTCGGGCGTCGGTTTTTGTATGTACTTTGTAGTCGAGACCGGACCTTCTCGTCGTCTTGTTTCTTCCTGTCACCTCCAAACTAAAATCGCCGAAATTCAACGCATTGTGATCTCACCGCCCCCACATGGTTAGAAATGAGTGTCGTTGGTCGAATTCCATTAAGTTGTTCAATCTCCACTAGTTGCAAACTTTGTTCCTCTCTTCTCTAGTTCTTCTCGTAATGACGCGAACAGCCGTTGTGTCCGTTCCGCGTTCGGCTGAACATTTGCAAGTAAAAGTGACCCAGAAAGTGACATGAGACGCGTATGAGAAGGGGTTTAAGAGGTGGAGGAACGGATTTGCGTGATTTACCGGGGTCATACGCACCTCTTTACAGCACGCGATCAACTTGTCGATGAGCATCGTTTGACCGTTCTGTGAAAGCTCAAGGTCTTTCCGCAACTGCTCGTTCTGCAGACAGGTTAACGACATCAATCAGATCGAGAATAATGGCAACTCCGGCGTTACCTCCTGTTCTGCCTTCGCCGTCCTGTTTGCCTGCCCCTCCGCTAATTGTTGTTGCTCGGCCGCCCTTGCTCTTGAGAGAAGAACTTCGAGTTCCTTCGAACGTATTACACATTCGAAGTGGCGTTCCCGAAGCTCGTACTGGCGGAGGATATCTTTAAGGCGCTCGCGGACGACGTTGTCGAAGAGTTCCTCCATCGCCTTTTTGGCTCTAAGGGAATGTGTGGGACAATTTGGTAAAACGCCATATTGATTGTGTGGACACACTCTTTGGGATCATCTGTCCAGTTTTTGGCCAGTTTCTCCCGCCTTGGTTCAGATGTATCTTCGTCCTAACTCGCAAGCGAGGATTAGCAGTCGCACAAAGGTCATCGAGGTGCGGTGGGTGCAGAGCAACCGGGGGAGGAGTGAAAAATAATGGAATGCCACCTACGATGACCTCGGTTCCCGGTCCCTCCGTCAGGTCCATCAACTCTACCGCAAGGATCTCATCGCCCGCTTCCATCCCCGCCTCTTCTGGCGTCTGCTCGGGCTCGAGCGTCCGCCCTCCGTGCGAGAAGATGAATCGTACGGTATCGGACCCTCCTTTTGATGGATCTGGCTTTGTGGTCCCGTTCACCCGATCGGCTGACAGCAGCTGTTTCCCTCCTTTCCCTGCTGTCAGGCCACCCAGAGCCAATGCGCTATCCATCCGGTCGGTCCATGCATAAAACAGCCGAGAGAACTTGGTTTTCCGCGAGATCTTGAAATACAACTCGGCCCGGTATTTGCAGACAACTTTCACCACGATGTCAGGGGAGTCACGGTATTTGACATCTTGTAGCTTTGCTCGTTCCAATCGTTTGGCCATGTCGTTCTTCATTTGTACGATCTCTTCTTGTGCATCTTCGACACATTGCGTCAAACGTTTGCTATCTTCCTTTTGTGCAGGGGTTTACTCCTTCGCTCAGTGCCAGACAGGGGTTGGACTTACCCTTAATCGTTTGTTATCCTGGGGAACCTGTCAGAAATAACCACGGGAGCAGATACTAGATGAAGTGACCTTCTGCAACTCGCGAGCCAGGTTCTCCATCTTCGCTTTGGTTTGATTCGCTTTCGTAAGCTGCCCCTTAGCTGTGGACGTCGAGAACGAGATCAGGGATTGGGATATATGCGCCAAAGTTAATCGTTAACCTGTATCCTTGTCCTTGGTCAGCTTCTGTTTCTCCTTGGCGTGGTCCCTCTCGACCCGTTTGAATTCAGCGAACTGAGGAACGTCGGATGAGCGCCAAATAGAATTTCATTACACGCTCGGAGGAGATGGCCATACCAGTTCGACATACTTTGTATGAACAAGGTTGTCCGGTACGCCCTTGACCGACTTCTGGGCCTCCTCAGCTACAAAACGTAATGCGTGCGTCTGATCAACTGGGGATTGAATAGCATGGGGGTTGTAAAGGACGCACCAAACTTCCGTTCTTCTTCCTCTTCGTGAGTCTCTTCTTCCTCCAACGCCGCGATCCTGTTCTTCAAACTCTCGTACATGACGGCGGGGTCGACGGGTGCTGGTTCAGCTTTCTTCTTGTTCTTCGGATGCTGGGTATTGGGTGGTGGTTGACTGCGGTTTGGGAGTGGTTGCACGGTTGGATGTTGAGTCGGGTGGGGGTGTGGGTGACTCGGATGCGTATGACCGGGGGTCGGTTTCTGTGCTGGAGGAGGGGCGGGTGGTGCGTTGACCGGTGCGGGTCCAGCAGGCAACTTTGGCCGCTGTGATTGAGTTTGGGTGACGCCGTTCATTACCGGGGCATTCAATAGGCAACGGAATGCGTAGAGCTATCTGTTCCCCAGACGTATGATAAAGCGAAGACGTTGACACAGGCTGTGCGGCGTGAAAATCACACAGAAAACCACAGAAAAATCGCGACGGACCTCCGGGTGATTTCGCTAGAGACCCCTGCACCGAAGTTCACTAGGTCCGCAGAACGGGGGTGAGGGAAGTGAAATGCAGCCGGCTAACGGTGGCTTGAGCTTCAAGCGGGAGATTGGTGAGACACGTGCCACCGCTTCCCAAGACGCGTCGACCAACGCCAACCTCAACGAGACACGCAGATAATGAGTCGAGGTCAGTTCGTTCTGTTCATCCCTCGGACAAAGCTGGATTTCCTGGTTCCTGTAGACTCGTCACCTCTGCGCAAGAAGCAGAGGATGTCTTCGCCAAACTATCCCGAATTCACCGATGATCTGTCTCCGGAGGACTTGCGGAGCCTATCCGAGATCGACGCCGCGGTTTCACAAAATATCTTCTCTGTATCGCCCCTACTGCCGTCGCAGCCTGCTCGAACTCATGCTGGGGGCTTGCAGACATCACAACTGACCGGAGATAAGCGACGGACGTCGGAGTTGTGTCCGGAAGTCTGTAATGATCCAGTCACGACTCAGGCCGCGTCCACGTCCACTCGACTGACCTCGAATGGCGGAATGCAGTCAAGTCCGTCGGTGCCGGCTACCGTGGGGTTTACTTCTGTTCGTGCAATGGCCGGCAAGATACCCAATGACGGTCACCGTTCTCCGAGTCCGGAAGGGCCACCTTCCGAGCAAGATTACGACTCGTGGTTTGATACACCCTCAACTGACGTTCCCGCTTTCGTTGGGTTTCAGTCCGCTTCTATCACAAAGGACACCGGTTTTGTTGGGTTCACTTCTGTAGGAAAGGGCACCACCTTCCAACCTTCCAAGAATGCCCTCGAGAGCGTGAAGAAGCGTATGAGGGCTTGGGAAGCTGACGCTGAAGAAGAACTTTCGTACATCCTGCCCTCAACCTCTCAAACTGAACCTACTCCACCTCCAAGACCGGTCACACCCACCAAACCGTCTTCAGGTGTAAATCAGAACTCAACGTCGCCAGTACCTGCGCTTTCTCGACAGATTTCACCACAACACACACCTTTCACTAAACAGAAGGCATTCAAACCACCACTTCTGGCGAGTAGGGCGAATACAACCAACTCAGTACTTGCTTCTCCCTCCAATACGGCTCAATCTAAGGGTTCGGTACCTCAGTTCAAGCCACCGCTGCTATCATCCATTTCCACCTCAACCCTTCCCAACCCTTCGACCCCCTCCAGGGCTGCTTCGGACTCTGCTTTCCGCACGCCAGCGAAGCTCGGTGTGACTCACCGATCGGGATCCACTAAGAAATTCACGACTCCATTCAAACCTGGGATGCGACCGGGAGACCCAAGTCGGGCAAAACCTCAAGAGGACCAAGAGAATAAAAGATTACAAGAACCAAAAAAGGGTCAAGTATTTCAGATTCAGATGAATTCCCCGCCTCGGAAACCGATTTACAACGTCCCTCCATCGTCGAAATCACCATCCAGTAACCGGAAAGGGAAAGAAAAGGCGAAGGAATACCGATTTTTCGACCTTAGTCAGTACGATCTCAGTTCGTATATCGGCTCTGATGACTTAACTTGACATTAGGGTCACCACAAAACCGGAAGACACTTGCTACATGTGGTAAAGTACCCCACTCGTATTCTGGGGACGAGCTCGAATCCATGGGGATGTAAGTACCGCAGATCATTTCCCAACCCCGACTCCCCACCTAACTACCACACCACGTAGAAGCGTTGCGGAGATGAACCAGATTACGCCCGAGACGTCAATCCACTACTCCTTCTACTCGCCCTCCGGCCCCCTCGGCCCAGCGGCTGCTTTTCAGGAATTGCAAAGCGTGGGGTGCACGTTGGCGAGTGAAGATTGGGTTTCCAACCATTGGGGTCTGATACTTTGGAAACAAGCCGGGATGATATGTCTTGATCCCACTGAGGCCAGAAAATGGAGCTGGGAAGAGACAATAGTGCAATTACTTTATAGGTATGTCTGCCCTGGCATTACAATCGTTGCACCTCTGATAGTACAGTGCCCAGGTACGAGAGAGAGCTTCAAGGAGGGTCCAGGCCGCCATTCAAACTCATCGCGGCGGGTGACTCGCCCCCCTCATCCCCAATGGTTCTCTGCGTTTCTAAAGTGATTTGGATGGGGGGTCAGCGGAGTTCGGACGGGATGGTCGAAGATGTGCCGGAGCTGGAGATAACCGATGGCTGGTACAAGCTTCGGGCCGAGGTTGACGGACCACTCGCTCGTGCGATTCGCAGGGGGGTAATTAGGGCAGGAAGGAAGATCGGTGTTGTCGATGCCAAGGTAGGCAACTCAGCTGGGTGCATTCTGTGATGCATTGACAGCGGTTTAGCTTGTTTCAGACCGCAAGGAGCCGTCAGATATTCTTGAGGCCTACGATACTGTCAAGCTCAGCCTCGCTGGAAACTCGACCCACTTCGTCCCATGGCATGCCAAATTAGGGTTCAGGAGGTGCGCTAGTGTGTGCACTCTGAGTAGCCTGACTCCGGATGGGGGGAACATCGCTATGATGAAACTCCGGATTGAAAAGGTGCTTCGTTCCTTCAGTAATGGTGAGCGTCTGCTGAAAGTTATTCAGGTGTATCCTGTAGCATATCTGGAATTTATCCAGGGTGAAGATGGGAAGCGGAGAAGGATAGGGCCGATGGGCGAGAAGGAGGAGATAGGTGCGAGGGATGCTTGGCAGGTTGGTGCTTCCGATTTCACCCCCTGAAAACCTACCCTGACTGTGTGGTCGCTCTACCTCGCGTAGGCGAAGCGGGACGCAGAAGCCGTCAAGTTCAGGAACGAGCTAGAGGCTCGGATCTCGACCCTCGAGGGTTACGCGGACAGGATGGACTCGAGATTCGGGGATAGGTTTACCCCCGGAGAAGATGGTGGGTGGCCCCCCATATACGCTCCCCGACCCTCGTTGACCAGATTTAACACAACCTTTGTGCAGATACTTGCCCCGAGGTTGTCGAGGACTTTTACGAGCAGCTCGAAGGGTTTTCTCACTCGCAATCAATGCACTCCCAAAGCAAAGCTTTCAATGTGCTTTCTGGTGTGACGGCGAAACACGCAGGGTGGCTCTCCAGAACCATAAGGGAGAACATCGTCAAGGAAAAGGAGAAAGCAGGGGAAGAAATCGAATCCGAGCTCAACGTACGTTCCTTTGACCCCCCCACCCCAACACCAGGCTACCTGGCTAACAGTTCACTCAACATTCTCCAGGCCCTCTACCCACCCCGAGACGTAAAGGACTTTAGGGTCGTTGTCGCCAGGGACGCACGTACCGACCGTAAGCCCGCGAACAGGACGGCACAGATCACTGTGTGGAACGTAATGGGCCTCGTTTTTGAGGAAGGTGGGGAAGGTGGTGATTTCAAACCCGGGCAAACGTTTCTGGTACGTCGCGTTGGCACACGTTCGTCGAAGGCAGCATTTACTAACCCCAGCTAGGTGTCAAACTTACTTCCCAACCAGCCAGGGTCCTGGATGGACCCTCCCCCAAATGGAGATGGAATAGTATACCTTGCCACCGGAAAGCGGACACACTGGACTCTATCTCGGTGATGACATGGAACTCCCCACCACACTCTCACGATCGAACTCCTCGATACACCTTTTTCGATTCGGACCTGGGACTGTCATTATTACTGTAGAAGGTGAATAAGTACTACGTGGATACACATAATGATAGTAGGCTGTCTATACGGAAAGCATGGTTCAAATGATTGACGCCCCAGCGCTGGGTTGAAATGGCTCTGTTTTTGAAGATCAGTGGCCACCACCGACACCGTACTTCCCCAGGACGGCCTTCCAATCACCGACATCGTCACGGCCTATGCATACAACGGTAGCTTGTTTGTTGATGCCGGAGCCGAATACCTTCTCAGCTACCTTACGAAGCGAGTCGGCAGTTACTTCATCGATCCTCTTACACATCTCCTCCAAAGGGACCTTCCTATCGAGAACCAAGAGCTGTTCGGGTGGTGTTGGTAAGATAGCCTCGAGATAAAAGAAGTAGACGAACCTGTCGACCCAAATCCTCGACTTCCGCAGGCTTACTCTCCAACGTCATGACCAGACTGCTCTTCAACTGGTTTTTCGCCCTCTCCAATTCGCTCGCCGGAATCGGAGTATACAGCAACAGGCTAAGCTGGTGGGCCAGGTGAGGTAAAATGTCCTTTGCCGTAGTTCCTTGGCCGCGCGGGGTGTTCGGGAGGAACGAGGCAAACAGTCCGAATAACGAAGAATCAGCGTAGATGTGCTGGAACGCGGTGCAGTTGTCGATTTGCGCATAGTGATTGAGAATGTGGGTGTATAGCCGAGAGTACATGCCCTTCCCGGGACCGCCTGCCGAGAAGCTTCCGCCGCCGCCGAGGAGGGTTTGGATCGTAGCGAGGGCATAGATGTCCTGGTCGTAGACACCCGGGCCCTCGAACGCGAGACAAATGTTGTCGAACTCGAGTGAAGGATCGTGAATGAAATGATGGCCACCACTGTAATTCACCGGCGAGCGGGAATTGCTGACCAACCCCGGGATCTCAATCTGAGGTTGCGCACTGGAGTTGTAGAGGTATGATGCTGCGCGAGTCATCGACTTGTACAGTGATGGCGATTGGCCGGGGGCAAGGAGATGCGGAGAGATTGGTGTCTGCGTGGAGGATGAACGGGTCGATGTGTTCAGCTGGGGTGTGACCGAAGGAATGTACTTGAAGGAAGAGAAATGCTTCTCCGCAAGTTCAACCAGCTCCTGATGGTCGATGCCGGACCCAGCGATCACCATTCTCTCCGGTCGATACCAATCCTTCTTGGTATCCAATAGGAGATTGGTATCAATACTGTCGATCCTCTCCTCGGGGGGTAGCAGCGAGTTCCCAAGGGTTTGACCGCTATACGCAACATGGTGGACTACTTCAGGAAGGTAAGTCTCCACCTTCGACTTGAATTCACGAATCTCGTAACGGGCGGCTTCCCGTTGAGCTTCGACTTCCTCCGGGGTGTATTGAGCATTGGTGACTGTGTCGGCAATGAGGGATACAGCTAGTGGTGTTGCCTTTTGGAAGTGGGTAGACTGGTACGCAATAGCTTCCCTCGATGCGGCACAGTAGATCTGACCACCGAGTGCGCTGGTAGCCGTTTGCATGTCCTCGTCGGAACGTGTCTTGGTGGACTACCGGAAGGTCCTTCTGCTCAGTACCGGCAGAAGCCGTAGAAAGTAGTTCCACAACTCACCCTAAAAGCAAGCCTATCCAAGAAATGACTAACTCCGGACGTCAATGGAGTCTCGTATCGCGTCCCAGCATCGATGTATAACCCCAAGGAAGTAAAATGGCCAGGTGTGTTCTCGGTAGCCACCCGAATTCTGTTCGGCAGGGTCGTGACTTGCGTCGTGGGAGTGTGTGGGGCGACATGAAGCCTACGAGAGAGGATTTTGTTGCGGGGGAGGGAACGACGAACGGCTTTCATGAAGGATCCGGTTGAGGTGAAGCCGCGCGATCACGGGGGCGGATGGCGAAGCGGATCGAAATTTGTCGGAAAGTCGCCGTGGCAATTGCTCTCAAATGTCACAGCCTAGGAAGCTCGTAAGACTCCATAGCTCAGTGGTTAGAGCATACGATTGCAGATCGTGCGGCCCCGTGTTCGAACCACGGTGGGGTCTACCTTTTTATGATCCGCGTTTCCTGTGACGGAGGAGTAACTCTTAACGTAGGTAAATTCGGGAGCGCAACGTTATTGAACAGAAGGGTATCAATCTACAAATGCTTGCACTACTCGCTAGAGTTATGGATAATACCAGCCGCCGGCCAGTTTCAAGCTCAAGTTCCCTAAACCCCACCGTTTTTTACTCTTCCTTGGAGGCTCCTCAGGACTGCGTGTCGACGTTGGTGGAGGAATATCCGGGATAGGAGAACAATGCGGCCTGTATGTTCGAGGAGGAGCAATCTCTGGAGAGTGGGAGACACGGATCCTCGGTTGTGGCCGGGGAAGGGGAAGTTGGCCAGTCAGATCATTGAAGGCCAAAGTCTCATCCAAATCCCTGAGGTACTCCAACCCCTTCCTCCTCCGAGCAATCGGATCCGCCCTTGTGAACATACGTCGGTAAATACATTTCATCCCCTGTAACTCGCGCTCCGTAGATCCGGTACGAGGGTCATCGAAGAAGGAGCGAAGCTCAAGTACGCGAGTGGCGATTTCTGGAACAGAAAGGCGGAGTTCGGGGTGGAAGCGGAGGATGTCGCGGATGAGATCATTTGCTTCTGGGGAGATAAATCGGGCTCGCATCAAGTGGTCACCATTGCGCATGAATCTAACGAATTTTCTGCTGTGGATATTGGCGGTGTCCCATAGCCACAGCCCGAGCATATTCGAGATGATAATGCCTAGGGTCCAGGCATCCGCTCGCTGGGGGCAATAGAACCCCTGCCTGTCCAAGAGTTCTGAACCTCGAGTCAACAAACATTCGCCACACGTGAGGTGTGACCCCTTACCCGGGCTCATATAAGGTTTCGTGCCTCCTGCGCGGACGCTCGTCTGGGTATCCGCCGATAACCCAAAGTCACACAGGAAGACCTTGCGCCCATCCCGAGAAATGAGGATGTTCTGAGGTTTCAAGTCCTTGTGAAACACTCCTTTCGAATGGATAAAATCGACAGCGCCGCAGATCTGAAGAAGGATTTCCCTCATCCGCCTATCGTCTCCTGCGAACGGATTCCGGTTTTCGTTGATATAAGTCCCCAGATCACCCCCAGCGCAGTAGTCCATAATGAGGAACATCTCTTCGCGGCCCGCGAGGAGGAAGTATTCGTGGAGGGTGACGATGTTTGGGTGGGAGGAGACGAGTTGGTGGTAACATATTTCGCGCGTGGCATGGAGAAGTCGGTGATTGACGTAGTCAGGGGGTGGGATACGAGGAGTATTTGGGTCGGCGACGTCGATGACTTTCATAGCCCGATGAATACATCCGTCAACCAGATAAGACAACTCGAGGTCGACGACCTTGTACACAGTGCCGAAACTCCCCGAGCCGACGCGACCTTGGACAAAGTACCGGCCGGTAACCACCCGTCCGATGAGGGAAGGTTTGAAATTGTAGATGTCCGATGGGCTCGAGAGAGCAGCGACGGTCATAATGCGGCTGGGTGGTCTGTGCCAGGTGCACCTTGCGGTGGGCCTCGTATTTATACTGTCGATTCATCCTTGCGGAGAAATGGGTATTTGGGGTAGCGCGGATGCGGAGGTTCGGGGTTGGAGATGGAAGTTCGGTATTCGGGAGTGATCGAAAGGTTTGAACTGCTGCGAATGGCGTCCAGCCTTCTTTCCTCGGACCTGCCCCCATGCCGCGGTAACTGACGCGTGGTGTTGCACGTGGAGGTTGAACATTTGAACAAAAATTCATTGGGACCCAAACAAAGCCGCCATTTGCCTTCCCGCAGTGTGTGTGTGCACGACCACAAACAGGAATTGGGTTGGTCCACCAGCCGGACCGCGATGGTACACTTGAACGGGATGATGACGAAGGCGCGGTCCGCAATTACGAAAAGGACCTCATGCGGTAGGCGGCCAAGTAAACGAATTGGAGGGGGCTTGATATCTAACTTCGCTTTCTCTTCCTCACCGAACGAAAACGCGATATTGAAAAGTTGAAGATAAATACCCGCAATGACCCTTGCAAGGTACACGGCTTCAAGGACACCGGTTGCCACGACATACCCATGTTTGATTCACCGCAAGCCTACTGTGATCATGCGACGCGCTTCAGAGCCGATTGCCCTACCCCGGAATCTCCGTCGGAGGTCCGGGGGTTTACCGCTTCGGGCCTTATCGGGCGGCGCCTAAACCAGCTCTGGGATGACCATCATATCAGCGGCCTTAAGATTCACTCGTGCCGCTTCACGAAAG
>Ga0307511_10003187_pt1 | contig 16883 bp, 7 predicted proteins | sample 13_EM_MG_FD_200266 | JGI IMG/M metagenome (GOLD analysis project Ga0307511, IMG submission 200266) | Populus trichocarpa ectomycorrhiza microbial communities from riparian zone in the Pacific Northwest, United States - 13_EM | ecosystem: Host-associated > Plants > Roots > Unclassified | place... | reverse complement strand
TTTTCTAATATTTGCATGGTCATTTTAGAATATTTTCAAATAAAAACAAGGTAACAATTAGATTTTTAGGGTTACAAGATCAAGACTTACATTTTCAATGATTTATCATCAAATCTATTAAAAAAATTAGACGGTAACATGTGGTATATTAATCTTTATTTTTGTAAAGCAAAACTAGTTGTTTGGGCCTGATATTTGAGCCCTAATAACGCCTTGCACTTTTTTTTTTTTATTTTAAATTTTGATTTGTTTTGGTTTTTTAATTTAATTTTTAAATAATATTCCTATGCATTTTGAGGAGTATTCCTTGCCTCACAGAATTGTACATACAACACGCCTTTTAGTTACTCCTGCTTTGTGTTTTGTTATTCTGTTTCGATGAGATCTGACTCACTCTGAACACATAAAGAGCAAACCAAAGTGAGTTTTTCTTTCGTTTAATTCCATCCATGTCCTGAAACCAAAACAAGGTTTTCCCCTTATTTTCTTTGCTTCGCAGAGATGAAGAGAATGAGAGATGATATTTTCTCAGCCCCAGCCCCAGCCCCTGCCCCTGCCCCTGAATTTAAACGGCCCTTAACTTCGACACGTGGAGAATCGTAACTTCCCTTTCTCTTTGTTTGGAATTCGTTTGTTTATTGTGTTAATTTCGTTTTTAGCCTGCTGTTTCTTGATTGGAATTATTTTGATTGTTAAAGCTATGGGCAAACACAAATCCCTGGCGGCGGTGGTGGCGGAGGTAGTGGTAATTCGCAGAAACTAACTACCACCGACGCCTTACAATATCTAAAGGAAGTAAAGGACATGTTTCAAGACCAGAAGGAAAAATATGACATGTTCCTCGAAGTCATGAAAGATTTCAAGGCTCAAAGGTAAATTATTTATCATCATCTTCATCATTAATTATGTATTCGACATTATTATTATTATTATTATTATTATTATTATTATTATTATTTAATGTACTGTCTTTTTGTAGAACTGACACTTCCGGTGTCATTGTAAGAGTAAAGGAGTTATTCAAAGGTCATAATAACTTGATATTTGGATTCAACACCTTCTTGCCCAAGGGATATGAAATAACCCTAGATGAGGATGAGGCAGCTCCGCCAAAGAAAACTGTTGAATTTAACCAAGCTATCAATTTTGTAAACAAAATAAAGGTGATACATATTGTTGTTGTATCAGGAAATGGTTGCCTTTTGTTTTCCATAACTTTGACTGACAGATTTTTTTCATACAGAAACGTTTCCAAAATGATGAACGTGTTTATAAATCATTTCTAGACATTTTGAATATGTACCGGAAGGAACACAAGGACATAAATGAGGTCTACAGTGAGGTAGAGCATTATGTTGTTCATTGTTTCGTTGTTTTGAGCACTACTTTCTATTCCCATGGAACCTTTTGCTGTACAAATATTTCAAGTACTCTTAGCTGTTCTGTTCTGATCATCTTTCAGGTTTCAGCTCTTTTTGAGGATCATCATGATTTGCTTGATGAGTTTGCTAGATTTTTGCCAGATACTTCAGCAACACCCATTACACATACTGTTCCATATGCTCGGAATTCTAACCAGCATTACAATGAACGGAATTCTACTGCACCCTCCGCACGACAAACACAAATAGACAAGGTAATTGCACATATTCCTTGTTTTTCCTTTTTATAGGGAATAGCAGGTTAATAAACCTTTTGTGATCATAATGTATCATTTATTTTGAGTGGGCAGCATTAGCAGTTTAACCTTAACCTTATTAACAAAAAACTAAAAGAGCAGGGACTGTACTTTATAATTTTTTTCAATTTATTTTTTGTTAGATTATCCTCGTCTCATGACCCAAATCATGAGTTTGACTGATTAAAGTTTTTTTCTCCTTTTCCTAATTTACATTTTTTCTCAATTTCATATTTCAACATTGGGTTAATTGGGAATTGGGCTTCGTGATTTGTTTTAGTTTGCTTTTTATAAGGTTATTTCTATCTTATGACTCAGGTTACGGGTTTGGCAGGTTAACCTGAGTTTACTTGAGTCGTTTTTTATGTTATTTTTTAATCGATTTTTCAATTTCAATTACATTCTTTAATATTAAGTTTATTAGGGATCATGCTTCATAATTTGTTTTAACTTGCTTTCTATTGGGTTGTCTCGGTCTCATGGGCTGAGTCGCGGGTTTGACAAGTTAATCCTGGTTGACTTGGGTCATTTGCCCTCCTTTTTAGTAGATTTTTTTTTTAATTTCATCCTTCAACATTGAGTTTATTGGAAATTGAACTTTATAATTCGTTTTAATTTACTTTCTATAGGGTTATAATGGTCTTATAACCCTGCATGTGGATTGCCAGGTTAACCCGGTTGATCCAACTCGCTCCAATATATTGTCGTCTAGATATTTATAAAAAAATATCATCTTGAATATTTATTTTGAGTCAATCTATGTTTTTACCGGTCCTCTGAGTTGTTTTTGGACCCGTCAAGTTGACCGAGTTATATTGAATCAATCCCCACAATAATTTTTTTTTTCTACTAGAAATAATATTCTGAATATATTTTTTTTGATGTTAGAAAAATGATTCGACCTGCAATGTAGTGCAGTTGATCATCTGTTTTTAAATGGATTCTGAATATTTTGCAAATGGATCTCTTTCTTTAGCAGCGTCGGCGTGACAAAGTTTCTTCTTCCCATGCTGAGCGTGACCTTAGTGTTGATCGACCAGAGATGGAAGATGACAAAGGAATGGTGAAAGTGCATAAGGAGCAGAGAAAACGTGCTGACAAGGAGAATTGGGATAGGAGAATTCATGATCAGGATGATAGGGAGCCTGAGCATGATAGCAGTAGAGACTTCAGCTTGCAACCTTTTCTTGAGAAAAGGAATTCTTCCCAGAAGGTGGAAGGTTTTGGAAATTCTAACTTTGCTTGTTATGATGACAAAGACAACATAAAGAGTGAGTCACTGATGCCATTACCAAAATAAATGTCTTGCACATATTTTTATATGTTGCTTGTACTACATGGAGTTTCTTTCCTTTACTTATTTCTTTCTTTATTTATCTCTTTTTGTTTGTCTCTGTTTTTTGGTGCTGAATCAGTTTTAATTCTCCCCTTTGGGGAACAATGGAATATTAATCAACAACACACATTTCACCTATTGCTAGCACTTACACCGTCCTATGTATTTGGCTTGAGGGGGCTGAACCGTCGAAGTCATATTTTATGTATTATGTGATGAGTGATTTAGCTTGAGCAGTGGCATTCTCAAGTTATGGTTTGTTGTCCTTATTCACTGACATAGCCAGTTCTATGTGTGAATATTTATTGAATGCTAGTGGGGACTCAGGTTCTCCCTAAGAACTCTTCATTTTCTCTATGACGAAAAGGAAGACTTGTTTTTTGCATGACTTTGTTATAATGATCAACATTATTCGTCTAGGCGTGCTAGTCTTTTGGAGTTTTAAAAATATCGGATTTTTTTTTTTTTGCCTTTCTACATCATCTCCCATTGTAGAAAGTTTCTCATTTTCCAACTTATTAGTTTTTTGATTTTTGGGTATCTCAATTCTTATGCCAGGCATCTACAACCAAGAATTTGTTTTCTTTGAGAAAGTCAAGGAGAAGTTGGGAAATGGAGATGATTATCAAGCATTCTTGAAGTGCCTTAACATTTATAACCAAGGGATTATTAAAAAGAACGAGTTACAAAATTTGGTATGTGTTAGACCAAACAGTTCTCAAGGTCTTTTGAAGTCATTTAAGTAGTTTTTTTAATCTCTGCAGAGGCCAAGCATGTGCATGTATCTCCCTTTATGTTTTTACCTTGGTACTGAAATTAAGATATTATGAATTGTAATGCTAAAAGCGACCTTGTCAGGGGAAAATTTCTACAATATGATTGGTTGCATTTTCTCCCCTTGCCCAGATTATTCTTTGAGGCCTGATAATGGAAATTATAGTATTGATCCATTTCACAAATCTTAAGTTCAAGCTATAAATCCTAAAAACCCATTTTATAGTATCAAATATCCAAGTGCACAATGAATGGTGTCACGGGTTAAGGTTATTAGCCAAGTACTATCCAATTGAAATGACCTGTTTAAATGCCTCTTTGCATCTCAAAATCTAGAATGGTTTCAGGTGATGTTTTCTAGCCACATGAGCAAGTGGATTCTGCTACAGTTTACATTTTACATCATGAAAGTTAATGTGTTTGGGGTTCTGATGATTTGACAATGGTTGGTAAAGCTTAGGCTTGTACTTGGGCCACTTAAGGCCACCTAGTGCACCAGAAAACTGATGGGCTGGGGACTTTTGATTTGGCTTCCTGATGTATCTTGAATACCCATGCTTAAGTTGGATTTGAATTGACAAATGACGTTGATCTTTCATTTATCAATTTTGGCATGATTAGGGTTCTATCATGTAAATTTTAGTTTAATAAGGACACCGTTTCCTCATTTGGATTTCTCTTGTTGCACATGTAGTTAAAACCTCTGTGTTTTTCAGGTGACTGATTTACTTGGAAAGTATCCTGATCTTATGGAAGAGTTCATTGATCACCTGGAGTGTCATGGGCATATTGGTAATTACCAAAAAACATTTTGACTGTTGCAGTTTACTCTTTAGATTTCGCTCTGAAACATTGATCTTACTTCCATTTGATTTTTTTTAATGCCACTTAATAAAATATCCTTGCAGATGGGTTCCTTGCTGGTGTTACGAGCAAAAGTATGTCAAATGATATATGTCTCCCCTGTTAACCTTATTATTAAACTGTCAGTCTTCAATTAGCTTTTCTGATGTCTTGGGATTCAATGTTCCAAAATTTTGTAAAATGTGATGGACCTTATTGCTGATTGCAGAATCCCTGGGTAACGATGGACAAGCATCCAGATCTTTGAAACTAGAGGACAAGGAAAAGGAGCAGAAGCAAATAGACGGAGCTAAAGAAAAGGAAAGATGCAGGGAGAAGTATATGGCTAAATCCATTCAGGAGCTTGACCTTTCTAACTGTGAACGTTGTACTCCTAGTTATCGGTTTCTACCAGATGATGTATGAAATTTCAAATGAATGCTTTGTTGATATTGATATTTTAACAAGTTCTATGGTGATGTGCAAGTTGGTGCTTGGTTCTTTGCAGTATCCAATATCTTCAGCAAGCCAGAGATCAGAGCTTGGTGCTCAAGTGTTGAATGATCACTGGGTCTCTGTAACATCAGGAAGTGAGGACTACTCTTTTAAACATATGCGTAGAAATCAGTTTGAAGAAAGTCTGTTTAGATGTGAAGACGATAGGTAAAATGTTTTTGTGGTGTACCACATTCCTTGTTTTTCCATGTTACTCCGTTTCTTTTTGGGAGCAAATAATTCGGAGTCTGTGTTCTGTTTTGTATTTTTTTTAGATTTGAGCTGGACATGTTGTTGGAATCTGTGAGCTCCACTACCAAGCGTGCAGAAGAATTGTTTAATGGCATAAACGAAAATAAAGTAGAAACCTCAATCCATATTGAAGACCACTTTACCGGTTTGTATTTGGAGCAGACTATGAATTAACATAATTTGCAGTTATTATTATAATTAATGTTATTCATATAATGTTACGGTGGTTGCTTTTGTTACTGCTATTTATTTTTGTTATTACTATTCCCTACCTGACTTTTATATTTCTTATTAGCTTGTTTTCTCTTCTCTGCTTTGCCTTTGCATTGCAGCTCTAAACTTAAGGTGTATAGAGCGGTTATATGGTGACCATGGTCTTGATGTGATGGAAATATTGCGGAAAAACCGAAGTCTTGCATTGCCTGTTATTTTAACTCGTCTGAAGCAGAAACAAGAGGAGTGGACTAGGTGTCGTACTGATTTTAACAAGGTTTGGGCTGAAATTTATGTGAAAAACCATTACAAATCACTAGATCATCGCAGCTTCTACTTCAAGCAACAAGAATCAAAGAACTTGAGCACAAAATGTAAGTTGAATTTCAATATTCAAATGGGTCAATTGTAAATGTTATGTTTACTGGTACTTTTCCCATTGGATCATTCACCAGTTTGTATACTTAAATCAAGATTTTGGTGAATGTTCACTATTACCATCAACAACAGAGTTATGGAAAGAAAATAACCTCTTTAGGATACAGCTATGCAGCTAAAAAACATAATTCTTTCCTGCTGTTTCAATCATTCTTTGCATTATGTGCACCTTGGGCATATTCTTCAACGGAACTTTTGATAGAAGGGGGAAGCGGGTGAGAATTTTTCGCCCTGTTGTGTTCAGTGAACTAATACGTTAATAGATAACTATTCTAGGGAAGTACTATTTTGGCAAAAATGTATTCAAATGTCACCCTTCTGTTCAGGAGCAGTTGTTAAGCTTGGCAAATTTTAATCTTGTAATAGTCACTTCTCTCTTTCTGTGCCCGTATCTAACCCAATTAATTGTTAGTACATTGTCATGTTCCTTCTTATCTATAAGTTCAACCATACATATAAAGCATTCTACACAGTTTACACTCTCACCTAACTATTACTCTTGAAACATTTCACTCAATTTTTTTCACCTGCTGCCAAAAGAAACCTCATGCTGAATTGAATAATTGATTACTAAAGACTGACTTGGTTGTGTTTGTTCTGGAATAATTAGGAGAGAGACAAATGTTTCTCAGGAGCTTTTAGTAAGCATGACTACAAGCTTACCTGATTACATTGATTATATCTGTGCATGGGTCAGCTTAGGGCATTTTAGTTTTGTGCCCAGGAACATGCAAAGAGTGTACTCTGTCAAAGGATGTGCACAAATAGTATCAGTTTTCGCTTTTCCACTCATTTATATGTGCATTAAACGATGTAATTAGGAAATGCAAATGAACTAGTAGACATTGTTTCTTTGGCTTCCCTTTTTTGTTTTCAACAATTTCTAATTGGTGGAATATTTGAAATAGAGCTTATACAATCTGACAGTTTATGCAAAAGTTTGTGTGATACTGCATGTGAAGAGCATTTCTTTAAAGATAAATCTGAAGCAATTTTCACTATGTTGTAACATGCGTTTTACGTCTTTTATATGGGTCCACATTATGCTCATTGATCTTTAAAATACAGCATTGGTGGTTGAGATCAAGGAGCTGAAAGAAAAACAGCAGAGAGAGGATGGTGTTCTTCTTGCTTTCGCCACTGGAAAAAGACAACCCTTGGTTCCGAATTTGAAATATAATTACCCAGATAAAAAAATTCATGAAGACTTGTATAAACTTGTCCAATATTCTTGTAAAGAGGTTTGCTCAACCAAAGAACAATTAAATAAAGTTATAAGACTTTGGACTAACTTCGTGGAACCAATGCTGGGTATTGTTTCTCATCCTGATGGCTCGGAGAGTTGTGAAGGTGAAGGGAAACCAAAGCATCCTCTCATGAATTGCACTTCATCAAGCATAGCAGAAAAGGATGGAAGTCCTAATGCTGTTCCTGCAATATCAACTTTTAAGCAAGCAAAATCACCTAGCAATGGAGATGAAAACATGTTGCAAGAACTAGGAAACCTTTGCAAGCTCAGTTTGAAAAGTTCAGATAAATTAGCTAAGGAAGATAGCTTATGTGAACTTGATCATGTTGGTAAGGAAGATGGAGCGCTTAATGTGCTTAGACCAGAAAGAGAGCAGAAAGATAAAGTTGTAACTGACAGAGTATCTGGATTTAACATACAAGGAGTAGCAGATACCAAAACATCATTTATGATAGGATCAGAATGTGGTCATGAAAGGAACAGTGCTGGGGAGATAGCAGGTGTGTTTTGGATCAGCTGCACAATACCTATTCTCTTTTCTTGGTGTTCTGTTAATTCTGAGCTAGTTATCTGTGTTATCTTCTGATAATTTTGTGATACTGACATTAGTTAGAATTTCAAGGTTCAGGTTCAAATGTGTCTGTGCCAGGTGGTGATGCTATTGACCGTCAACTCAATGCTGGTATTGATGCTGGACCTTCTTCAGAGGTACGATAACTTTTATCAGTTTTGACAAATTCAAGACCCTGCATGCCATGCCTAGAGTAGATACAGTAATTGGTAATTGGTTCACATTATGCAACTTAGGGTTCTTCATTTTTGCATAATTTTTTCTGCCTCTTGTTCTATCTTCTTTTACAGTAGAGGTGAATTGTTGATTTTATTTCTTTGTTGGCATAGGGTGTGATTGTTGTAAAATCAGTTTTACCTGCAAATGAAGGAGTAAGGGATGGTGCTAAAAATGATAGATGTCATGAAGAATCCACTGGACCATCCAAAATTGAGAAGGAAGAAGGCGAGTTATCCCCTAATGGTGATTTTGAAGAGGATAATTTCGATGCCTATGGAGATACTGGCTTGCAGGCTATTGCCACGGGAAAGAATAGTATTGGATGCATGCGGCATGGATCTGGAAATGATGAGGACTTACACACTCAGGATATCGTAGAAGGACATGATGCTGATGATGAGGATAGTGGGAATGTTTCTGAGGCTCGTGATGCTGCATCAAGCAGCGAGTCTGCTGGTGATGAGTGCTCCCGGGAAGAGCTTGAGGATGATGAAGTAGAACGTGATGATGCGAAAGCTGAGAGTGAAGGTGAAGCTGAGGGGATGGTTGATACACAGTATAATGGAGGAGATGCACCATTCCCAGAACACTCTCTCATGTCTGTTAAGCCCCTTGCAAAGCATGTTCCAACAGATTTAGTTAACGAGAAAAGGAGAGATTCCTGGGTTTTCTATGGAAATGATGATTTTTATGTGCTTTTCAGGCTTCATCAGGTATAGCAAGATTCACAATGCACATACAAAGAAATTTGTGTTTCTTTTGTAATTTTCTATTTTTGGTGATTTTAAAGTGCCTTTTATGGTTGTCTTTGAATTTGTAGATCCTCTATGACCGTATTTTATCAGCAAGAGTGAATTCATCTGGTGCTGAAATCAAATGGAGAACTTCTAAGGATGCTAGTTCTCCAGATCCTTATGCCAGGTCTTTAACATTTTCTTTTTGGTTGGTTTTGAATATTAAATGCATATTAACGCTCTATGTTTGTCTACTTCTGCAGATTTATGAGTGCACTATACAGTTTACTAGATGGATCTGTTGATAATGCGAAGTTTGAGGATGAGTGCAGAGCTATTATTGGAAATCAGTCATATGTGTTATTCACACTGGACAAGTTAATATATAAATTAGTCAAACAGGTTTGCTTACAGCAATTTCTTTCTCCATGTATTTATACAAGGTTTTCCTGAAAAGTTTGTAATTGTAGTTATCTTGTAGCTCCAAACTGTTGCAACTGATGAGATGGCTAGTAAGCTTCTTCAATTGTATGAATACGAAATATCCCGGAAATCTGAGAGCTTCAATGATTTGGTGTATTATGACAACATGCGGTTTTTCCTTCATGAGGAGAACATATATCGGTTGGAATTTGTAAGTCCTTTTTCCTTGCATTTGTGTGTGTATTATTTGAGGTGATTTTATTGGTGTATTATTTTGTCTGTAGTTCCCACTTGATTTGACCATTGATGATTTTTTGGGTCTCCACAGTCATCTGCTCCATCTGTTTTATCCACCCAGCTGATGGACAACGCAACTGAGAAATCTGAAGTGTTGGCAGTTTGCATGGATCCAACTTTTTCTGCATATTTGCATAATGATTATCTCTCTGTCCATCCTATAAAAATGGAGTCGCATGACATTACACTGCTGAGGTATTGACATTATGCTTCAGATATCCACGCTTACAAGGATTTTTTTTTTGTTATTTATTATCAGCAATAGCTGTGCAAGACTGTTTATAAGTTCCATTAAAGTGCAAGCAGCATGTGTTAACGGCTTAGATTGCACTCCTTTATTCTCTGACTAAAGCTGTCTCGTTAGACACTTGAAACTACTTGATCTGTGCACTTCTCTATCAATAATAATAATAATAAAAAGGAATGAAAACTAAGAAAAGGAAAGGCAAAGACTTCTATTTATTAGTTGTCTTCAAATAGATTCTAGTGCAATAAATAAGTTTGATAAAAGCATCCTGCTGATCTGTATTCCCATCTCTACCATGGCTAGTTCAGCCATGTGTAATTGTTTGCAAGAGCCATCACATTTGGAAAGGAATGTCTCTTTCCTTTGTGTAGTTCTAGAATATGATATCCAAAAAAAAAAAAAAGTTTTAGAATATGATGGCTAGAAAGGATTTTGAAATCAATTGATTAGGTATATGACTCTTTTATCTGCAGAAACAAGCGGAAATATGCTGGCCTAGATGAATTTTCTGCCTTAAGCATGGCCATGGAAGGCGTTAAAATGTTCAATGGTTTGGAGTGTAAGGTTGCCTGCAATTCATGCAAGGTATCTTCTTTTTTCTGTGCAAATTATCATTGTTTTACATTCTTGCAAGGTTTCTTCCTTTTTTTCTACATTCATGTCTGCTTCAACACCAGTCAAGAAACCTGCACATTGCTTGGATTTTCATTTAATTCTGGGCTAGCATTACCCTAAAACTTAAAAATCAAGACCTAGATAATTTTCCAGCAAATCTTGAAATTACATAACCCCCCCCCAAAAAAAAAAAAAAAATTCTTAAAAAAACTCACAAAAAAAGTAATTATGCTTCTTTTGTTGCCTGCATCAACATGCTTAGTAATTGATGTGGCATTTTTTTTAATCAAAGTGAAGCCTCTTAGCATATTTAATCAGAAAATTGCCATTATTGAATCAAGTATATAGAACCTGTTCACAATTCCTTACATTAATTAAGAACATAAATTTCTTAAAATTGTTTGTATATAAAGCATTTTCCTCTTCATTTTAAATTATAAGCTATGTTTGCTCTATCCTAGTTATATGAGTGTTTGGTGTGGGTATGCATCTAGCTGTTGATCCTTTCAAATCCTATATTGTAGTATACCTGAACTTGGTTTGAAAGAATCCAAATTTCGGTAAGGGCACCTGGAAAAGTTTATTTTGTTGTGGGTCCTTATGATAGCCCTTTTTTCATTTTTCCAAATTTATCAATAACATCTCATAAATGAAAAGCTATTGTATTTTTACTGGAGATTGTTATATATTTTAATTTGTTAATTGTTAATGTTAAATTCTAGGTGAACAATCTATGAATAATAAAACAACATCCTCTTTTAGTTTTAATTTTAATAAAATACCATAATAAATAAATGAATAGTGATTTGTTTTTAGGTGAATAGTCTAATGAATAGTAAGTAAATAATAATTTGTCTAAACCAATGGAAAATAATAGTACACAGCCCATTCCACAGAATATGGCCCAATTTAGGTTTTATTTTATTTTATTTTATATCTTGATATTTGACTAGACCAGAAGATAAAAAATAACTACCATACAAACAAAGCTTCCTTTCTAGCTGAAAATTGTTATTTTTTTTTTTAAATGAGCAACTCTGTTATATAGCAAAGTCTTGTCAATATCATACTAGTCACATAAAAGAGATGTGTCCAAAGTTTTCTTGCTGCATCTGATGCAAATCCTGTATTGCGGTCCCATCCGTGCTCTCATTAAACTCAACCCTTCACTCATTCACTAAGCTTAAAATTGGGGATGATAGGCATCCAAATATCTGAACTGAACTTTGGTGATTTTTACAATAAATGTTTGATCTTTAATTATTTTAAAATAAGAGTTTCATTTTTTTAAGTTCTATCAATCAAGTGGATTTTTACAATCTGTGTGTTTGATCAACTTTCTGCTCTTTGCTCATTCAATTCTACCTGAATTGAAAGGTTGTTGCATTGGGCTATATACTCCTCTACATGCATCTTTACTTTAACAAACGGAACTTCTCATGTAATTCCCTTGTATAATCAGCTGGCAAAAAATTACTTGGTTAATTTTGCTTTCATATGTTCCCTGGCACATATTTTATGCTTACTTTGTCATGCATGTTGCTATTCAATTATCTTCCAGTACAGTGTAGTGCCCTTCAATTAAGCTTCCCGAACAACACCTTTCTAGCGTTCACATGTTTCCATTCAAAATAAGTCTCCAAGCTAGATTTCTCAATCTAAATAATCCTCTACGAGGATCTTTCCACAAAAACAACTATTTTAATTCCTTCTCCATTCAACCCAAGGGCATGGGCTAAACGCCCTTTCAATCCTCCTCTTACTGGATTTTATACAGGTCCAGTATCGTGATAGGGGTTTTCTCCAATCCCATCATCAAGTTTATCCTCAAGACCACCTTCTGGAATTTCCAAGGCGTTGGGGTTGCCTTTTGGAATCTCCATTTTGCCCCCCACAGATCCTGTCCTTGCAAGGCAAGAACAGCTTTCAACAAGTCTTCAATTACCTGTCTCAATTTTGCCATATCTGCTTGCTGGCCTTGATTTCTTCATCTTCATCCATGACCACTACCACGGCCAACCATTGTGTACGATCAAACCCTAATTCAATCCAAAACAGCTAAGAACTATAAATATAATGGCTAAAAGTAGTAGAAAATTGAAGGTCTGAAACTAGAAAAATAGGTTTAGGGTTTGTAGACAACTTCTTTATAACATAAGGATCCTTGAACTGAATAGGTTGCCAAGGAGAATATTAATTCTTCCAAAAGCTCTCACGTCATCATTGTTATTGTGTCAAATTTTCGTTTTCTTGCTGCTTGAAAGAACAAAGGCAAATGACCACTGCTAAATATCTGTGTTGTTTGGGCAGATTTCCTATGTCCTAGACACGGAAGATTTCTTTTTTCGAACAAGAAGGAAAAGAAGAAATTCACCTCAAGGAAGATCTTTGTATCATGATAAGGTTCAAGCAAGAGTACAACGCTTCCGGAGATTCTTATCAGCTTAATGAAATAAGCAATACTTTTCATCAGACAAGGTATATACAGAATGGCATTATTGATCCAGGAAATGCATTATAGTTTTTTCCTTGCTTTACTTTCTGCTACATATTTTAATGAAAGACATGCATTTTTTTTTATGTTTCTATAGGATGCTTTCTATTGAAGTTAGAAGGACTTCTTCAAGACAACATCTTCATATATTATTTAACATTCACGCCAACTTGTCAAATGGAGACCTGAGAAATGGACCTGCTCGAGGTATCTTGTGAGGGTATATAAACGTTATTAGAGCCATTCTTGTACATAAGGTTGAATCATGATTTTGTTGAAATTTTATATAATTTATGGTTATTGTCTTCTTGTACACGTTGCGTCTCTCTGTTTTGTTTTTCCCTTTTTCCTTTGTTCCTGAATTTAGAATCTGTGGTGGTTCCTATTTATGGAACAAAATACCTCAGTGGAATCTGTAGGTGGGAAGAAAGTGATCAGGTAGGGGATAGAGATTTTTATTCAGAGCTTCCTGCATTCTAGGCCTTTTGGTTTGCAGCTGGGCATTGCCAGCGTTTTGTTTAGAGATACAATCTTTTGTACTTGTTTCTAGCGTCAAAAATTTAGATTATTTGTTGTTCGACCTCTTTATTGTTGATACAATTTAGAAAATCTTTTCCTGAAGTTCAGCGTTCAGAGGATAACTTTCATCAAGACTTGTCATCCGGGGGAAACGAAGGCAGATGACAAATCCTCTGGTTTCTCAGCGCACATTATCGGATGTCAGGTATTCCTTGAATATTATTTGTTTCAGGCATAATAGTGATGGTTGTTAAAGAAACAATTATCAGTTAGTTCATATAGTATAACATTAATGGTCAAGTATTAGCTGTGGAAACAATTCCTTTCGGTGCGAGAAAGGCTTAGTAATTCTGACTTGTGCTTAGGGTTAATAAACTTCTTTTAGGTACAAGCTGTTGTGAGATTATATTTACCAAGAAATGGAACCCTAGAAAACACTGATATCATATGCCAATGGTTATGTAGATATCTAAACTTTCCCTGACATCTACATCTATATAAAGTAGAAATATTTCAATTAAAATCTATTAATCATTCAGTGGCGACATGCAGATTGATGTTGATTAGGATGGGTTTGTTTTGATTATTGTGTTTTAGGCATGATGATTAAGAGGAAGCTATTGATTTTTGTAATTCCTACATAGTGAGCTCCTAGATAGAATGTTTGTGATTTTTTGTTATCCAAAAACACACTGAACACACACAAACTAAACAAAAGAAATTAAAATATGAATTCATATCTGTGAGATAATTATGTAGCTGCCATGCCTTGTAGTTCTTTTGGCTTTTCTAGTTGATAATCAATGGAGCGTTTCCATAACATTGTAAATTAATCAATAGTTTTTTTAATTTGTGCTTCAACGCAATCTATGCGCTGCCCAATTCTGATATTAATCAGTAGACGACATGGCAAACAAAACTAGGAATGCTAAGCCAGCACTGCCGTAGGTTCTTGGCTAGTTATTGCTGGTTCAATTACATTAGAAGCTATTGGAGAATATATAATTTTTATTTCAAAAAACAAACCTTGTAGCTCCAAGATGAGCAATTAGATCCTAAACATTTTGTTAACAATCTCTATTTGTCCTTGCATTGACTTTCCTTTTATATTGCCATTAGTCTTTAAACTAAAGGGCTGGAGTGGAACACGTTGCGGATGCTCATTCATTCGAATTGCTTTATCACCGGCTCTATAGAACTGTGTTTCATTATCCCTTTGGGTGCGTGCTCACATGGTCCGTCCATGTGCCAGGCACATCAGAGTCATCAATTTTTTCCCTAACTTCTTAAATTTTATAAATTATCAAGGGAAAAGAAAATCTTTAAAATTTATAATTAAAAAAAAACCAAGTATAAAGACAAACCTAGGTACGAGGAACAAAATTCATGGAAGATTTAAGATAATCATGTTTTAAATTTGTTTAATCAACATTATTTAAATAAATTATAAATTAATCTAAAAGAATTCTTAGTTTTCTACTCATAGAACTCTTGATTTCTTTGGAATTAATTCTTGATCTATAATGGTTAATCTAATCAAAGGTAAATAATTATAGAAATTAATTTCTTAACTTTTAAAATTCACTATTGAAATTAATCTAAAAGAACTCATGATTTTTCTATTTTAAATAACCCTTGGTTTTTTTAGATTTTATTCTTGATTTGAGGTGGCTGGTAGATAATGGTGGAAATTAATTTTTAATAATTCTTTAATTTTTTAAATTCACTATAAAAGGGAGTGAAGTGAAGAAAGAGTTTCTAATTTAATGTATTTTTTATCTTTTTATATTTTTACACACTCTTACTCATCTTATTTTTAATGTTTTTTTTTTATGCTTTGATTTTCCTTTAAAAAATTTAGAGTTTAGATTCATTTTATTGAGAGATAATCGAGTTTTTTTATTTTGGTTCAAAGAACTTAGTTTGAAAGTACATCTAAACCTTGAAAGATATTGTTAGAATCTTGAAAGACACTGTAAACATTTTAGTTGCACAAGTGAGGAGTAATCAAGTCTCAAGGATTTATCATTGACAACAACAAAAGATTCATTATTTTAAAGCGCTTCAACAAGTAAGTATCCTTTTTATTTTAATTTAAGCATAATTAATTTTATTATTAGTATGCAAGCTAAAATTTTGACTTTATATCAATTTCAAGTTTGAATATATGTTTAGTATGCATATTAGTATCCTTTAAATATATTTGTGTTGAAAGCATGTTTGTTTTTAGTTTTATTTTTGCACGTTTATAGATCTAAAAAACTATATGAAAAAAAAAAACTTTCCTTCAACAATTTTATTTATGGTTTTGAAGATTTGAGTTTCCACTTCTTAACAATTAATGTATGCATTTTATATCTACAATCTACAATCCATCACTAAAACCCTAAAAAAAAAAACTAGACTGCAAATTATTAATGGTCTATAAAATAAATTTTGGATTTCAAAAGATAAAGCTATTATTGGATCAAAACATCATATAAATGGTTTAAAGTTCAAGAATTAAGGCTAAACAGTTCTCTTTCTTCTTCTGTATTTTTTCCTTCACATATTCTACAAACATTCATGAAAATTTGGAAAGAAAACCTAACTTAATGGACATGATTGTTATTATAATTTTTGTTTTTCAAGCAACACTAAACTGCAGGCTCATAGCTTTAAAAAAAAAAGACTTAGCATGGTGACAACAAAATACTCTTGGCGTAAACCTTTTATTATTATATTCCCATTCAGCAGATTTAACAAAGATAGAAATGAAGACTTAGGGATGGATCTATCACAAGAAAAATCTAACTAGCTACTGGACATACCTTCTTTTCTACTTTCATGGATTAAGAACAAAGTGAGTTGTCATGAGACTCACCTTTTCATTCCCATTTTTATCTTCCTTTTTCTTTTTGAAGCTGCATGTTCTTTACTTTTGATTTCCTTTCTTAAAATGCAGAAACTGCCCGTTTAAAGGCTTGGGATGAACACTGCTATTATGTAAAGATACTACACTTCCATGATTCATGACCCTTATATACTTGTATTTTTGCAGACTTGGGATAGCTAATGAAATGATCTATTCTTTCTAAATTTATGCATTCCAGACCGTTTGATAAACTCTCCTAAGAAACAAGTAATCTTGAGTTTTATTTCTTGCTCTTGTTTCATTTTCTAAAGCTGCGGATTTAATGACTGTGAAAACAATATTTTGGAAAGAAATGGGCTGATGGATGGATGGAGATTTCTACTGTAACATGCTATCCTTATTCTTGAACTCACAATTCACATCAAGCCAATTCCTAAATTTTATCATGCCCTGATGCTGGATTTTCAAAGTATGCATGGAAGAAACAACACAATACACGCGTACATGATGGGATTTTCACATAATAAAGGAGAGAATAAGCATTGTAAAATTTAGACACCAACTGTTTTTACCGAGATTCATCTGAACACGTGTGAGATACAAAAGGTATGAACAAAGGTATTCAACTTAGA
>Ga0307511_10003186_pt1 | contig 16884 bp, 10 predicted proteins | sample 13_EM_MG_FD_200266 | JGI IMG/M metagenome (GOLD analysis project Ga0307511, IMG submission 200266) | Populus trichocarpa ectomycorrhiza microbial communities from riparian zone in the Pacific Northwest, United States - 13_EM | ecosystem: Host-associated > Plants > Roots > Unclassified | place... | reverse complement strand
AAATAGTATTTTATAAAACAAAGCTCATTTGTGTGTGTGTAAAGATCTCTTCAAAAAAAAAATACAAAAAAAAAATACTTTTTTTTAAAAAAACTCAATTAAAAAAAAACTAGAAAAACCCATGATATAGGACATGAGACAGGGATAAATCGATACAAAAGAAATAGTAGACAACCATTTAACTAGTTTTTTTAAAATAATATAGAATAATAAAATCATAAAAGAAAATGAGAAAAAAAAATCTCAAACCGTATGAACTTTTCAAACTCTTTACCCGTTTCATTAGAAAAAACTGAAAAACCCATTTCCCCAACAAATCAAACGCTGAAAGATAAAACTTGAAAAGAATCAATTACACAACAAATTGTGATTAAAAAAATGAAGATGAAAATCAAAATAAAAAATAAATTAGAGTGATTAAAAAAATTAAATTGAAGGATTAAATTAAAAAGAAAAAAACTTTAACAGAAAAAAAAATCAAGATAATAAAGGCTAAATTAAAAATAATATAAATTTTAATTGAAGAATAAAATTGAAAACATAATTTTTTTTTATTAAAGAACTAGAAACAAAAATAAACAATAAATAAAAAAATAGAGACCAAAAAACACATACCCTACTCATATACCGGCACGTCTTCATCACACACCAACAAATTTTTTTAAATATATTTTTAAATGAGAAATACAGGAAAAAAAGAAGAAAAAAACATAATGAAAGAACACAAAAAGCCACATACTTATGCCTTGATTTTTGTTTTTTTCGGATAAATATGTATTTTTACTTATTCTAATAAGTGAAAAAAAAAATCCTTGATCCAGCTGAAATTGTATTTTTTTTTTACTTGAGAAGTAAATAAATATTTTGACTTTTTAAAATTTTTGAGAGAACTAAATAATCATTTGTGAGTTTTGTTGACTTCAAAGGTAAAAATATATTTTAACTGCAAAAGTTAAAAAAGATTCACCCCCCGAATAATTCTAATGTAATGTGTAATGTTGAATAGAACTCTAGAAAAAACTATGAAACCACTCTAAGTAACAAAACATCTTATATTTTTTTCACTAAAACTAAAATAATAATTTCACAATGTGAAACTCCAACCTCCTCCTCTGTTAGTATCATGTATTGCAATCCCAACCAAGGGACACAGTTTTATGTTGAAATGGCACAGAGTACAACACAGATATAAGAAAGATCAAATTCCCTAAACCCTAAACACACTAATTTAATACATCTCAAGCAGCGCTTCCTCCTCGGAAAATATTGCTCTTGCTTCTATGCATATATGAGAGCACCACATCAAGAGGAAAAAGAGAACGAATGGTTTTTGCCCTTCTATTTTCCTTGCAACAAAAGTAAAATAATTATAACAACAATAAATAAACGTTTGAGAATACAAGGAAATGGAAAACTTTACATCTGAGGCCCAAGAGGCAGCCTACTCATGATTTGCTGATACAGTGTTCGATTGTTGGAGAGGTTCAGACTAGGTTCTGTCACAGGCCCCACCTTTGGTTCTTCTTTCGGCATCATGAACCCCATTTCGTTCCCAGGATGTTGCTGCGCCAAGTATGGATGAATGGGCATAACAGGCATCTTTGGTTGGCCCTGACCTAAGCCAGCCATTGCAAGATTGGCCAAGCCAGGTTGATTCATTCCAAATGAGAAGCCAGGCGAAGGCCCCAGCTGCTGCCTTCCAGGCAGGCTGAAGGATCCAAATGCAGGAGGCCGCTCAAACCTAGCCATGCTGTTGTGAACCTGTGATGACTCATGTCTGTGAACATGGGTTTGAACAGCAACAGCAGCTTGGCCTGGGGTGGCATTGGAGGTGCCAGAGTTCACATGGCTGCTATTGCGAGCAGCAGGAACATCATGATTGTGCTTCCCCTCATACGTAGTGATCACTGACTTGAGATCATGTGATGCCCTCTCCACATGCTTTCTAACCGTGCAGCCTGCACTAGTACACTTGTAATAACTCCTGCAAAAAATCACCCGATTATCAATTTCAAATTGTGAACAATTGATTTTTTGCCTACTGCACAAGAAAAAAGGATTATTATTATTTGTGGGCGGGGAGTTTGAACAAGAGACCAATGTTGATTTAACAACCTAGGATTTGGATTTCCTTTCACAACTTTCTGCCCATACTTTCGCCAGCGATATCCATCATCAAGGATATCCACCTCACTGGTTGTCTGGACCACAACTCTAGGCTCACGAATAGCTCTGGTGGCTCCACTCATTTCAGTTGCATATGTTTCAATTTTCCTGAGATGTCAAACAACATCAGTAAATCTTGTGCTGATAATAAAGTCATGAGAGGTGCATGCATGGAAAAACAAAGAGATGGAGTGGTAACCTTCTCTTCGACTCAGATTCTTCTCCTTCACCATCGTAACCTACACTGCCATGTGTAGCCCGATCATCATCTTCATCATTTGAAAAGGTAGATGAGGCATCAATGGCATCAGCTGACTCAAAGGGAGTTCCACTCTGAGCCTGTACCGAGGAGGATGGATTCCCAAATTCAGGGCCTGGGCCCCCAGATGCTGAAGATGTAACCTCGACATTGTCACGCCTCCAATCAGAAGTCCCTGCAGCAATTCCCTTTTGTGTACCTGCCCAAGCCGAATCATTAACAGAACCAATCTGTGGAACAACTTGTTCAGGAATGTCCAGTTGTGTATCCAGTGATCCAACAGCTGACCTCCGGTTGGGTAGCGGCTTGGGATGGCTGTGTGCCCCCTTGTATATGATCTCTGTTATATGGCCCTCGAGAGAACGTTCCACTTTCTTCTTAACTGAGCAATTTGGATGAGTGCACTTGTAATAACTCCGTGGATATTCACTTCCTTTTACTTGTTTTTGTCCATATTTTCTAAAATTATATCCCTTGTCAGATGGCGTGCCACCAGCAGCCATTGAATCTCCACTGGCTCTTTGATCTCCTTCTTCATCTTGTTGCTCATCAAGAGGAGAAGAATGCTCAGCATTGCCACCAACAGTATCAAAAGTCCTCTGATCTGCTACGGTATTTCCTCCATTATCCTTTTCAGTTGTCAATTTGAAGAATTCTGCTGGAAAATGAAGGGAGTTTCTACTCTCAGACTGAACTTTGGCGGGTGCAACATCATGTGACTGAAGAGCATTTTCAGAGTGAACAGAAACATCCATACTGGGAAAGGATTGCTGTAGAAAAGTGGCTGAAGTTATCTGTATGAAGAAGGCAAATTTTAACCCTAAGATAGACATATTATTTACCTATTTATATCCACTCCCTTCTAAGTCTCACGCTTGGAGTGCTGTTTTTTTTTTTCCGTCCAAACAAATAGTCAAAAGGCAAGACTGCCAAGTGTAATTACCTTGCTTGTTCCACCAAGGAAAAATGAAGAGCCCGATTCTCCCATAGGCTTGAATGCGAACGAAGATGAATTGATGTCTTCGAAGAAAGTTTCTTTACTATTGTCAGGAAGTTTGGAGCCCGCTGTGGAGTTCTTACTGCTACCATTTGGAAAAAATGAAAACTTTCCAGTAGTTGGAGATGGCTGAGCCTGAGGAGCGAGGCAGAAGAACTCATAAAAAAATGTTTTAACTTTCAGTGTACTATTAATGTAATATAGCGTTGATCTTGGCAAGAGAAAAAATTTAGAGATTTAAGATGCTACTGAGTGACCCTCAAACAATGGTCATTGCCAGATAGAACAGCCTTGAACTGAGTAATTTGAACTCAGAAATATCAAAAAAGCATGTTTTATCAAGGTTTTTCTGTGGCTACTCCAGACATGTTCTGGTGTACAGATATTTAATCCATAGCTTGTCAACCTATTTCCAAATCAAAAGACATTTAATATGCATGTCCAAGCAAAAGACAGTGATTTACAGCAACAACATCATGATAAATGGGTACTTGCAAGGTAGGGCCTACATAGTTTTTGAGCTGCAGCACAAAATTAAAACTTTCGCATTTGACTTAAACATTGATATCTATATCCAAGCTTTCACATAATCCAGATTCGTTGTATGTAATTTCAGTGTGACAAGATTCAGTCATCACATGCCAAATTATCTGTTTCCCAAAATTCCATCAAACATGATGAGATCATGCTTGAATAAACAGAGAAATATGAAGATGAGCTAAAATTATTAATTATTAGAAAAAGCTAAACATCTTCCAGTGATTTCTTAAAATTTAAACGAGCAACCAATAATCTTAAGTAACAAATCAGGGTCCTAATCCGTCAAGATGTGAAGAAAAGGGAAAAGAAGAAAGCAACCACCCCAGAATGAGGACATTGTATTTGGGCAATAAATACAGAAATCAAAAGTAGAAGTCGTACTTATATTTAATTGAGCTCATATTGATCAAAGCTTAACCAGAATTAATGCCTTAGCGCAACAATCTGGCATTTAATAAGTTATGTTATTGGATTCAGTTCTTTGTTATTCTGATCTAACTTGAATAATGCATTGATTGCAAATCTTGAGAGCTTGTCACTGTCTCCTCAGATTCCATTTTTCTCAAAGGTGGCAACAATACTTCTCTTGAAGGCCAAGAGCCAACCAAACAGCATGCAAGAATTTCGAGATTCTAAAACTTACCAAGTTTGAAAGGAAAACTGGAGATTCCAGCAAGGTTGTCGGGCTGAGACCAGGTGGTATTGTCAAATAAGGAGACCTAATCTCAGGGTTCAGTGAAGTTTCAGCAGACCTGATACTTTCTGTATTCAACCTTGGAGCATTAAATCCAGCTCTGGCTGCCATTCTTTCAACGAGACCTCCACGTGAGTTTGATTTTTGCTCAGAAAATGAACCCAATTCAGTCAACTGGGCACCACTAGTTCGTGCTCCATCTTTTTTTTCGGCATTTCCTGTTGTCATCTGCTCTGGTTGTCCCAGAAAGAGCCCTTTAGTTCTATTCTCCCCAGGGGGTTCTGTGATTGTACTTGAGTTAATATCGTCACCTAACATTACTGAGAAAAATGCTCTTGGGCTTGGACTAGGAGGTACCCAGTCACCAATTATAGCAACATTATCATCAATCCCAGCCATGTTTCCAAAACCTTGGAACAAGGTCTGAGGCAGCTATCAGCCAAGGCGTTGGGGACGGCTAAGTTCCTGAAAGGTTTAAGCAAACATATTACTACATGGCTCAATAAAATACAGTTCCAGGAGTTCAAAGAATCACAAATCACAAACATGCCAGAAAACAAAACCCCATAAATTTAGTTGCAAAGGACATGTAAGTAGAAAAAAAGGTCGACAAAAGGTTGCCCTTTTGAACTGAGTTCTTGTTTTACTCAAGCTACAAAACCAACACTTTCACTCAACAAACTGCAACATACTTGAGGTTAGTATACAATAACTGGAAAGCAACACAAAAACAAAAATTGCATCCAAACAATGTATTTTCAGTTATCAAAAAGAGATTCGGCAATAAAGTAACAACTTTGCCAGTAAATTATTCAAATTGAACCCAACTCAGCCTGATTTCCAATTCCAACTAAGCATTTACCAGAAGAAGGGAAAAAGATGAACAAAATGGACAAATGGGCAGTGATGATGATCAAACTGGTTTCCATTTTTGTTAGCTGTCAAAAAGTAGCAACCATTTCTATAATATTACAAATGGATGATAAAAGACGACGTTCTTAATTTGATGATGTTTTATTGAGGAAACCAATAAAATGAAAGGGATAAAACTTCACAAACTTAGAAACACATAACATCCAAGCTTAAATATTTCCCATCAAGATCTAACAATAATAAGGCATTTGATATTACCCAAAGAACGCAAAATAAGAAAGATTCTGAAGATTAAAAAAACACCCCACAAAATAAAGTCCAAGATTTAGACTAAAAAGGTGATTTAAATTATGAAGCTGAAGGTCAGTATCTTAAAATGGCAGGGAAGATATACATGTCAGACATACAATAATAACAATAATAATAATAATAAAAAGAATTTCAAAATTTGAGAGATACAAAAAAAAAAAAAAAGGAGATAGAGAGAGAAAGAGAGAGAATGATTAAAAATGATTACCTGATTGATTAAGGAGTCAGGCTAAGATGATGATATCTTAGGAAAAAGACCCACCACCACACCTCAACCTTCACCACCACCACCACCAACCTGACCCTTCAATGAATGAAGTCCGGTTCCTTTGATCACCTCTCTGTTTAATTCAATAGAAATGGAAATGACCCACTTTTTTGTTTTAGCCCAAAAATGATATGATGATGTTTATTGATTTTGAAAACCAAAATCACAAAAAGGAATCACCTTTATTTATTTACAGTCAAGAGGTTTTTTATAACAAAAATAAAAACCAACAGACAGGGTTAAAAAGGAGAGGAGATGATTGTGGAAATGGAATGGTGGGGGACCAGAAATGGATGGAATCTTTGAAGAATGAAAAGGAAAAGAAAGCAAACAACAAAAGCTTTATGGAACAGCATGTTTCATCTTCTTGTTTCTAGTTTCTACATTAACCTTCCTCGCTCCCCCAGCATTTTTTAACTACTCTCTTGAATAAATAAACAGCAAGGTGTGGGGCCCTTCTCAGTGGATCCAGTTAGGAAGTGCCACGCGGGTGCTCAAGGGCAGTATTGCCAAGCAGGTCTTGAGATGGGTGGTCGAGATGGATTTGAAAAGGCAGGGTGCAGAGGAGGGAGGGTTGCAGGGGATTAAGGATTCGGGATTTTGCATAATTAGGGGATTAAAGAGTGGTTGCTGAGGCTAAAATGAAGAGGAAAAACAAGATTCAATAATGGCAAATATGTGTAACGTTGGGGTGTCAAATTTCGTAGGTGCCTAACACCTGTGTGTTTTACCTCCTATGAAAGTGAAAGATGTTATAACTAACTCAATCTTCTATTTAGACCCAATAATCTCCTAATCATTCAGTCCATCCTCTCCTGGTGCCGCGGTTAAAAATGATCTTAGATTCTGGTTTTTGGATTAGTTTTTTCGAATGTTGTTATTATTACCAAATAATAAAAAAAAAAGTATCCCTCGCACTTTTATTCAAGAACACATTCACCATGGATTTGATGAGTTTTGCTTGCTTTGTGAACGAACGGAGGCCCCAAGGATGCAGGATCATGGAGTCTAGGATGGGGACAAACGGAAAAGGCTTAATTCCCATTTTTAAACCACTCTCTTGGAACCATCTTACACACTCATAATAATAAGGATTAATCTTATATTTCATAGTAATAAATCATAGTAGAGTTTTACATATTCCTTCTGACTGTTAAAGGGATCCAATTCCCTAATCTTTTCAGTGGAAATGCAACGCAGCAGTACCGGCCTCATCCTACTCTCTCCCCTCCTTTGCTAAATAATGGAGAAAGAATTTTCTTTTTGTATTGCTGGTGGTCTGGTCTGATCTGATCTGATCTAGTGAGGAGTTGCCCACTCACCAATCAAGTAATTAAAGCTATTCTTCCTACCATCCTATTCCCCTTTTTTTTAAGAAAAAAAACCCAATTCTTGAAATCTTAAATATTTCAAGTTAAAACTGGAGATGCAATTTTAAGATTATCTTCTTAAGAGAAATAATATTAATTAACCTATAAATTGCTTGAAGATATCCTCACCATCATGGGAAAAAGAAAAAAAAAGTATTGAAAATATATGATCTTTCAAAAGCTATCATAAAGAGAAATAGATATACCAAGTTGTACGTACTGCAATTGTAACATTCCTAACCTCAAACCTACCTTACCCTGTTCATGGACAACCCAGCAATGATCACCAACGCTATGTCACACACGACTAGCCGGCTAGTAGTGGTAAGTTTTCAACCAAAAATCTTTGAATGCACGCGATGAAAAGTTATTTCATGTTTAATCGACAGTGATAAACGATGATCGTCAGATCATTTAATAGCAGGCAGGCAGGCAACAGTATTATCAACCAAAAAGAATACTTTCACCCCTTTTTCTCTATTCAATCATTCACTCTCAGAATCACAAGTTAAGAGTGAGAAGTAGTGCTGATGCATGCATGGTGCAATCTCACTCTATTTGCTGATTACAAGTATTATTTGCTGGTTTGGTCTGTGATTTTGATGAGGAAAGGATTATCCAGGAAAGGAGACGTCCGATGGGCACTTCTTTCTTTCCTTCATCTCATCTCACCTCACCTCACCTCGCTTCCCAGTCAAAAAGATGCTCTTTGACCAAGTGTTTGTCTTTTTTACACTGCCAATGTTTTCTCAACAAATCAAATCCATTGGCAAGTGGACCCCCATTGCAGGACTAATTTCACCTTTCCTGCTGTAACATGCTTGGGAGATTACTGCCTGCTACTGATTTTTAGAAAGAAAAACTAAGAAATGGAAGCAACATCAGAGATGAAATCATGACAGGGATATATGTATATGCTATTTCTTATTTAGTTCTGACATGTGAAATGTTTGTGAAAATATTCTCATCACGGACCTCTATTTTTTTCCAAAGCCGAAGGACCCCTGTACTTTATCTTCAGAATTTGTTGCTCGAGATACCTTGATTCATGCTAGAGACCAAGCAACCGTTTAAGCCTAGTGAGGTGCTGTCTGCTGTGTGACTTTCACAACCTGTTTGTCTCCATTTTTGTCACAAACCCAGGAAAATTATAAAAGAGTTGTTATTGGTGGGGGACCTCAAAAAGGGTGGGATTGGGACGCTGGAAGCTAATCTTGGACTCTTTCAAGGTAAAACTTGAGTCAGAGAATTAGCCAGTTTTCCTGTCAATGGGACCTCTCCTTGGACTGAATTCCATGGCTGAATAATCTCAAGATTCTGTTCCCAGTGGGCCATATGGACCCCATCTTAGAAGAGCTGAAAGAGCCCTGCTATGTAGTAGACGTGTGCCTTGGATTAGCATTGTTTTGGCCCATACTGAGACTAGAGGTAATATTTAGACTTGTCTGTGGGCCTTTCCAAGTCATAGATGTTTTACAGGCATCAATCGTGATTCAGGAAGGACTTGAATGATTAGACAGAAAACGATTGAAGCACTGTAATCCAGGAGATCATGCGTTGAATGCAGGTATCTATCTACACAGTCACATGCAGGTTAGGAAATGCCCTGTAATGTTATGGAAGCTAACTATAGAGAGGGGCCTCAAATCAGGTGCGTGGAGCTGCTCAGTTGAGCTCAATGTAATATTGCTTTAACTTCTCACTGAAATAGCTACATGTAAAATGCATGGTTTGTAATGCCCTGCATCACCAAAAAAGAACATTAGGGACTATGCTAATGCCATGAGAATTGAGAAGGAACAGAAACAATCTTATCCTTAACCAAAAAATAATTAAAAAACAACAACATTGTTATGCATGATCAATCCCACTACTGGATGGATTTGAGACTAGATGACATCTTGGAATTAAAATAAAATAAAATAAAAATAGATTGAAGAAAACAGGAATGGTGGGCCACGTTGGGTTTGTTTTCTTCCCTAAAATCAGAAGCAATCTGAGGACTTTCGGTAGGAAGAATTTGAGTCAGGAAATATTTGTTTACATGCATGCTTATGTTGACAAATGCATCTTTATCAACCACAAGAGTTCTGTCAAGAACATCATGAGAGAGTTTTGAGTCCTGGAGGCTAAATAAAAGAGATGTTGACGATGCTCAAAAGATTCATATTCCTAAACAGAAACCTAGAACTAGACCTTCCTTGATTAAACAGGCAAACAAAGATTATAACGGGCCTAACACTCAACACACAGGATGCCATATATCAGACAAAAATCACCAGCATTTGCTTATGTCACCATATTGTCAAGAGTTGCCTTTTCTTTCTTTATTTATCCGTTTTACACTGCCAATGGATCCTTTGAAAGCGCAACGAGATGAGCACAAGTTGTTACAAGAGATTCCATTACTTGAGATGCTGCTTGTTTACAACTGTTGCAATCAACAACGAGAATATAATTAATATATATTATTCCATTTATATGACCACAGTCTTCACAGGTCTATTTATATGATGCTGCAAGACCACTGGCTTTTTCCCTAAACTTTCCTTTTACATTCTGAATGAATCTCAATAAGATGATGTCAAAAATTCTGCAGTGTTCTTAAAAAGAAACTTGGATAATCTTTAGCTGCCTCCCCAGGGGTGCTTCAGTTAAATGGATGGCGGCGTGTGTTGCAACTTGATTTGGAGGGGGTGTAATAAATCTAAAGCAGCTTGAAACGGTATAGCCTTCATGACGATACGTAAAAGGAAAAAGGCAAAAGACTAATGGGAATGTTACAGAGGTTGACTGGAAAAGAAATGCTTGTGGATCATCATATTCCTGAATCAATTGCTTTAATCCATTCCACATCATCTACTGAAGTTCACTACTAAATGCAAGAAATGCACTTGTGATTTACTTTCCAACAATGCTACCACTACAACTTTACAGAACAGCGTGTTCATTTCTAAAATCATAGCTTCCTATAAACAGCAATAATTGGAAAATAAACAAACAAATAGTGAAGCATCAGTTAGCAAAACTGTGACGGAATAAAGAAGCTAATGGTGAAGAGAGACAAAGTTTCAAGTCTTTTGCATTATACATGGTGATCAATGGAAACAAAAAGTATTAGTTTCCCATCGTTGAGCAACTGAAGGACCCGTTCGTTTGTTCTCTCCCCATTTTCCTGCAACTTTCTCTGTGTCATTTCAGCATTCTATTATTTACAGTAGCTGAAATTTGAAGGATTACCCCATATCCAATTCAGAAGCGCAAATGACCACTTCCATATCTGTAATCACAGGCAGAGCAGATCAAAGGTGCCAAAAGACAAAACCTTATAGTCCAATCAAAAGCTAAACATCATTAGCTAGACTCTTTCTCCCTTAATTCATCAATGCTTGCATCTTTCAAAGAGAAACCATCTAGGATATCGCTTTCAGAGTCAACCTGAAGCTCTTTGAACATAGCCATAACCTGTATCATGGTCGGCCGTCTGAAAGGCCTGTCATCAAGGCACTCGAATGCGATTCTCAAATACTGGTATAATTCAGCTTCTCCAGATTTTTGTGTCATTAACTCAGGGTCCAGTATCCCATTGCTTCTCTTCTCTCTATATAGCTGCTTTGCCCATCCAACAAGGTTGTTATCATCACCAAACTCAGCGGAATCTATTGGCTTCTTGCCTGAGAGGAGCTCCAGAAGTATGACACCATAGCTGTAGACATCCCCTTTCGATGTGCATCTAAAGCTCTGATAATACTCAGGGGGCACATAACCTGGAGTTCCTGCAAGTGTACTCACGCTAAGATGTGTGTCAAGGGCGTTCACCAATCTTGCCATTCCAAAATCCGAAACCCGAGCTTCAAAGTTTTCATCTAAAAGAACATTGCTAGACTTCATGTCACGGTGGATAATGTGAGGTATGCAGCTGTGATGTAGGAAAGCAAGTCCTCTTGCTGAGCCTATTGCAATCTTCTTTCTTGCTGCCCAATCAAGCCTTGAGCATCCTCCTTTGGACCTGTCATGAAGAACAGACTCTAAACTCCCCCATTTCATGTATTCATACACAAGAAGCCTCTCCTCTCCAATTTTGCAGTAACCCAGCAAAGGAACCAGGTTGCGGTGCTTGATCTTCCCAATAGTTTCCATTTCTGCCATAAACTCTCTGTCCCCCTGACCTGTGACATGAATCAGCTTCTTTATAGCAACAACACATCCATCTTTTAGTTGTGCCTTGTATACCTCTCCAAATCCACCAGACCCTATTAAGCTATCAGCACTGAAACCATTCGTAGCTTCAAGTAGATGGGCAAAAGTCAACTTTCTTAGAGGTTTCTCGAAAGTGGCAATGTTGATGCTCAAAGGCTCAGGAACACCTGAAAGTTTCCAGCTGCTGCTACCTGAAGTTGGGAGGCTGTCGATGTACTTCTCCCTCTGTTCTTCCTTCCGCTGGTACCTCTTTACTCGATAAAGAGCCAATGTAAGACCAAAGAGGCATAAGACAAAAAATGTGATGCCAATGACCACCCCTACTTCCACAGATTGCTTCTTTCCCCCAGTGGTAAAACTTTGGGGGTGACCTCCAGAGCTACAAGGGGGCAATGGTACACCGCAGAGGCCAGAATTGTTTTCATACCTGGATTGGGGGAAAGTAGTTAGCTGTCCTCCAGAAGGGATAGGACCAGTGAGGTTGTTGTTCGACACATCAAGATCACTAAGAAATGAGAGAGTCCCTAAAGACCCTGGTAGAAATCCTTGGAGATCATTGTGTGAGAGATCCAGAACTCCAATTGCTTTCAAACCTCCAAAACTATCAGGAATATTTCCGGTTAGCTTATTGTGCCCCAAGTTCAAGACCTGCAAATAGCTCATCGAACCAAAATTTTGAGGGATAGTTCCTGACAACGAATTGTAGGCAAGATCAAGGAATATCATGCTGCCATTTGTGACGAATGTATAAACTGTCATGCCAGAATAAATTCTTGTTGTTGGACAAGAGTGAACCATAGGAAGATTTTCCAACCTTTCTGCCCGGATCCCCTGAAATTCAACCAGTCCCCCAGCTCCTCGGCATGATGTCCCACCCTCATTTCTTACAAATGCAAACTGCTTCCCGGATACAATTCCAGGAACAACTAGACCAGCTTGGTCTGCAAGCTCGGGTGGAAGAGGACCACTTAGGTTGTTGCTGTTCAAATCAAGCCAAATGAGGCTCCGACAATTGCCAATCTCTGGTGGTATTTTCCCGGTAAGTGAATTGTTACCCATTTGGAGAACAGCCAGATTAACTAGATTTCCAACGCCAGCAGGAATTTCTCCAGTAAGCCGGTTGCTGGAAAGGGAAACCCAAATCATATTAGTGCAATTGCCAATGGACTGAGGAATGCTTCCTGTGATGAGATTGTTATTGAGAATCAAAGTCTCGAGGTTTCCTCCATTAACACAAATGCCTTCCGGGATCTCACCAGTGAGATTGTTTGCCCACATAACCAAGTCCAAAAGATTTGGCAAGGTCCAAACCTCCAAGGGAATTGGTCCATTCAAGCTGTTGAAACTAAGATCAATGCTCCTCAGGTTTTTGCAGCTTCCAAGCTCTGATGGAACTTTTCCTGATAGGTAATTATCAGCTAGGAGTAACTTTTGGAGTGCGGTTGGGTTCGAGGAGGAACACAACTTAGAAGGAACATCCCCCGTGAAGCCATTAGAACTGAGGTCAAGCACTTGAAGATGAGTACAATTTGCGAGAGACAGAGGCACGGTACCAGTAATGTTGTTGAATGGAACATACAGATATATCAGACTTTGAAGATTGCTTACAACAGTAGTGAGGAAATCCCCGGAGAGTAGATTGTTGCCAAGATTCAGACTCTGCATAGAAGAACACGATGCAAAAGTCAGCGGCAAGCCACCAGTGAGTTTGTTTGCTGATAGATCCAATTCCTGTAGAGTTCCACAGGTCTGTCCCAACTCAAGAGGAATGTCACCATAAAACAGATTGTGAGCCAGAGACAACTGCCTTAGATTCGTGAAACTCCCCAAAAAGTTACCAGGAATCTTTAATTGTAGCTCGTTACGGGAGAGGTTAAGCGTCTGTAGAAGCACACAGTTCCTCAAACTTAATGGAAATCCAATGCCGGAGAGCCTATTTTGTGACAAACTGAGCCAAGTAAGATTGCAATAGTGCCCAAAATCAAGGCTGGAGAAGTTGGCAGAGAAGTTGTTGTGTGAGAGATCCAAATATTTGAGAGATGGAGAGTCTGCAACAAAATTAGGTGGTATCTCCCCAGATAATAGATTGTATGAGAGGTCTAAAACCGATAGACTGTTGCAGGACAAGGGAGTTACCGCAAGTTTTCCAGCAAGCTTGTTATCGGAGAAGTTAAGAAGATTCAAGTTCTGGCAGGTGGAAAGAGAGTAGGCCAGCCAGGTAGAATCAGAAATAGTATTGCGAGAGAGGTCAAGCTGTAGCAAGGAAGGACTAAATCGAAGGGAACCACCAGGAATGGAATTATGAGAGAGATTAACATAAGAGAGGTGATTGCAAGACTCAAAAAAGGACTTTCTTGGAAGAGGGTCCGAGATGTTGTTTGAAGACAAGTCAAGACTCTCAAGAACACAAGAAGAGGAAGCAGAAAGATCAGAAGCAGAGAAAGAATTGCCTTGCAAATAAAGATGTTTGAGAGATGGCAAGGCCCCAGTTAGGTTATAGAGGTTTAGGGTTCCAATGAGACCACCGTTGGTGAGGTTGAGAGTGGTGACATGGGAATCAAGAGAGCAAGAGATGCCTGACCATGAACATGGAGTAGCAGAATTCGGAGACCAGTTGGCTAATAAATTATTTGGATCAGATTGAACAGAGGATTTCTTGAAGGCTAATAATCCCACAACTTCATTATTGGTACTTTGCTGCGATGACAACTCTCTGGTTTGTGATGATGATGGCATAAATAACAACAGCAACAGCAACACATAACCAAAGATTCTAATCATGGCTTTGTGTGGTGGCCTTTGTGATGATATCCTCCATTGTTTCTTCATTTTTTTTTCTTTTGGGGTTAATCTGGATGTTCAGATTTGCTGAAATATCCCCTCTTAATTAGTCTCTCTGCATTACTGGTGCAATTGAATCAATCTTGAAAAAATGAAAGCTTAATCTCTCCTTTCTTCTGTCTGTTAGCTTCTCTGTATCTTCCTTCCAATCAAAGAAGCATCTTTCCCAAAGCATTTAGAGATCTGTTCTTAATTAAATCCTCTTCTGAGGTTTCATATTTCACCAAATTTCCAAACTTTGACTTGTTGCTTGAAAATCTGAAATAAAGAAAAAAGTAGTATTAATTAATAATAAATTAAGAAAAGAAAGAGATGGTGGAAATCACTATCAAGGTAGTAATCAAGTGTACTAAAATTCCAAACCTTTACCCCAAAAAAACTGATAATAATAACATCAAAAAATTAAAAAAGAGAGAGAGAAGAGGGGGGGGATTTACCTGGAGAAGTTATGAAGCAGAGGGAAGGTGATGTGATGGTTTCTTGTAGAGTACAAATTAAGTCCAAGGAAATCAGAGAATCAGTTAAGGAAGAAGACAGAAGAGTGCGTGTGTGTGTGAGGGGAAGGGTACGATGTGCAGAAAGAAAGAAATGTCGGCTGTCACTTGTTGACAGATAGCATTACCACCGTGTGACAGACATAAACTAGTACTGGAAATAGCATTACCAATTAAATAAACCAAAATTATTCAAGAATCAGCCAGAAACACGAACAAGAACAAGCAGTCGTGCTAGGCTGCTCAGCCCAGGTGCAAGGCAGAGGTGGAGGCTTAGGAGAAGGAGGAGAAGAAGAAAATAGGCATAGAAGTAAAGAAAGAAAAAGATGTCAAGACCAAGTAAAGTGACATCTCCACACGCACACATTTCAGAGGGAGAGAGAGGAGAATAGAATATTAGTAGTAGTGAGTCTCTTGAGAGAACAAGTTGAATGGTGGTGCATTGGGGGCAGGCAAGGGAACAGAGAGAGAGAGAGAGAGAGAGAGAGAGAGAAGGCAGAGAGAGACAGGAAGGAAGGGAAGGGAAGGGAAGGGAAGAGTGAATTGTGGGAGATGTGAATCTGTTGCTCCCCCACTTATTTTTTAAAATTTGTTCTCATTTTTCGGGTACAGTCAAACCTTTGGATTTGATTCTCTCTTCTCTCTCCCTTCCAAACTCCATCTTTTCTAGGAACTAGGAGGAGGAGGAGGAGCTTTTGGCTTGCTTGGACGCCTCTCCCTCATATAAATATATATATATATATATATATTCCATTTCTCACCTCAATTTCTTTTCCTTTCTTTAATCTTTCATACTCCACGGTACTTCTTCTACTGTATCGAAATCTTCATTTTCCGAATTTAATTAAATAAAATACTGAGAAAGCTACATCCTAATACTCGTGCATAATAACTAGAAATCTGTAGCTTTTTACCCCCAACGTGTATCTCATCTTAACATGCCATAAGACACGCTAGCTCACCACCCTAAGTTTGCCCCTTTTTTGGCACTTCACTGCCCCGCCCCTCCACGACTCTTTTCTTTTCATCTCTGAATCATCTTCGATGATGATGTAGTTTAGTTTACTCACCGCCATATTCGATTCGAATGTATATTCAGGTGTGCAGGTATGGCAAAACACAAGAAAAAGATGAAGAAAATCCCAGCCTATTTGCTCTCTCTCTCAAATTTCACGTTCCATGAAAATTAATTTGCACCCGATACATGTTTGTATTAGGATTACCATTATTGTTGCTCGGGGAAATTTCTTATAGAGGCAGTAGCAGCTAGCGCTCCTAACTCCAGCTAGCATGCACTTCAGTTCAGACAACAATATTAAAAAGATTCTAAATATCATTCTCCTCCTCTTCTTCCTTGTTATTATTATTACGATAAGTAAAGAATTTTCCAAGTCAATTGTTAGCAAATCCGGCCGGCGCTAGTATAAAAATAACTCCCATGACATGAAATACTTGTAGTGGAGTACCCGAAAGGCAACTCAATCTAAGCTGTCAAGTTTTCCTTCTTTATTTTCATTGCCATTCATGATTTATATAATTAATCTATGTTAATATATATTGGGAATATATGTACAATTCCTCGATTAGTTTTTAATTTAATTAATTATGAACCAGCCTTTTTTTCTTCGGCGTTACTCTTGATTCGTTCCTTGGAAAGTTGAATTATATTTATTTTATAATAAATTATACCCTTTTCAAATTGTTTTTTTATTTGAAAGATATTAAATTAATTTTTTTTAATTAATTGTTTTTTATATATAGTTTGGATGTGCTCTATAAAAATATTATTTTAATATATTTTTAATTAAAAAACATTAATTCAACACCAAACACCCACTTACTATATTTATCTATCCGTCTCCAAATCATTTGT